>Ga0105240_10002050_pt1 | contig 33144 bp, 29 predicted proteins | sample KBSC54metaG_FD_80426 | JGI IMG/M metagenome (GOLD analysis project Ga0105240, IMG submission 80426) | Corn rhizosphere microbial communities from Kellogg Biological Station, Michigan, USA - KBS C5-4 metaG | ecosystem: Host-associated > Plants > Roots > Rhizosphere > Soil | place: Michigan, USA... | reverse complement strand
GACGACGGTGGACGCCTTGTTGTCGATGGCGCGCACGGCGACCTTGGTTGCTGCATCGCAAGTGACGGTAAAGGCGATGGTTTTTTCAGCCAGCACGTTCGGTGCTGTGGCGCTCAGGCCCTTGGCGGCGATGGTGCCGTAGTCGACGACGTTGGTGCCGGTGAAGGCGGGCGTACAGGCCGAAGGACGGATCACGCCTTTGACCTTCAGTTCGGCGGTGTCGGCGGCTTGCGCAGCGAAGGACACCAGCAGGGAAGCTGTCAGGGCGGAGAAGAGGGCGATGTGCTGGTTCATGATCGTTTCCTTGAGTAGTCAGAATGAGTTGAAGTTCGTTTGAATTCGTTTCGCTTCAGCACCTTCTGTTTGCTTAAGCAGTGAAGCCATTCTGACGATTTAAGGATCGGATTTATATGAGAAAACTCTCAAAAAACGAGGAGGTGAAAAAACGAGACAGCAGGCCGCCGGATCTCGTCGGTACCTGTCTTGCATAGGGGAAACGCTGCAGTTGGCGTCCTGATCGGGGATAATAGAGGTCTTTACTCTCAACAAGGAACGTCGTGGCAGTCTCCATCAAAACCGAAAAACAGATCGCCATGATGCGCGTGGCAGGCGGCCTTGCGGCGGAAGTGCTGGAGATGATCGGCGAGTATGTCGTACCCGGTGTGTCGACCGAAGAACTCGATCGCCGCTGCCACGACTACATCCGCAAGGTGCAAAAGGCCACACCGGCCAACGTCGGCTATCACGGTTTCCCCAAGACGCTGTGTACGTCGATCAACAGCGTGGTCTGCCACGGCATTCCCAGCACCAAGGATGTGCTCAAGGAAGGCGACATCGTCAACATTGACGTGACGGTGATCAAGGATGGCTGGCACGGCGATACCAGCCGCATGTATTTCGTCGGCGCGCCCCGACCGGAGGCGGTGCGGCTGGTGCAGACCACGCTCGACGCCATGCTGGCCGGCATTGCCGTGGTGCGGCCGGGCGCGCGCCTGGGCGATGTTGGCCACGCCATCCAGACGCTGGCCGAGGGCGCCGGTTATTCGGTGGTGCGTGAATACTGCGGGCACGGTATCGGCAAGGTCTATCACGAAGAACCGCAGGTGCTGCATTACGGCACCCGCAATTCCGGCCTGCTGCTGCGCGAGGGCATGACCTTCACGATCGAGCCGATGATCAACCTCGGCGCACGCGCCGTGCAGCAACTGGCCGACGGCTGGACCGTGGTCACGCGCGACGGTTCGCTTTCGGCGCAGTGGGAACACATGATCGCGGTGACCGCCGATGGCGCCGAAATCCTGACGCCCTGGCCTTCCTCCAGGTAATTTCCGGTCCGATCATCGTTCCATCCGAAGCTGCCCTGACAGCATCGGAGGAGGCCGACGCGCGCATCGGTTATCATTTCTTGCCGCGCAGCATCCGCGCGCGCTGTTTTGCCTCGCGCTGTCGCTCTCCGGTTCGCTTGCCGCAACTTCCACCCACCATCCTGACAACGATACTTATCCGCCCATGAAAATTTCTCCGTCGCTGCCGCTGTGGTCCATCGTTTCACCCGTCCTGGGCTGGCTGGTGTATGCCGTCAATGGCTTGCAACCCGGCGGCTGGTTTGCGGCCTTGCTGGTGGTCGGCCTGATGGCCAGCGTGCTGGCAGCGGTCTATCACGCTGAAGTGGTGGCGCACAAGGTCGGCGAGCCGTTCGGCACGCTGGTGCTGGCATTGGCGGTGACCTTGATCGAAGTGGCGCTGATCGTGTCGCTGATGCTGACCGGCGGCGAAGCGACCACGGGGCTGGCGCGCGACACGGTATTCGCGGCGATCATGATCATCCTCAACGGCATCGTCGGCATTTGCCTGCTGGTGGGTTCCAGCCAGCACGGCGAGCAATCGTTCGGCCAGCGCGGCGTCAGCGCATCGCTGGCGACGCTGGCGGCGATTGCAGTGCTCACGCTGGTCTTGCCGAACTACACGCTGACAACAGCAGGGCCGTTCTACAGCAACAGCCAGCTGGCCTTCATTGCGGTGATTTCGCTGGTGCTATACGGGACCTTTGTGCTGGTGCAGACGGTGCGTCATCGTGACTACTTCTTGCCGCCGAACGCGGCCGGTGATGCGGAAGCACATGCCGAACCGCCATCCAACAAGGTCGCCATCACTGCCGCCGTGCTGCTGCTGGCCTGCCTGGGGGCCGTGGTGCTGCTGGCCAAGGCGCTGGCGCCGACGCTGGAAGCCGGACTCGACAACCTGGGCGCGCCGAAGTCGGTGGTCGGCATCATCATCGCCGCCATCGTGCTGTTGCCGGAAGGACTGGCGGCGGTGCGCGCGGCGCGCGCCAACCGTTTGCAGACCAGCCTCAACCTGGCGATCGGCTCCGCGCTGGCCAGCATCGGACTGACGATTCCCGCGGTGGCGGTGGTGTCGCTGGCGACCGGCTGGACTTTGTCGCTGGGACTGGATATCAAGTCAACAGTGCTGCTGCTGCTGTCGTTCATTGTCGCCGGCTTTTCGCTGAGCACCGGACGCACGACGGTCATGCAGGGGATGGTCCACCTGGTGATTTTTGCGGTGTATTTGTTTACGACGATTGTGCCGTAACAGAGTTGAATTGATCAACGCCGCAGAGGGGCGGCGTCCTTGCGCAGCGGGTCGAGCAGTTGGCGCAAGGCGTTGTGATCGAGTTCGTACATGAGTGCAATCAGGCTGCCCAGTTCGCCGCGCGGAAATCCCTCCCGTGCGAACCAGCCCAGGTAGTGGCCCGGCAGGTCGGCCAGCAGCCGGCCCTGGTATTTCCCGTACGGCATTTCCATGCTGACCAGCTTCAGCAGAGATTCCTGGTCCATTTCCATCGCCTCCTCAGGGAAACGCGCTGTCGATCTGGACGTCGTCATGGCGCGCGACGGCATTGCGTCCCTTGGCCTTGGCGACGTACAGCGCGCGGTCGGCTTCTTCCACCAGATCCTCAGGTGCTCCCGAGTCTTGCGACGGTTCAACCACGGCCACGCCGGCGCTGATCGTGACGATGGTCAGCGGGCTGGCGGCGTGCTGGATGTCGAGCGCGATGATGTCGGCGCGGATGCGTTGGGCAATCAGCGTCGCCGACTCCAGCGTGGTTTGCGGCAGCAGCACCACCATTTCTTCGCCACCGTAGCGCGCCACCAGGTCGCCGGTGCGTTGCGGCACTTGCTTGAGCAGCGCGGCGATGCGGCGCAGGCAATCGTCGCCGGCGCGATGGCCGTAGATGTCGTTGTACTGCTTGAACCAGTCGACGTCGAGCATGATCAGCGCCACGCTGTCCTTGTTGCGCAGCGCACGCGCAAACTCCTGGCCGAGCGCGATATCGAAATGGCGGCGATTGGCGAGGCCGGTCAGGCCGTCTTCCAGCGCCAGGTTCTGCAAATGCCGGTTGAGCTGGTCGAGGTTGTCGCGCGCGACGCGCAGCTCGGCTTCGGTTTCCAGGCGCAGCTTGATCTGGCGCAGCAGCCAGTTGCCCAGCAGCGCCAGGATCACGATCAGCAGCAGGATGGCGGCAGTGTGGTGCAGCGTGTCTTCGACCCAGCTGTCGAGCACTTCTTCTTTGGACAGCGCAATCGCGACGAACAGCGGGAACTGGCTGAAGTGCCGGTAGGCGTTGATCCTGTCCTTGCCGTCGACGGTGGAGGGCGCGGTATGCGTGCCGTGATGATTCTTGGTGACGTAATCGCGGAAAATCGGCACATTGTTGAGGTTGTAGCCGACGTACTTGTCGAAGAACGGCCGGCGCGCCAGCAGCGTGCCGTCGTTGAGGCCGAGGATGATCAGGCCGTTGTCGCCAATGTTGAAGGTGTTGTAGAAATTACGGAAATAGTCGATGTCGATCGCCGCCAGCACCACGCCGCGGAAGCGTCCGTCGGGATAGTCGAAGCGGCGCGACACGGTCAATCGCCAGGCGCCGGCCGGATTTTTGATCAGCGGTCCGATGTAGGGGCCGCGTTCGGGATGGTCGCGGTGATATTGGAAGTAGTTGCGATCGCTGATGTTGCCGCTGAATGGCGTGACGTTGGAGTCGACCACAGGATTGCCCTGGGCGTCGAGGATGAACACGCCGGCCAGCTGGCTGACTTCCGACACACGCTTTTGCAGGAGCTGGTGCAGGCGCGGTTTCTGGAAGTCGTCGATGCCGTCGGCCTCCAGGCGTTCCACCACGCCGGAGAGGATGATGTCGGCCGCCTTGAACGTATCGTCGCCATGCTGCGCCAGCGCGCGCGCCATGTTGATGATATTGGCTTCGGTGTCCTTGAGATGTTCTTCGCGCGCCTTCCACGCCTGCCAGCCGTTGACGGTCAGCAGCGACACGCAGACGATGACGAAAAATATCTTTGCCCGGAACACCAGCGGCGTGGTTTCGCCTGGTTGTCGGGACATGAGTTTTTTCAATCGCTGCAAGAAGGTCATAACAGGTGTTGTGTTTATTATCGGCGCGGAGGTGTGGTCCCCTGCGCCATCCATGCTACTAGAAATACAGTCGAAATTCGCGGTAGTTTGTTCTTGTCCGGCAAATATTCGGATCGGGGCGCGACATTGGCGATTGCGCATTGTCGCAGGGAAAGAACGCCTCGCAGTTCTATAATCGGACGGTCCTCATTTTTTATGCTCGCCATGCCGACTCCCCGTGCCGACGACCCGCCACCGACCCCGCCGATAGAACCGGCGCTGGAAGATTGCTGTCAGAGCGGTTGTGATCCCTGCATCTTCGATATCTATCAGGATGCGCTGGAGCGCTATCGCGTGGCCTTGCAGGAATGGCAGGCGCGTCAACCGCCACCGGCGGTTCGTCAACATTCCCCAGGGCAATGATTTGCCGTTGTCACTTGAGGGTCACAATCCTCAGGTATGTTCCAACGGTGCCCGACCGGGGCCGGTCGCCGCCTATTCAGGCCATTCAGGCATCATCCGATGGAGAAAAAATGAACGACGAAGAACTGGTGCGCCGCATTCATCGCGAGCTCGCCGACAGTTACGACGAAGAGCTGGAACTGGAAATCGAAGATCGCACGATCGAGCAGCTGGCCGGTGGCGTTGACGCCGTCAGCGAGCAGGACAAGGCTGACCGCCGTTTGTATTTCCGCGAACTGTTCCGCCTGCAGGCCGAGCTGGTCAAGTTGCAGGATTGGGTGGTCGCCACCGGCCACAAGGTGGTGATCTTGTTTGAAGGCCGCGATGCAGCAGGCAAGGGCGGCGTGATCAAACGCATCACCCAGCGCCTCAACCCGCGCGTCTGCCGGGTCGCCGCCCTGCCGGCGCCGAACGACCGCGAACGCACGCAATGGTATTTTCAGCGCTATGTATCGCACCTGCCGGCGGCAGGAGAAATCGTGCTGTTTGACCGCAGCTGGTACAACCGCGCCGGCGTCGAACGCGTGATGGGTTTCTGCAGCGACGACCAGTATGAAGAATTCTTCCGTTCCGCGCCCGAGTTCGAACGCATGCTGGTGCGTTCCGGCATCCAACTGATCAAGTACTGGTTTTCGATCACGGACGAAGAGCAGCACATGCGCTTCCTCAGCCGCATCCATGATCCGCTCAAGCAATGGAAACTGAGCCCGATGGATCTGGAATCGCGCCGCCGCTGGGAGGACTACACCCGCGCCAAGGAAATCATGCTTGATCGCACCCACATCGCCGAAGCGCCATGGTGGGTGGTGCAGGCGGTCGACAAGAAAAAGGCGCGCCTGAACTGCATTCATCATCTGTTGAGCCAGATGCCGTACGGCGAAGTCGAGCATGCGCCGATTTCCCTGCCGGAGCGGGAGCGCCACGACGACTACTTCCGCCGCGAAGTATCGAGCGAGATCCTGGTGCCGGAAATCTACTGACCGTCATTGCGATCAGTCGCGCATGAAAAAAGGGAGCCATCGGGCTCCCTTTTTCATTGACGCCGACCTCGCCAGGTCAACGCAACCGTCGTATTTCAGAAATACTTTTTGACGATTTCACCGAAGGCTTGCTCCGCCGGCATGCCGCCGCGCATCAGCGTGGTGATTTCTTCCGAGTGCTCGCCGATGGTATCCGGCAAGGTCGCTCGGTTGGCCTTGAAGTATTCGTACTTGTCGCTGTCGACCTGGTCCTTGGCGCGCGTCGCCGCGCTTGGCGCACGCGTGGTGCTGGCGCGCTTGACGCCGCCGGTGCTCAGTGTGCGGGTGGTCTTGCTGCCGCCGGCCTTCGCCAGTCTGACCTGATCCAGTGTGAACACGCCGGTGGCGTTGCCCGGAGCGAATTCGCCTTCTTCCGGATGATGCAGGTGATGATTGCCGTCGAAGGCCATCTTCTTGCCGGCAGTGTTGGTCAATTGATAATGCGGACCGTTGCCCGACGTGACCAGCGCGAACTGGACGCGTTCGCCGTAAATGCCCATCTGGGTGATGACGCCTGTCAGGTAGGGCGCTTTCAGGGTGTCGATGTTGCCATTCCAGCGTTTGCTTCTTGTCGTAGTCAAAATATGTACTTCCGTAATGATGGCGGCCGCGCGCAAGAGGGATCCTGATGACATCGTGATCCGGGGCGGCCGGCCTTGAAAAAACAGCGTGACCTGCCATTATCCTCTTCTCGCGCCGAGATTGACAGCGCGGCGCAGCAATTTTTGCCGGAGGAGCGCGCTCCGGCAACCGAAAGTCCTCGCCCGACGGGCTTTCCAGCCTCACGATTGACCCCTGGCAATGCTTCCGTGCGGCAATAACGGCGCTATAATGCGCCAACGCCGCGCTCGCGGGGATCGCCCACAAGAAACACACAAAAACGGGGAATCATGGGATCGGGAAACCACATATATCGCGCATTCGCGCCGGCCGCCTTGTGCGTGTATCTGTCCTGTGCCGGCAATCTCGCGCACGCCCAGGTGCAGGATCACGTCCAGGCGGGCATCGTCAAGGTCGTCAGCGGCAATGTCCAGGTGCTGCGCCGCGAGCAGCCGTCGGCTGCCCGTGTCGGCGACCGTGTGTTCTCCGGCGACCGCGTGGTCACTGCCGAGGGCGCTGCGATCGGCATCACCCTGCGCGACGACACCTTGCTGTCGCTTGGCCCCAAAAGCAACTTCCTGCTGGAGCAATACAACTTCGACGCCAGCTCGGGTGAAGGCAACGTCGCCGTGCGCGTGGTCAAGGGCACCTTGCGCTACGTCACCGGACTGATCGGCAAGCACGCGCCGGAACGCCAGCAAGTCGCGACGCCGACGGCCACCATCGGCATCCGCGGCACCGACTTCATCGTGGAGGTGGCCGATGAATAAGCTGACCGAAAATAAGCTGACCGAAAAATTCAGCCGCTTGCTGGCGACGGGCGCATTGGCGCTTTTGCTGGCCGCCTGCGCCGGGCCGAAAGAGCGCTTCGTGCTGCTGCCCCAGCCGGACGGCTCATCCAGCAGCATCGTCGTCAAGTCGGGCGGCGGCGAGACCGCCTTGGCGACACCCTACGCCTCGGTCGAAACGCAGGCAGGCAAGGCCGGAAAAACACTCACGCTGAACGAAGCCGAAGTCGCCAGACGTTACGCGCCGGTGATGGACAACCTGCCAATGCGTCCGCGCACCTACGTGCTGCAATTCGAACTCGGGCGCGATCGTCTGACGCCGGCCTCGCGCAAATTCCTCGACCAGGCAATTGACGAGTTCAAGCAATTTCCGGCCGGTGAATTCCTCGTGATCGGTCACGCCGACAACATCGGCAGCGACGCCTTCAACGACACGCTGTCGGTGCGTCGCGCCAAGCTGGTCGAGAGCGAACTGATACGTGCTAAAGTCAATCTGATCAGCATCGAAGTGATTGGCAAGGGCTCGCGCGAACCGCGCTTCCCGGCCAAGAAAGGCGTGCCGGAGCCGCGCAACCGCTACGTCGAGATCAAGCTGCGCTGAAAATAACAAGTTCAGAGACATGGCCGACATCTACCTCGCGTACTCCCCCGAGACACGCGCGAATTACTATGGCGACAAGCCGCTGGCGCTGTTGCAGGCGCTGGGAACGGTACACCTCAATGACAGCGAAACGCCGCTGACGCCAACCGGCTTGGTGCGCGCGGCCGCCGGCTGCGACATCATCGTCGCGCCGCGCATCCCGGCGGCCACCGCCGAGGTCTTCGATCACCTGCCGCAGCTGGTTGCCTATTGCCGCGGAGCGGTGGACATCCGCACCATCGACGTCGATGCCGCCAGCCGCAATGGCGTGCTGGTCACGCGCGCCACCCCGGGCTTTGCCGCCTCGGTGGCGGAGTGGGTGCTGGCCGCGATGTTCGATCTCAGCCGCGGCATCAGCGACGCCGCGCTGGCCTACCGCAGCGGCATCGTACCCGCCGTCAGAATGGGTCGCGAATTGCGCGGCGCCACGTTGGGTGTTGCCGGCTACGGCACCATCGGCCAATACCTGTGCCGCGTCGCGCAGGCGCTCGGCATGAAGATCGCCGTTGCTGATCCCTATGCAAACATCACCGAGCCGGCGCACGTGGCGACCAGCTTCGACGCCATGCTGGCGCAATCCGATTATGTGGTTTGCCTGGCCCCGGCCACGGCCGAAACGGCGCAGCTGTTCAACGCCGCCGCATTTGCAAAGATGCAGGCATCGGCCTTCTTCATCAACGCGTCGCGCGGCGAGCTGGTCGATGAAGCGGCGCTGCTGCAGGCGCTTAACCATGGCGTCATCGCCGCCGCCGCAATCGACGTGGGCATGGCCCCGGACCAGATGCCGTCGCCGCTGCTGGCGCGCCATCCGCGCGTGATCGCCACGCCGCACATCGGCGGCCTGACGCCGCAGGCGGCCGAACACCAGGCGATGGACACGGTCAACCAGGTGGCGGCTATCCTGGCAGGCCGCTTGCCCGAGGGCGCAGTCAATGCCGGCCAGGCCCATCGGCTGACGCGTTTCAGCGCAGCACAATAACTTCAGCGGAGACAGCGCATGAATTCCAACGCCTTACCGTCCGGCGCCTGCGATTGCCACCTCCATATTTACGACTACACGCGCTTCGCGCTGATGCCGACGGCGCCCTCCATGCCGCCGCAATCGCTGTGGTCCGACTATCGGCGCGAACAGCAGGCGCTCGGCCTGACGCGCGCGGTGATCGTGCAGCCGACCGGCTACGGCTTCGACAACCGCTGCACGCTCGATGCGCTGGAGCAGGCCCAGGGCAGTGCGCGCGCCGTCGTGACGGTGCCGCCGGAAATTTCCGAAAGTGAACTGGCTGCACTCGACCAGGCGGGCGTGCGCGGCGTGCGTTTCATGATGGTGGCCAATGGCGGCGGCGTGATGCGCTGGGACATGCTGGAACCGATTGCCGCCAAAATTGCGCCGTTCGGCTGGAACATCAACCTGCAGATCGACGGTCGCGATTTCGAACAATATGAAGACGTGCTGAAGTCCTTGCCATGCCGCATCGTGATCGACCACAACGGCAAATTCCTCAAGCCGGTCGCCCCCGATCATCCCGCCATGCAAAGCCTGTTGCGCCTGCTCGATACGGGGCGTTGCTGGATCAAATTGTCGGCGCCGTATGAGACCTCGCAAACCGGTGCGCCGGATTATGCAGACGTCGCTGCCTTGGCGCGCACCTTCGCGCAGGAATTTCCCGAGCGCTGTCTGTGGGCCAGCAACTGGCCGCATCCCGGCCGCAATCCGCAGCCATCGAATCGCACGCTGCTCGACCTGTTGCCGGCATGGGCGCCGTCGGCCGACGTGCGCACGCGCATTCTGGTCGACAACCCGGCGGCGCTTTACAGGTTCTGAGCGAAGCTGAAAATGGTGGTCGGCGTCATTGCCGGATCTTCATCGAAACTGTCGGGATCATCCAACGGCCACGCCAGCGACAAGGGCGTCAGCTGCACGCCGAAGCGCGCGGCAGTCGCTTCCACGGCATGCGGCGCGCAACCCCGCGTCATCAGATCGACCATGGTGGCCGACACGCCGCGCTGCGCTGAAAACTGTTCCGCACTCACACAGCGCAGCGGCACCTGCCGGCCATTGACCAGCTGCGCCAGCTCGGCCAGGCTGTGTTCTTCAGGACCGCCCAATTCATAGATGCCGGCATCGCCTTCTCCTAGCGCAGCGGCTTCGGCGATGGTGGCGACGTCGCCGAGGTTGATCGGACGGCAACGTTGCTCGCCGCCGCCCGCCAGCAAAACCGTCTCGCCCGGCATGCGTTGCTGCAGCGACAACTCGAACGGCAATGGATGCGGACTGCCGCGCACCACCGGCCCGATGCGGAAGATCACGCTGTTTTGCAGCCGCGCCAGCACGCGTTCGGCCAGGCCCTTGGCTTTCAGATGCCAGTTGTCTGCTTCTGCATCTGCATCGACATGCGAAAAATACACCACACGCGTGTCGCGCGTGCCCACCGCTGCCACGATGCGTTCGGCGGTGTCCACCATGCCTTGCTGATAGGCGCGCCAGTCGTCGGAACAGGTGCCGGATGCGCCGGTCAGCAACACCACCGCATCGGCTTCGGCGATGACTTCAAAGCTGCGTTCGCTGTGGGTCCAGTGGGCCACGGTTTCGTCGGCCGTCAACCTGACCGGTTCGCGCACCAGGGCGGTGACGTGGACGTCCGCATCGCGCAGCAGCAACAGCAACAGGCGCCCGGTGGGACTGTTGGCGCCGGCCACGACGACACGGCGTACCGGTGCAGCCTTCGCGAAATTCACGATATTCGATTTGTTCATGACTTCCCCTGTTCGCAACAATGCAGACATGCAGGTGAAGACGTACGGGCGAGCGGAATATTGTGCCTCGGTGAAAATATTTTTTACTGCTTTGCATTGCGCCGCAAAACGATGACAATCCGATCAGGATTTTGCATAGTCGGTTGCTCAGCTTGCCGTCAGCAATGCAACACTGCCATTGAAAACATCGCATGCATACCAACATGCACGCCAAACCATTTCCCTTTGCGAGGCCCCATGCCGTCACGTTTCACCATCGTCTTCGTCCTCTCGGTCATGGGCGCCCTGCATGCCCTGATAGGTTGGCGCCTGTTGCCGGCGCTCGGCATCGATGCCGCCTGGCAAGGCGTCGGCGCGCTGTTGCTGGTGCTGTCGTTTGTCCTGATCCCGGCGGGCTTGCTGGCGCGCGGGATCAAGCAGCAACCGCTGTCGGACCGGCTGGCCTGGGTCGGCATGCTGGTCATGGGCCTGTTCTCTTCCCTGTTGCTGCTGACCCTCGTGCGCGAACTGGCTTTATCGGTGCTGCAGCTGCTCCATATCGTCACCCCCGAGATTGTCGAAAGCTCGGCGCGCGCCGTCATCGGTTGCGCCTTGCTATTGACCGTGGTGGGTTACATGAACGCACGCCGGCTGGCCGAAGTGGTCAACATCGATGTGCCGATCGCCGACCTGCCACACGCGCTGCAGGGTTTCACCATCGTGCAGATCAGCGACATCCATGTCGGCCCCACGATCAAGAAGCGCTACCTGCGCGCCATCGTCGACAAGGTCAATGAACTCAAGGCGGACCTGGTGGCGATCACCGGCGACCTGGTCGACGGCAGCGTGCATCAGCTTTCCGAACACACCGCGCCGCTGGCGCAACTGCGTGCGCGTCACGGCGCTTATTTCGTCACCGGCAACCATGAGTACTATTCCAACGCGCCGGCCTGGATTGCGGAAGTGCGCCGGCTTGGCCTGACCGTGCTGCTGAACGAACACGTGGTGCTCGACCATGGCGGCGCGCCGCTGGTGCTGGCGGGAGTGACCGATTTCACCGCGCATCATTTCGATGAGAGTCAGCGCAGTGATCCACATGCGGCGATTCGCAATGCGCCGGCAAGTGCTGCCAAGGTATTGTTGGCGCATCAGCCGCGCTCGGCTGCTGCGGCGGCGGATGCCGGGTTTGATTTGCAGTTGTCGGGACATACGCACGGGGGGCAGTTCTTTCCGTGGAATTTCTTTGTGCCGTTACAGCAGCCTTATGTTGCGGGGTTGAACCGGTTGCGGAATTTGTGGGTTTATACCAGTCGCGGGACTGGATATTGGGGGCCGCCTAAGCGCTTGTTGGCGCCTTCGGAGATTACTCGGTTGAGGTTGGTTCGAGCGTGAGGTTTGTTGTAGTTTGTTGGTTTGTTTCTTCGGACTACCGGGGTTGCCGGGGGCGGCCCGGCAGCCGCTCACTTTCTTTGCTTCGCCAAAGAAAGTAAGCAAAGAAAGGCGACCGCAGGATCCAGGTCCTTCGGACTTCCCGGTGACGCGACGCAAAAAATGGGAAGAACGCTAAACTCGCTTCGCTCAGACAAGCGTCCTTCTTTTTCCATTTTCTGCGTCGCGTCACCGGCTGGCTCCAAGCGGAACTTCCAGACTGGCTCGCTTCGCCTCGCCAGCGTCACTCTCCTTCGGCGTCGTGATTGTCACTTTTCATCGTCGCCAATTCCACTTCAAAGATACATCGCCTCTTGCCTTCTCTGCGCGCGCCTGATCGCCTGCGGCGGATAGCCGAACACGCGCAGGAACGCGCGCCGCATGCGTTCCGGGTCGTCGAAGCCTACCGCTCTCGCGATGCTTTCCAGTGATTCTTCTCCTGCTTCCACCCTTGGCCGCGCGGCTTCGGCGCGCAGTTTTTCGATCGCCTTGGCGGGCGTCTGGCCGGTCTCGGCGCTGAAGGCGCGGTCGAACTGGCGGCGGCTCAGGCAGGCGATTTCGGCCAGGCGTTCCGCCGTCAGCGACTCATGCAAATGGTTGCGCGCATAGCTCAAGGTCTCGCGGATTCTTCCCGAGGGCGGGTCCATTTCCAGCAAGTTGGAAAACTGCGACTGGCCGCCCGGGCGACGGTGGTACACCACCAGTTCTCGCGCTACCGCGCGCGCCAATTCCACGCCCAGGTCTTCTTCGATCAACGCCAAGGCGAGGTCGATGCCGGCCGAGATGCCGGCCGAGGTCCAGACGTCGCCGTCCTTGATGAAGATCTTGTCGCTGTCGACTTGTACCGACGGATGCATGCGCTGCAAGCGCGCCGCCATGCGCCAATGCGTAGTGGCGCGCTTGCCCTCGAGCAGGCCGGCCGCCGCCAGCACGAAGGCGCCGGTGCAGACGCTGGCGACGCGGCGCGCCTTGCCCGCTGCATGGCGCGTGTATTCCAGCAAGGTCTCCGACAGCACGCCTTCGCGCGGGCCGGCGCCGCCTGCCACGATCAGCGTGTCGAAGGCGGTGCGATCCAGCGGGTGGGTGACCACCGCCGTACCGGACGCGCTTTCCAGCATGCCGCCTTGCTCCGACATCACACGCAGCTGATACGGCCGGCTCTTTCCCTCGCCCTGCGTGAGGCGGTTGGCGACGTCGAAAGCGGTCAGCGGACCGGTGAAGTCGAGCAGGCTGCAATCGAGGAAAAGCAGAAATCCGATCTTGCGCATAGGGTTTGGGGCAGGCGTCCAAAAGCAGGTTGTCCAAAAAGGAGGTTTTTATGTCATTTTGGACGCATGGTGACACGGCACACTGAGGCTGTCAAATCACCTTGGAGTTGCCTCATGAACCCTGCAGCACAACCGGATGCGGGCGCGCCCGTCCTGCGCCAGGACAGCCATCGCTGGAAGATCCTCGGCATCGGCGTGCTCGCCAATGCCAGCTTTTCGGCCGCCTTTGCCGGCATTCCGGTAACGGCAATTTTCATGCGCGCCGATTACCGGCTCGACAATACCCAGCTCGGCCTGGCGCTCGGTTCGCTCGGACTGGGCGTCGCCGTGAGCGAATTGCCGTGGGGTGTCCTGACCGATCGCTGGGGCGACCGGCGCGTGCTGTTGTGCGGATTGATTTCGACGGCGCTGGCGTTGGCGGCAATGGCCGCGTGCGTCGCGCCCGGCGCTGCCGGCATTCCGCCGTTGTGGTTGCTGGCGCTGGGTTTGCTGTCGGTCGGCCTGCTCGGCGGCAGTGTCAATGGTTCCAGCGGCCGCGCGGTGATGGGCTGGTTCCGTGAAGGCGAACGCGGTCTGGCGATGAGCATCCGCCAGACTGCGGTGCCGGTCGGTGGCGGCGTCGGCGCGCTGGTGTTGCCGTCGCTGGCGGCGGCGCATGGTTTCGCCCCGGTGTACGGATTGCTGGCGTTGTTCTGCCTGCTTAGTGCGGCGATGGCCTGGCTATGGCTGCATGAGCCGCCGGCGGCATCGTCATCAATGATCAGCGTGCCGCCGGACCGTAGCGCCTTGCGCAACATCGAGGTCTGGCGGGTGGCGATGGCGATCGGCATCCTGTGCTTTCCGCAAGTGTCGGTGCTGACCTTCGCCACCATCTTCCTGCACGACGTCGGTCACGCCGGACTTGGACTGATCAGCGCGACCATGGCGGCGATCCAGATCGGCGCAGCGGTGATGCGGGTGTGGAGCGGACGCTGGACCGACCGTCACGGCAATCGGCGTCATTACCTGCGCGCCTGCAGCGCGCTCAGCGTGGTGTTGTATGTCGCGCTCGGTACGCTGGCCGCGCTGGCGCCCGCCGCATGGCCGCAGTGGGTGCTCGCCGCGATGGCGCTGTTGCTGGTGGCAGGCGGCGTGTGCGCATCGGCCTGGCATGGCGTGGCTTACACCGAACTGGCGACGCTGGCCGGGCAGCACCAGGTCGGCACCGCGCTGGGACTTGGCAATACCTGTGTGTTCCTGGTGTTCTTCCTGGCGGCGCAGGCCGTGCCGGCCTTGCTGGCGTGGCAATCCTGGCCTGCCGTGTGGCTGGCGGGTGCGGCGGGGGCCTTGATCGCGTGGCCGATTTTCCTGAAGCCGCAGCATCGGAATCGTGCCGGTTGATGTAATAATCGGCGGCTTGAGCCACTACTTTTTCTTCCGCCATGGATCGTCTGAGCGACATGCGTCTGTTCTTGAGCGCCGCTTCCGCCGGCAGCTTTTCCGCCGCCGGGCGCAAGGCGGGATTGTCGCCGGCGGCGTCCAGCGCGGCCATGCAAAGGCTGGAGCAGTCGCTCGGCGTCAAGCTGTTCGAGCGCACCACGCGCCAGTTGCGGCTCACGGAAGAAGGGCGGCTGTACCAGTACTACTGCCAGCAGGCCATCGACGCCATTACCGAAGCCGAGCATCAGTTGCAGGCCGGGAAAAAGCTGGTGCAAGGCACGGTGCGCATCTCGGCCCCATCCGATCTGGGCCGCAATCTGTTGCAGGATTACCTGCTGGAATTCTCGCAGCAGTATCCCGACGTGCGTTTCGTGCTGGCGCTGACCGACTCGCATGCCAACCTGGTGCTCGACGACGTCGACATCGCCATCCGCTACGGCAAGCTGGTCGACAGCAGCATGGTGGCGCGCACGCTGGTGCCGAACCGTCGCGTGATCTGCGTGGCGCCGGGCTGCGACGACCATTTCGGTCCGTTGACGGAGTTGTCGCAACTCGGGCAGCGACCGGCGCTGGTGCTGACGACCTCGGCCGGGCCGATGAACGTATGGCAGTTCCAGAGCGGCAAGCGCGTCGAGTCCATCCAGCTCGATCGGTATCATGAAACCAACGACGGCGAGATCCTGCGCAAGTGGGCGGTGCAAGGACGCGGCTATGCGTACAAGTCGGCGCTCGACATCGTCGCCGACGTGCGGGCGGATCGCCTGCGCATCGTGTTGCGCGACAAGCTGTCGGCGCCGGCGCCGCTGCATGCCCTGTATCACCGCAACCAGCACCAGCCGCCGCGCGTCAAGCTGCTGCTGGATTTCCTGCAGCAGCGTTTCGCCACGGCGGCGACAGAACTCGACGCGCTGGGTCTCGGACTCTAAGCCGGCGAATAATCGGTATACCCGCGCCGGTCGCCGCCGAACAGGGTGGCGCCGTCGGGATCGGCCAGCGCCAGGTTTTCCTGCAGGCGCTTCGGCAAGTCCGGATTGGCGACAAACGGACGGCCGAAGGCTACCAGGTCGGCCAGTCCGTCGGCCAGGATCTTCCCGCCACGCTCCTTGTCGTAGCGTCCGGCCACGATGATGCGGCCCGAATAGGCGGCGCGCAGCTGATGGCGGAAGTCTTCCGGAATCGTCGGCGCATCGTCCCAGTCGGCTTCCGACAAGTGGATGTAGGCGACGTTCTGTTTTTCCAGTTCGGTGGCGGCATGCAGGATGGTGTCGACGATGTGCGGATCGGCCATATCCTTGAACGTGATGTAAGGCGCGAGGCGCACGCCGACGCGATGCGCGCCGATTTCTTCCGACACCGCCGCCACGACTTCGCGCAGGAAACGCACGCGGTTGTCGACGCTGCCGCCGTACTGATCAGTGCGATGATTGGACACGGTGCGCAGGAACTGGTCGATCAGGTAACCGTTGCCGCCATGCAGTTCGATGCCGTCGAAACCGGCCTCCATGGCATTGGCTGCGGCCTGGCGGAAGTCGCCGACGATGACGCCGATTTCTTCCACCGTCAGTGCGCGCGGCATGGGCGTGTCGACCATGCGGCCGACGCCGTCGTCACCCACGATCCACACTTGCGTGCCGCGCGGCTGGATCGCCGAAGGCGCCACCGGCGCGGCGCCGTCATGGAACACCGGATGCGATACGCGGCCGACATGCCACAGCTGCACGAAGATGCGTCCGCCGGCCTTGTGCACGGCGTCAGTCACCAGCTTCCAACCGTCAATCTGTTCCTGAGTATGGATACCCGGGGTGAATGAATAGCCCTGGCTCTGTTTCGATATCTGTGTCGCCTCGGTCACGATCAGGCCGGCTGCAGCGCGCTGCGCATAATAGTCGGCCATCATCTGGTTCGGGATATTGCCCGGCTGCGACGAGCGGGCGCGCGTCATCGGCGCCATCACGATGCGGTTCGCCAGTGCGACCGGCCCCAGCTGCAAGGGTGAGAACAGGGTCGCGTCTTTCAATGGTGCGGTATTGCTCATGACAGCAGTCCTCCACCTTCGACGTCAATCACGGCGCCGCTGACGAAGCCGTTTTCCATGGCCAGCAGGTAAGCCTGCGCCACGTCCTGCGGCGTGCCCACGCGGCCGACCGGCAAGCCCTGGCCGATACGCGCCATTGCCGCCACGCGCGAATCGGCGCCCGCTTCGCCCCACAATTCGGTATCAACCACGCCCGGGCTGACCACGTTGACGCGGCGCGGCGCCAATTCCCTGGCGAGGCTTTTTGCCGTTGCGTCGACGGCCGCATTGAGGCCGCTCTTGAGCAGGCTGCCGGGACCGAACTTGCGCGAGAGCAGACCCGAGGTCAGCGTGATGGAAGCGTTCGGCGACAGATACGGCAATGCAGCCTGGATCGCAAACAGCGAGCCGAATAGCTTGACGTTGAAGGCCAGTTCCAGTTCGGCGCGGGTGAGCTCGGTCAGCTTGGGCGAGCCCACCCGTGCGCCGGCGGTCAATACCAGATGATCGATCTTGCCGATGGCGGCGAAGGCTTGCGCCAGTGCGGCGCTGTCGGTGACGTCGGCCACGGCGGCACGCATATTGTCGGCCGCCCTGGCCGAACGGCCGATCACGGTAACGATGGCGCCGCGAGCCGCGGCTTCTTGCGCGACGGCGCGGCCGATGCCGGAGGTGCCGCCGATGACGACGACTTGCTGTTGTTGCAGTGTGCTGTCGGACATGATGTTCTTTCGGATGATGGAATGAAATTACTGCGGGATGGCGCCGAGTTGCTGCATCAGCGTCAGGTTGTCTTCCAGATGCCAGTTCTCGGCGATGCGGCCGTCCTGGATCCGGTACAGGTCATGCGCCTGGAAATCGACGGCCTGGCCCTTGCCTTGCCGCTGGCCGAACACGCCGGTGAAGTGGCCGCGAAAACGCAAATGCACCGCGACGCGATCGCCGGCGACCGTCATGTCCTGCACTTCCGCGCTGAGGTCGGGCACCGCCTTGCGGAATCCCTCCGATGCCTGCAAAGGACCGTTGACGCCTTGCGCACGTCCGGCCGGCAGGGTGCGGTCGACGAAGGTCGGGCTTAGCGCCTGGCGTGCGAATTGCGGGTCGCCGGTATTCCAGAACGCCGCGTAGCGACGCGCTGCCAGCACGCGCGCGTCGGCGTCGGCGTTGGTACTTGCCGGCGACATATCGATAGCGATGTGTTGCGGTGCTGGCAGTGATGCTTCGGCCGATGCGCCGGCGCTGACGCCGCCGAAGCTGCCGGCCGCCAGCGCCAGCGCCAAGGTCAGCGCGCGTTGCCGTTTGTTGTTGTGCATGAGGGTTCTCCCGGTGTCGATTAAGTGATTGCATTGTCGGCCGGGGAGCTTGTTCTGGGAATGCGTCCCGCGCTTGAATCATCTTCTTGATATTTTTGAAAGTGGGCAGAAATCCTGGTGTTGGCAGGCTTTAGACGACTGGTCTAATTTTTCGGTAAAATAGCCTGCATGAGAGATACCTACGCCGACACCAAACTCAGCATCCTGCAGGCAGGCCGCCGCCTGATCGCCCAGAAGGGCTTTACCGGCGTGGGCCTCAACGAGCTGCTGGGCGCCGCCGATATTCCCAAGGGCTCGTTCTATCACTACTTCGGCTCAAAGGAGCGTTACGGCCGCGAGCTGATAGAGCAATATGTCGATGAGTACCTGCTGACGCTGGACAAGATATTCGACGCGAACGGCAGCGGGAACACGACAGCTCGCGAGCGCCTGCTGACCTACTGGGGCTACTGGCTGGAGACGCAATGCTGCGAGATCGCCGAGCACAAATGCCTGGTGGTCAAGCTCAGCGCCGAAGTCGCCGACCTGTCCGACGACATGCGCGTAGCACTGCACAACGGCACCGAAGCCTTCATCGCGCGCATTGCCGACGCCATCCGCACGGGCGTGGCCGAAGGTTCGCTGCACACCGTGCTGGAGCCTTACCGCACTGCGCAGATGCTGTACCAGATGTGGCTGGGCGCAAGCCTGCTCAGCAAACTCAGCCGCGACCGCGAGGCACTGGAAAGCGCCATGGATGTCACCCGGCGCGTGCTGGTGGAACCCTGATTGCGCCCTGATTTCACTGCGCTGAAAATTCAATTCTTTCGCCGCCCGCCACCCGGCAGGTGGCGCCGCCTTTAAAGTTCAAAGGAAAACCATGTCCCAATCCACCACCGTCAATCGCCGCATCGTGCTGGCGTCCCGCCCGACCGGCTCGCCCGCGCCGGAACATTTCCGCCTGGAAGAAACCGCCGTGCCGACGCCGGGGCCGGGCCAGTTCCTGCTGCGCGCCGACTATCTTTCGCTGGATCCTTACATGCGCGGCCGCATGAGCGACGCGCCTTCCTACGCGGCGCACGTTGAGATCGATGCCGTCATGACCGGCGGCACCGTGTCGCGCGTGGTGGCGTCGCAGCATCCGGATTACCAGGAAGGCGACCTGGTCATGGCCTACACCGGCTGGCAGGACTATGCCCTGTCGGACGGCACAGGCGCCACCAAACTGGACAAGAACATGCCGCGTCCCTCGTACGCGCTCGGCCTGTTCGGCATGCCGGGCTTCACCGCCTACGCCGGCCTGCTCGACATCGGCCAGCCGAAGGAGGGCGAGACCGTGGTGGTCGCCGCCGCCACCGGCGCGGTCGGTTCGGTAGTCGGCCAGATCGCCAAGCTGAAAGGTTGTCGCGTGGTCGGCATCGCCGGCGGCGCCGAGAAATGTCGCTACGCCGTGGAAGAACTCGGCTTCGACGCCTGCCTCGATCATCGCGGCGACGACTTGCCGCAACAATTGAAGGACGCCTGCCCCAAGGGCATCGACGTGTACTTTGAAAACGTCGGCGGCAAGGTGTTCGAAGCCGTGCTGCCGCTGCTCAACGTGCATGCGCGCGTGCCGCTGTGCGGCCTGATCGCGCAGTACAGCGGCGTCGCGCCGAATGCGGCCCTGCTGGGCACGCTGCCGCGCAACCTGCTGACCAAACGCATCCGCATGCAGGGCTTCATCATTTTCGATTACTACCAGCGCGCCGGCTATTTCGCCGAGTTCTTCAAGGACATGAGCGCCTGGGTTGCCGCAGGCAAGATCAAGTACCGCGAAGACGTGGTGCAGGGATTGGAGAACGCGCCGCAAGCGTTCATGGGCCTGCTCGAAGGCAAGAACTTCGGCAAGCTGGTTGTTCAGATCGCCTAGTGCAAATCGCGTAACTATTTTCAGACGCCCATTACGGGAGTCAGCAAGGACCCACCATGATTCCGTTTTCCGTACTCGACCTGTCGCCGATCAACCAGGGGAGCAGCGCCGCCCAGGCCTTCCACAACAGCAAGGAGCTGGCGCAAAAGGCTGAAGCGCTCGGCTATAACCGCTACTGGCTGGCCGAACATCACAACATGACCGGCATCGCCAGCGCCGCCACGTCGGTGGTGATTTCGCACATCGCCGCCAACACCAAAACCATCCGCGTCGGCGCCGGCGGCATCATGTTGCCGAACCATTCGCCGCTGGTGATTGCCGAGCAGTTCGGCACGCTGGAGTCGCTCTATCCCGGCCGCATCGACCTCGGCCTCGGTCGTGCGCCCGGTTCCGACCAGCGCACCGCGCGTGCCTTGCGTCGTCACCTCGGCGACAGCGCCGACACCTTCCCGCAGGACGTGGTCGAGCTGCAGGAATATTTCAAGGAAGCCTCGCCATACCAATCGGTGCGCGCCGTGCCCGGCTACGGCCTGAACGTGCCGCTGTGGCTGCTCGGCTCCAGCATGTTCAGCGCCCAGCTGGCGGCGGAAATGGGTTTGCCGTTTGCGTTCGCGTCGCACTTCGCGCCGGGCTTCATGAAGTCGGCCGTCGAAATCTACCGTTCCCGCTTCAAGCCCTCGGAAGCGCTGGCGCGTCCGCACGTGATGCTGGGCCTGAACGTGTTCGCAGCCGAGACCGACCGTGAAGGCGAGCGGCTGTTCACGTCCCTGCAGCAGCAATTCGTCAATCTGGTGCGCGGCGTGCCGGGCCAGCTGAATCCACCGCGCGAGAGCATGGAAGACTATTGGCGTCCGGAAGAGAAGTCCCACGTCGAACGTTCGTTATCCTGCGCCATCGTCGGTTCGCCCGAGACCGTGCGCGCCGGCTTGCAGAACTTCATCGACGATACCGGTGCCGACGAGTTGATGATTACCGCGCAGATTTACGATCACGCGGCGCGTCTGCGTTCGTTCGAGATCGTGGCGGAAGCGCGCGAGGCCTTGACGCCCAAGGTGCCGACGCTGGAGTTTTGAAGTAGCAGGAAGAGCAATAAGCGCAAGAAGCGCAGGAGACACAAAGAAAAAGGCCGGGACATGAAAATGACCCGGCCTTTTTATTTCATCTGCTGATTGCGAGGGCGACCGCTATTCCATCCCCAGCATGCGCGCCAGGCTGTTGGCCGATTTCTCGCTGACCAGCTGGATGCGTTGCTCCAGCACCAGCAAGTGTTCCTCCATGGCCGCGATGGCGCCGGCGGCGTCGCCTTTTTCGATGAAGTCGACGATGCTGGTGTGTTCGTCGTGTTCACAGGCGGCGTAGCCGGACGGTTCATGCAGGGCGACGATCAGGGAGCAGCGCGACACCAGTTCGCTCAGGTAGCGTTGCAGGATGGGATTGCGGCACAGCTCCGCCACGCGCAGGTGGAACGCCGAGGCCAGTCGCGCCCAGTCGGTCTGGGCGTAATTGTGCATGGCCACATGTTCTTCCTTGAGCTGGCGGCGCAGTTTGGCGAGGTCGGCCTTGGTGGCGTTCTTCACGGCCAGCGCCAGCACGGCGGACTCCAGCGAACGGCGCGCTTCGAAAATCTCGCGGGTTTCTTCCGGCGTCGGCATGGCGACGATGGCGCCGCGGTTCGGGCGCAGTTCGACGATATGTTCATGCGCCAGCTTTTGCAGCGCCTTCTGCACCACCGTACGACCGACGCCGAACAGTTCGCACAAGGCTGCTTCGGGCAGCTTGGTGCCCGGCGTCAGGCGCTGGCTCATGACGCTGGTGAACACGCTCTGGTAAATGCGCTGGATGATGTCGTCGCCCTCGTCCGCATGCGCGGCATCGACGGAGGCGTCGGCCAGCGCGTCGTGACGGACCTTGGGACGGCCGGTGCGTGCTGCTGCGGTCGGTGCGGCCGCTGCGGCCTTGAGGGACTTGAGGGCCGGCTTGCCGGCTTTCTGTGCGGTGCTGCGGAGAGGCATATCGTTCATCGTGTTCTGCGAATTTCCTGCAATTGATTCCACAAGGCCGTCGCCAGCCGTATCAGCGCCAGGTCGCTGCCGGCCGGGCCCAGCAATGATACGCCGATCGGCAGGCCCGCGCCTGTAGAAAACGGCAGGCTGACCTGCGGCAAACCGGCCAGTCCGGCGATGCACGTGATGCGGAAGGTGCGGGTGCGCACCTCGTCGACTTCGGCGCCGCCGGCGCTGAGCAGCGGCGCCACGCTCGCCGCCGACGGAATGATCGCCACGCCGTCTTCACCCAGCAAGTCGCCTACCTGCCTGCGGATGGCGGCCTGGCGTTGCACCGCCAGGGCGGCGTCGCGTGCATCGACGCCGGCGGCAAACTGCCAGCGTGCGGCGACGGCTGGACTGAAGTCCGGTCGATTGGCCGCGATCCACGGGCCGTGGACTTGCCAGCCGTCGTAGGCGGACGCGGTGACGTAAGTGCGCCGCCATTCTTCCAGCATGCCGGGCGCAGCCAGCGCATGACGCATGCGCGCGCCGTCGAATGCGGTGAATACTTGCTCGACCGGCGCATGGAACGCGGCGTCGGCCTGCGCCAGCACGTCGGTCAGCAGCAGCGCTCGCCTGAAGCTGTGTTTTGCCTGTCGAGGCAATAGAACGCGGCCGACGCGCTCGAACACCTCCGCATCCTGCGCGAACCAGGTCGCGGTATCGAACGCCGGCTGCAACGGCACCATCGCCTCGCGCGGCAGCAGGCCGTGCGTGGTGCGCAAGCCCCACACGCCGCAATAGCTGGCCGGCACGCGGGTCGAGCCGCCGGTGTCGGTGCCCAGCGCGAAGTCGCACAGGCCGGCCGCGACCGCCGCCACCGAGCCGCTGGAAGAGCCGCCCGGCACCCGGTCCGGCGCACGCGTATTGAGCGGTGTGCCGTAATGGAGGTTGTCGCCGTGGATGCTGTAGGCCAGTTCATCGGTGACGGTTTTGCCGACCAGCGTGGCGCCGGCCGCCAGCAGCGTCGTGATGAGCGGGCTGGTTTTCTGCGCCGGCGCATGCGTGGCCAGCCACGTCGGATTGCCGGCACCGGTGGCATGGCCGGCGACGTCGAACACGTCCTTGGCGGCGAAGCGCAGGCCGCGCAGTTTGCCCTCGGCGACGCCGGCAATGACGAAGCGGCCGTGCGGCACCCAGGCGCGCGCATAGTTGTCGTGCGATGCGTCGGTCTTGGTCTGAGCGTTCATGTGGACGTTCATGCGTCACCCCTGCGCCAGCGTAACCGCCGGTTGCGACTTCAGCACTTCCAGTCCGTCGACGTGTTCGCAGATCGCGCCCGGCGTGGTGAACCAGACTTCGCCGCGGTCGCGCGCGGCGGCGATGTGTTCCAGCGCGCGGCGCAGGTGGCGCAGGCGGTAGGGCTGGCCGACCAGGTAGGGATGCAGCGCGATGCCCATGACCAGCGGCTGGCGGCGCGACTGTTCAAGCATTTCGTCGAAGTTGTCAACGATGAGCTGGGCGAAGTCCTTGCCGTCCATCTGGCGCGCGACGATCATCGGAATGTCGTTGACCTCCTGCGGATACGGGATCGACCACAGCGTCTTGCCGCTGCGCGTCTGCATATGCGTTGGCTGGTCGTCGTGGCACCAGTTGAGGTTGTAGCGGTAGCCGCTTTCCAGCAACAGGTCGGGCGTGGCCAGGCTTTCTGAAATCCAGGGCGACAACCAGCCGGTCGGCGTCCGCCCGCTGTGCTGCTGCATGCGCTCACGGCAGAATTGCAGCAGCGCCAGTTCGGCGGCTTCGTCGAGCGTGCCCTGCTGATGGGCGTTGGTGTGGCCGTGGCCGATCAGCTCGTCGCCGCGCGCGACGAAGGCGTCGATCAGCTCCGGGCAATGGTCGTAGAGCGCCGTGTTGGCCAGTACGCCGGCCGGCAGGCCGAGGCTGTCGAATAGTTCCAGGCAACGCCATGCGCCGACGCGGTTGCCGTATTCGCGCCAGGCGTAATTGAGCACGTCGGGCTCGGCGGCGGCCGGGCCCAGCCGCGCACCCAGGCCTTCGCCGAAGGCGAAGTGCTCGATGTTGAAGCCGAGGTACACCGCCAGGCCGGCACCGTTGGGCCAGCGGTAATACGGACGCTGCGTGATGGCTGAATAGCCGAAGCGGCCGTGCACCGGCAATACGCCGAGCCGGTCAGGTTGATCCGGCTGCATGGCGCTGATCGATGATGGTGCGGCGTGCATCATTTTATTCATCTCTTTCCACTTTCTGCACTTTGTCCGTGCATTATTGATTGCAATATTGAATTTATATTTACGTAAATAAAAGTGATTTATTGCTTCTAATACGAGATACATATTGTCGGCAAAAACTATTTTTTATTGTGGCAGTTGGCATAGCCCTTGCATAAGTCATGCCGGGAACAAAGCAAAACCAACCACTCATCAATTCAGATCCGGGAGAGCCACATGATCCACTTCACTCGTCGCACCGCAATCGCCGCCGCCCTGGCGACCTTGGCCGCAGCCAGCCTGTCGCCGCTGGCGCTGGCTGCCGACCCCATCAAGATCGGCCTGGTCACTGCCTTGTCCGGGCAGTCGGCGCAATCGGGCGAAGCCATCACGCGCGGCCTGACGGTCGCCATCGACGAGATCAATGCCAAGGGTGGCCTGCTCGGCGGCCGCAAGCTCGAACTGGTGCGCCGCGACGACGAAGGCAATCCGGCCAAGGGCGTGGTCGCTGCGCGCGAACTGATCTTCAAGGAAAAAGTGGCGGTGATCTTCGGCGGCCTCGACACGCCGGTATCGATGGCCATCGTGCCGATCGTCAATGCGGAGAAGGTGCCGTTCATGGGGCCGTGGGCGGCCGGCACCGGCGTCACCAAGAACGGCGCCAATCCCAACTACGCGTTCCGCGTCTCGGCAGTGGACGAACTGGTCGACAAGGCCATGCTGACCTACGCGCAGAAGACCTTCAAAGCCAGCAAGGCCGGCCTGATCCTGGTCAACAACCCTTGGGGCGAATCGAACGAAAAGGGCATCGTCGCCGCGCTGGCCGAGAAGTCCATGAAACCGGCCGGCATCGAGAAGTTCGAAGCCAGCGACGTCGACATCGTGCCGCAGCTGACGCGCCTGAAGGCAGCCGGCGCCGACACCTTGTTCCTGGTCGGCAACGTCGGCCCGTCCGCGCAAGTCGTGAAGTCGCTCGACCGCATGGGCTGGAAGGTGCCGGTGGTGTCGCACTGGGGCCCGGCCGGCGGACGCTTCACCGAGCTGGCCGGACCGAATGCAAAGAACGTCCACTTCGTCCAGACCTTCAGCTTCTTTGGCAAGCTGACGCCGGTCGGCGACAAGGTGGTCAAGGACCTCAAGGCCAAGTATCCGAACATCAAGGGACCGGACGACATCACCCCGGCGGTCGGCGTCGCCAATGCCTACGACGGCATGCAGCTGGCTGCGCTGGCGATCGCCAAGGCCGGCTCCACCAACGGCGACGCGATCCGCGAAGGTTTCTACAAGATCGATCGTTATGAAGGCCTGATCAAGACCTACGTCAAACCGTTCTCGCCGGCCGTGCACGACGCGCTGCAATCCGACGACTACGTCTGGGCGCAGTTCATCGACAACCGCATCCTGCCGGTGGGATTAACTCAGTAAGCCGTCGTCGGTTTCAGGGACGACGAACATGCCCGGGCGACGCAACCTGCATCGCCCGGGCGACAAGATTCAATCAGGGAGAACAAGATGTTGCTGTTGTCGGCGCTGATCAGCGGGTTGGGACTGGGAAGCATGTATGGCCTGATGGCGCTGGGTTTTTACATCACCTATGCGGTATCGGGGACGGTCAATTTTGCGCAGGGCAGCTCCATGATGCTGGGCGCGGTCGTGTGTTTCACGTTTTCGCAGACGCTGGGCTGGCCGATGTGGTCCGCCGTGGTGCTGGCGCTGGCGGTTTGCGCGCTGTACGGCCTGGTGGTGGAAGTGCTGGCGGTGCGGCCGTTTGCCAACCGCGGTTCCAACGCCTGGCTGATGTCGACCGTGGCGCTGGGCATCGTGCTCGACAACGTCGTCATGCATACCTTCGGCAAGGAGCCGCGCAGCTTGCCGTCGCCGTTGGCTTTGTCGTCGATTGAAATCGGCGGCGTCGGCCTCGGCGTCTATCCGTTGCAGCTTCTTATTCCGGTAGTCGGCCTGGTGCTGGCGGCGGTGCTGCATCGCATCTCGCGCCGCACGCGCTGGGGCATCGCCATGCTGGCGGTGGTGCAGAATCGCGATGCCGCGCGGCTGATGGGAATTCCCATCGTGCGCGCGATCGCGGTTGCCTTCGCCTTGTCGACGCTGCTGGCCGGTATCGCCGGCGTGCTGATCGCGCCGCTGTTCAACGTCAACGCCGACATGGGCACGCTGTTCGGACTCAAGGCGTTCGCCGTCGCTATCCTCGGCGGCATCACCAGCGCCTGGGGCGTGATGATCGCCGGCCTGCTGTTCGGCGTGGCGGAAGCGATGATCACCTCGACACTCGGCTCCGGCTATACCCAGATCATCACGTTCGCGCTGGTGATCGTGGTGCTGGCGATTCGTCCCAACGGCCTGTTCGGCCGCGCGCAGGTGAAAAAAGTATGATGACCATTCCTCCTTCTTCCGTCGTGGCTGCAGCAAAAACGGCAGCAAAAACAGCGGCATCTGCAGCGGCGCCGTCGCGCCGCTTGCTCGGCCTGGCCGGACCGCTGCCGTTGTCGGCGGGTCTGGCCGCGCTGGTGGCGGTGTGCTGCCTGGCGTTGACCGTCAACAGTTACTACGTGTTCGTGCTGACCGGCATCGCCTTGATGGCGATCGTCGGCATCGGCCTGAACGTACTGCTCGGCCTGACTGGGCAGGTCTCGTTCGGGCACATCGGCTTTTACGCCATCGGCGCTTACACGGTGGCGATCCTGACCACCAAATTCGGCTTCAGCTTCTGGCTGGCCTGGCCGCTGGCGGCATTGATCGCCGGGGCCATGGGCGCGGTGCTGGCGTTGCCGGCCTTGCGCGTGAAAGGACCGTACCTGGCGATGATCACGATTGCCTTCAGCTTCATCGTGCAGCACGCCATCATTGAACTGCGCGAACTCACCGGCGGCCAGAACGGCATCATGGGCATTGCCGCGCCAGGTTTCGGCGGGCTGGTGCAAGGCGAGCGCGGGATTGCGCTGCTGGCGATCTGTAGCGCCGCGATCCTGCTTGCGGCGTTCTGCTGGCTGGAGCGCGGCTCTTGGGGCGCGGCCATGCGCGCGGTCAAGGACAGCGAAACCGCTGCCGAATCGATCGGCCTCAATCCGCTGGTGATCAAGACCGTGGCCTTCGCCGTGTCGGCCATGCTGGCGGGTTTGGCGGGCGGCTTGTTCGCGCCGCTGTCCACCTTCGTCACGCCGGACACCTTCGGCTTCATGCAATCGATCCTGTTCGTGCTGGTGGTGGTGGTCGGCGGCGCGGGCGCCACGATGGGACCGCTGATCGGCGCCGTCATCGTCGGCGTGTTGCCGGAGTTGCTGTCCAGCCTGGAAGACTACCGCCTGCTGTTTTTCGGCGGCCTGCTGTTGCTGGTGCTGTGGATTGCGCCGGACGGCGTGACCGGCGTGCTGCGTCAGCTGGCGTCAAAAATGGGCGGCAAGAAAATCTCCGGCGCAGCGGCAGCTCTCCCGTCCTACGACGACCTGCCGCAGCGATTGCATGAGGCGGTGTTGCCGCAGCGTGATCGCCGTACTCTGCGCGCAGAAGGATTGACGATGATCTTCGGCGGCGTGCGCGCGGTCGGCGATCTGAGTTTTGACGTGCCTGCCGCCGCCGTCACCAGCCTGATTGGTCCCAACGGCGCAGGCAAAACCACGGCGCTGAACATGCTGAGCGGATTCTACAAACCGTCGCTGGGCGGCTTCTCGCTGCAAGGGCTTGCACTGGCCGGCTTGCCTGCCTTTCGCATCGCCCGGCATGGCGCCGCGCGCACTTACCAGACCTCGCAATTGTTCGGCTCGTTGACGGTGGAGGACAACGTCGCGCTGGCGATGGGCAAGGGCAAGCTCGGCGGCCTGCTCAACGCCGGCCGCTTCGGCGCGGCGGAGATTCGCGCACGCAGCCGGCAGTTGCTGGCGTATTGCGGCTATGACGGCGCAGTCGATATTGCTGCGACCGATCTGGCCCACGTCGATCGCCGGCTGGTGGAAATCGCCCGCGCGCTGGCGACCGATCCCGAGGTCTTGTTGCTGGATGAACCGGCCGCCGGCCTGTCGCGTGAAGACAAGGAAAAACTCGCGCGCCTGCTGCAACGCATCGCCGCTGCCGGCATCAGCGTGGTGCTGGTGGAGCATGACATGTCGCTGGTCATGGACATCTCGCACCGTATCGTCGTGCTCGACGCCGGCCAGCGCCTCGCGCTCGGCACGCCGCAGGAAATCCAGGATAACCCGGCGGTGCGCCAGGCGTATCTGGGCGAAGCGATGCAGGCGGAAACGAAACTGCGCGTGACGGGCGCCGGCAAGGAATTGCTCGGCGTTGGCGAACTGGTCGCAGGCTATGGCGCCGAGCCGGTCCTGCACGGCATCAACCTGCAGGTGAAGCAGGGTGAAATGGTGGCGCTGCTGGGCGCCAACGGCGCCGGCAAATCGACGCTGATGCGCGCGCTGGCGGGTCTGCATCGTCCGGTGCGCGGCGGCATCCACGTCGGCGGCGTCAACCTGATGCACCTGCGCGCGGAAGAGATCGTCAGACACGGGGTGGTGCTGGTGCCGGAAGGCCGCCAGGTGTTCGCGGAGCTGAGCGTGCTCGACAACATCCGCCTCGGCGCTTTCCTGTATCCGCAAGACATGGACAGTCGCGTCGAGGAAATGCTGACGCGCTTCCCGCGCCTGCGCGAGCGCTTGCACCATCGCGCCGGCCTGTTGTCGGGCGGCGAGCAGCAGATGCTGGCGGTGGCGCGCGGGCTGATGTCGCGTCCGCGCATCCTGTTGCTGGACGAGCCGTCGCTGGGCCTGGCGCCCAAGGTCATCGCCGAACTGTTCACCGCACTCGACGGCCTGCGCGATGAAGACATGACCATCCTGCTGGTCGATCAGATGGCGGCGTTGGCATTGGCATTGGCCGACCGCGCTTACGTCATCGAAGGCGGTCGCGTGGTGGCTGAAGGAAGCGCCGCCGAGATCGCCGCCAACGATGCGCTGGCCAAGGCCTATCTTGGCGGACACTAAGAAAGTATTCATGGAATTGGAGATCAACCTTCCCGACGTCGTTGCCGAAGTGACCGCCGCCTTTGAGCGTTATGAGGTGGCGCTGGTCAACAACGACGTCGCCGTTCTCGACGAACTGTTCTGGAACAGTCCGCACACCTTGCGCTACGGAGCGACCGAAAACCTGATCGGTTACGATACCATCCAGGCGTTTCGCAACAGCCGCTCGCCGAAGAACCTGGCGCGCGACTTGCATGCGACCGTGATCACGACCTACGGCCGCGACTACGCCACCGCCAACACCGAATTCAACAAGCCCGGTGAAGCGCGCACCGGCCGCCAGAGTCACACCTGGCTGCGCCTGCCGCAAGGTTGGCGCATCGTGGCGGCGCACGTGTCGTGGATGGATAACTAATCGAAGACAGTTTCGGGAGCGTATTTATGTTGTACAGCAAGACCTGTATCGGCGGCATGGTGACCGCGCCGCATCATCTGGCCGCGCAAGCCGGCGCTGCCGTATTGCGCGAAGGCGGCAATGCGGTGGAGGCGATGGTCGCCGCCGCAGCCGCCATCGCGGTGGTGTATCCGCACATGAACGGCATCGGCGGCGACGGCTTCTGGGTCATCAGCGAACCGGGCTGCGAGCCGGTGGCGATCCAGGCCTGCGGCCAGTCGGCCGCGCTGGCGACCAAGGATTTTTATGCGCAGCATGGCGACGCGGTGATTCCGACGCGTGGTCCGCGCGCTGCGTTGACGGTGGCCGGCGCAGTCGGCGGCTGGGCGGCGGCGCTGGAAGCGGTCAAGGATTGGGACGGCGGCAAACGCCTGCCATTGCCGCGACTGCTGGCCGACGCGATTCATCACGCGCGGGCCGGCGTGCCGGTCACGCGCTCGCAGGTTGAACTCACGCACGACAAATGGAAAGAGCTGAAAGACCAGCCCGGTTTCGCCGCCACCTATGCAGCGCAAGGCGCGCCGTCGCTGGGCGACATCCTGAAGCAGCCGGCGCTGGCGGCGACCCTGTCGCGTCTTGCCGCTGCCGGCCTCGACGACTTCTATCGCGGAGAACTGGCGCAGCAATTTGCTGCCGGTCTTGAGCAGGCAGGTAGCCCGCTGCGCGCCGCTGACCTCGCCGCCTATCGCGCACAAGTCGTCAAACCGCTGATGGTGCAGATGCAATCCGGCCGCATCTACAATCTGCCGCCGCCGACGCAGGGCGTGTCGGCGCTGATGATCCTGGGCCTGTTCGACCGCCTCGGCGTCAAGCAGGCGGATGGCTTCGAACATATCCACGGCCTGGTGGAAGCCACCAAGCGCGCTTTCATCCTGCGCAACAAGCACGTCACCGATCGCGCCCACATGTCGGTCGATGCCGCCGACTGGCTGACGTCTGAAGCGCTCGACCGCGAAGCGGCGCAGATCGACATGCAGCGCGCAGCGCCGTGGCCGCATGTGCCCAAACCGGGCGACACCATCTGGATGGGTGCGGCCGATGCGCAGGGACGCGTGGTCAGCTATATCCAGAGTATTTTCTGGGAGTTCGGTAGCGGGGTGATTGCCGGCGACACCGGCGTGGTGTGGCAAAACCGCGGCGCGAGTTTTACGCTCGACGACGGCGCCAACCAGTTGCAGCCGGGAAAACTGCCATTCCATACGCTCAACCCTTCGTTGGCGCGCCTCAACGACGGCCGCACGCTGGCCTACGGCACCATGGGCGGCGAAGGCCAGCCGCAGACGCAGGCGGCGGTGTTCAGCCGTCACATCCTGTTCGGTCAGAACATGCAGGCCGCGGTCAGTGCGCCGCGCTGGTTGTTGGGCCGCACCTGGGGCACGGTGTCGACCAACCTCAAGCTCGAGGGACGCATTCCGGCCGACGTGGTGGACGCGCTCCGACATGCCGGCCACGACGTCGAAGTGGTGGCCGACTACACCGACATGATGGGTCATGCGGGCGCCGTTTGCGTGCATCCGAACGGTCTGATCGAAGGCGCCACTGATCCGCGCGCCGACGGTATTTGCGCCGCTGTCTGAACCTCTTCTGACACGCTCCCGAAGACTGCCGGGACGGCCCTTGTGCCCGACCCGGCAGTTTTTGCAACAGATTGCCTGCTTATATGGATAAAAGCTTGTCTGACAGACAAGCTTTCGGCCTTATTCCCCAGCCAAGTATTGCTCCCGATGCAATTGACCAGCTAATATTTCGATATTCCCAATAAAAGAATCAAAGGGAGCACCCGGGAGGAAGGCAAACAAGGCCATTTCCGTTCTTTCGGTCACGTCGAATTGCAGCCGGAGCCATCTTGAGCATTAAAAAACTCTCATCGACATTGAGTCTGTCCTCATGGGTCACGATAGGAGTAGTGCTGTCGGTGCTGATCACGACGGCATCGGTGCTGGCGCTGGTGGACCAATTTACGCGCAGCTACGCGCGCCGCGAAGCCGAGGCGCGCCTGAACCAGCTGGCATGGCAGATGCAGGATGCGCTCGACCGCAGCATGGCGGAGCGCTACATCGACGTGAAGCTGCTGTCGCAACGTCCGTCGATTCGCGACGCCAAGGATCCGGCGCGCATGCGCGCCGTCTTCAACGAATTGCAAAGAAACGTTCCCAACTACGCCTGGATTGGTTTCGCCACGCCGGACGGCAACGTGCTGGCCGCCGCCAACGGTTTGCTGGAAGGCCAGAGCGTGGAGCAGCGGCCGTGGTACCAGAAGGCGCAAAAGGATTTCTTCGTCGGCGATTACCATCCCGCCGTGCTGCTGGAAAAGAAACTGCCGGTCATGAGCGATCCGTGGCGCTTCGTCGATATCGCCACCCCGATCATGGGCCCGGACGGCCAGTTCCAGGGCGTACTGGGCGTGCACCTGAGCTGGACCTGGGCGCGCGACCTGGCCAAGAAACTGCTTAATCCGGCCAATGACCGCTACGACGTCGAGATCATGATCGTGCGCGAAGACGGCACCGTGCTGCTCGGCCCGCGCCAACTCGAAGAAAAGAAAATCGCCTCAGACAGCTTCAAGGCGTCACTGCGCTTGCCGTCGGGCTCGATGCGCGAGCTCGGCGAAGACGGTCAGCATTACCTGACCGGTTTTGCGCGCACCGGCCTCAACAGCGAATACACCGAAATGAAGTGGAGCGTGCTGGTGCGCCAGCCCGAGCAGGTGGCCATGTCCGGCTTCAAGGACCTGGAGCGCCAGGTGCTGTTCGTGGGCTGCATCGTCGGCCTGTTTCTGATGGCGCTGGCGTTCTTCATGACGCGCCGGCTGGTGGCGCCGATGAATGCATTGAGCGCTGCACTGGAACGACGCGCCACCGGCGACCATAGCGCCGAAATTCCCATCGTCGGCACGTATTACGAAATCCAGTTGCTGTCGACCACGCTGTCCACCATGGTCCAGCGCGAAGAAAATTACCTGCGCGAAGTGCGCTCGCTCAACGAAGGCCTGGAGCAGCGCGTCGAAGACCGCACCCGGCGCCTGCACGAAACCGCCATCGCCTTGCAGCAGTCGCTCGACAACCAGCGCGAGAACCAGATCCGCCTCGAAGAAAGCGAAACCGAGCTGCGTGCGATCCTGCAAAACGCCCACGACGCCTTCATCGCCATCGATGAAGACGGCATGGTGCTGGAATGGAATCGCCAGGCCGAACAATTGCTGGGCTGGGCCCACAAGGAAGCCGTCGGCAAGGAACTGGCCGAACTGATCATCCCGTTCGAGCAGCGCGAGCTGCACCGCCGCGGCATGACGCATTTCCTCAATACCGGCGAAGGCGTGGTGATCAACAACCGCATCGAAATCAACGCACTGCGGCGCGACGGCAACGAGCTGCCGGTCGAAATGACGGTCGGCTACGTGCGCCGCCGCGCGGGCCACCTGTTCATCGCCTTCCTGCACGACATTACCGAACGCCAGGCCTTCCGCAACTCGTTGCAGGAGATGGCGCTGACCGACATCCTGACCGGCCTGCCGAACCGCCGCGCCTT
>Ga0105240_10002048_pt1 | contig 33181 bp, 26 predicted proteins | sample KBSC54metaG_FD_80426 | JGI IMG/M metagenome (GOLD analysis project Ga0105240, IMG submission 80426) | Corn rhizosphere microbial communities from Kellogg Biological Station, Michigan, USA - KBS C5-4 metaG | ecosystem: Host-associated > Plants > Roots > Rhizosphere > Soil | place: Michigan, USA... | reverse complement strand
TCCGGGCGGATTCGAAGAGTTCGGGGCTTTCGTTGGGCAGCACGAGCGTTAGTGAAAACGCTCCGTGTTTCAGACTATTTTTTGCGCATTTCTGGCGCGCTTCTTCGGATTTCTTTCCTCTGGCCAGCATTCCGTTGCGGCGGCCGGCGTCGATTCTTGCTTGGGATTTCACGATTTTTCTCCTTTTGCGGTTGCGCGAGCTAGTTCAGCTTCCTGGTCGCGGCGGTGGTTTTGCGCATCGCGCAGCGAGGTGATGGTTTGACGGAGTTGGCGATTGTAGCGCCCTTGCGAGGCTGAAAATATGCGAATCAGCACGTCTTCGCGGGAGTTGGGGCGGGGCTGATCGTCCTCGTTGGAGGCGGCCAGGCAGCGGGCGGCGACTTGGGTTTCGGCGGTCCGGATGCGGGTGAGCCGCCAGCGGGCGGCGAGCATGTCGTCCACCAGGTCTGCTTCGAACCGATCTTGCGGTTGCCAGAAGTCGTAGTAGGACTTGCGCAGGGCCTCGAATGTGTCGAGGCTTTCGCCGGCCAGGACTAGCGCCTGGGCGATGGGGGTAGGTTCGGCTGCGTTTGTTACCGCGCTTTGGCGTAATTCGTCGGTCTTTTTCGTGCTGGCCAGCGGATGTGCGCCACGGCCGGTTATCGTGCTTACCTTTTCGGGCATGTATTTCTCCTTCCTGGCTTGAGCTTAGTGGATGGATTTTGGTGGGTTGGGTGAGTGTTTGCGTATGTTGTTGATTTTGTTGGTGAAGATTTCTGAAGATTTTTGTCACTCGCCGATGGGACGCTTTACTTCCCCACCAGGAGAAAAGCGCTCCGCCTAGCGGGAACGTTTTTGAGAACGTAAGGTCGCATTATCCAAGCCGCCGACTCCACGGGGTTGTATAGTTTTCGCAGGACTTAACGAATCTATCGCAAGTAATGGAGGAAACCAGCAGACGCATTTACTGCGGCCGAGCCGCGCGCTATAGGCGGCCCGGGGGCGCTTGGAAAGCATTCCTATTAAAGCTTTTTCAGTTTGGCGACATTTGATCAGCACAAACGAATGCAAGTTATCGTATTACACAAACACGTTAAAAATGAGATACTTCGCGGGAACGCTCACAACTCGCGACTGCTCGCTGCATTATATTTGGTTATAAAGGCTCTGCCAAACACGCAGCCAAACCACGCGAATTTCAGTTACGTCGTTAGTTGTGTATTATGATGCTGCCTTTGGTCAGCTTAGTTGCTGGAAGGCTGTAGCGGTCGCCGCCATTGCTGCATGAATTAATCTTCAGGCCGAAGGCATCCACATTGCCGGTGAAGGAACCACCCCAAGCGTCCACTTCAAAGTTGCAGACATTTGCCCCATTGACGGTTCCGATTCCGTGAAATTTAGCTCGAGGCTCCCCAGTGACCACTAGCCAGTCCATGCTAGTGCTCGTAAAGTTCAGGTTGCCTTCCTTAAATTGAAATTGCAGATTGCCCGAAGGGGTAGTTCTGCCAGGCAGGTATTTTGAGACAAATCCAAACGTGGCTTGACCAGCCGCCGAGGTATTGAGGAGGTCCGCTCCCGAGGGCGAGGCAACTTGACCACCACCTGTCACGAAGCTCCCGTTAGGGTCGTAAACCGGCAGCAGGACACAAGCGTCAGCCCCTGTGTTGCCCGCCGAATCCGTACCGTGGACGCAGAGGTTGTAGACGTTGGACTGTGTAAAGGGCGCTAAGCTGGCCGAAGCCTGACTGATAACTGCGGTACTTGGGGTGAGTAATATCTGAGAAGGAGCACCCCCGCTGATTGTGTAGTAGGCCGACGCGATGTTACTGCCACCTGTCGTGGAATCGTCCACTGTAGCGCTGAGGATCGAGTTTGTATTCACGGCCAGAGGGTTCGGGCTGACCTGGACATTGGAAGTGACGGGCCCGACCGTATCAGGGGGTGGCCCCGAAGAAAGGGCCAGCACCCACGTGTCGGATAGGAGACAGCAATCATTCACGCCTCCAGAAATGATCATCCGATTAGAAGCGACATCCAATACTACAAAAGGAATTTCTCTGGCTGCTGGTGGTCCGCCCATTGGGAGTAGTTGAGTCCAGGCGGCGGGTGCGAGCCCATTCGCGTTGGCCAGCACCCAAGTGTCGTTGTAAAACATCCCTATCCCGCCTCCACCGAAAATCGTCATCCGGTTAGCGTCGGGATCGTAAACAGCACCATAAGGGGATCGCGCTGGCGGCGCTCCGGCAGCACCCTCAGGAATCAGATTCGTCCAAGTCGGCGTACCACCCGATCCATTCGCGTTGCTGAGCACCCAGACGGCGCTCGTGAGGGTAAATGAACCATTCGACTGCCCGCCGTATACCGTCATCCGATTGCTTGCTGAATCGTAAACGGCTGTCGGAGCGGCCTGACCGGGTGGCGGCCCCCCAGAGGGGTTAAGCAGTGTCCAAGTGGGCGATCCACCTAGGCCGTTGGCGTTACTTAATACCCATACGTCGCCAAAGGTCACCGGAGGGGCACAACAGCCATTCTGCCCTGCAAAGACGATCATCTTGTTGGAAGTAGAGTCGTAAACCGCTACATGATTGGCTCTCGGAGCGGGCAGCCCTCCGCTCGGTAAGAGCTTCAACCACGTTGGAGTTCCTCCAAGCCCATTCGCGTTGGTCAGCACCCAAACATCGTTTACTGCCGACCCACAGGTTGCCAAACAACCTCCGAACGTGATCATACGATTGTTGGTCGCGTCATACACCGCCGATGCAGTCCACGAAGCGTTGGGATTGCCTGTTGGAAATCCCTGCACCGGATCTGCAAGCGTCGCAAAGACCAACCATTGCGGGGTTCCTCCCAAGCCGTTGGCGTTAGATAAGACCCAGACATGAAGCCAGTCTCCGGCTAGAGCGACCATCCGATTGTGGGCCGCATCAAAAACTCCCAGTCCCACGTTAGGTGGCGGAGTGCCGGTCGGAGTAAGCTCGGTCCAAACTTGGCTGAAGACATTGCTAGCACACAACATCGAGAGTACGGTCAGTTGTGTAAATGAACTTTTTCGAAAAAGATGAGATCTCATGGCTTACCCTTTTTACCTGAATAAATTTAAGACTGTGAAAGTCCTTCAATAACCGTTGGTACTCTCAGCCGGGTTTCCGAGCCTGAGACTGCCGGATGGATCGGTGTGGATTTTTCCAGCGCCGCTAAACCGCATCCGAATAAATCGGACATTGGTACCCGGTTTGAGCCCGGCAACTCCATCATGGGATAGCGGCAACTTGCCGTCCAAGTACGAATTCCATGCCGACTGCATGCGAAGCTCCTTCGGCGAGGAGAATGATGGTCTCACGCGTGCCAAAGATACCGATGGCGCACCCCTGAGCTGGTGTCACAAGTTCCGAGTCGCCGTGACGCTCAAATGAGAGTGGCAGTTTCGCGTATTTCTGCATTGTGGCAGTAGAGGAGTTGGGCTCCGCCGCGCGAACAAATGTCCCACCGCAAACCGAGATCATGAGCGCCAGAATCACTATAGGTACGTTCAGATCGTCGTCACCAAATCTCCGTGAGAGGCCGGGATTCCGGCTCAATCGAAGGATAATTACTCGCTGCCACAAGATTATTTCTTCGCGAAACAACTTCTTGAGAATTCCGATTATCGTGGCCATCATAGTTATGTTCCGTTACGAAAGCGTAGGGGCAATTCCTCCACGACACAACATCTGAGAGGTTACGTAACGGTTCTATGCATTTGTTATGTAACGGTTCTATGCATTTATTTTCAACAGAATTCGAGGGAGCAACAAACTGATCGGTTTTGAGCTTGCTCAAAACGTAGTTCAACGATGAGGGTGCTTGGCCGTCGCCAGAGCACCTTCAAGCAGTTCATCGCTCTACTTCGGGGCGCTACAAGGTCGGGCGATCCTCTTGACTTCATCAGAGCTGAGCGCGCGATTGTACACAGCTATTTCATCGATAAGGCCACTCAGGAAATTGCGCCTGCCGTGAGTTGCGCCGAGGAATACGGGCAATGGTTCAGGCCCTTGGAACGGACGGCGGATCGCGAGTTCATGGCCCTGCAATATCCCATCGAGATAGAGGGATACGTTATTCTTGTTGGTGACTGCGGCGACGTGATGCCATAGGCCGGATTCCACCGACGCGGCGCTGGAGATCGAAAACTTTGAGTCCGGCCCGTCGTCGCCTTCATAGACAATGCGGTTGTTCTCGGCTTTATAAATTCGGCGGGCCCGCGCGTTGTTCCCCGGCACATGTTCTAGAATCGTCATTTCTCCTAAGGTCGAATCGAGCTTGATGGAAAAAGACTCCGTCCAGGAGTAGTCGCAAAAAGTGCAGAATCCGGAGCTGCCAGTGGCTTGCAAGAAATTGTCTCTGCCATTAAAGCGAAAGGCCTGCCCGATCCAACCGGGCGCGAAGCGCGGAAGACTCACGGAGGTGAGCGAGGCCATACCTTGCGAATCATCAAACGTGCCATCACCGGAGTAGAAATTCGCCAAGCCCTGCGTTGGCGGAAGGCACTCTTCCTTTTCGGCGTCCAACACAAGTAGGCCCGCACTTCCTGAGATCGCAACGAAGGCACGGTCGCCTGCTGGACTGAAAGCAGCGCTATCGAAACTTAATCCCGGCACACTCATTTTCTCCGCGATCATCTGGCGCGCCCAGTCCCACACAGCCAGGTGGCCGTCGACGAAAAGAAGGACTCGGGGCCCCTGCGGAAGAAACGCTGCCGACGACGCCCCAATAGAAGAAACGACCCGGCGGCCGGAAGGCTGCCACAGATGAAAGATGTGACTCGGAACGGTCGGGCAGCCAATATGGTCATAGACAGGCGACGAACAGGCATCCAAGCCGTCCAGCAAAACCAGATCACCCCCGGGCGACACAATCGGGAGGCCGCCAACCAGTGGAAGATCCCTAACGAGATTGACGCTCTGTTCGGAGTCGATATCATAAATATCCACAGAATCGTGTCCGGCCCTACCGCCGGGACCACCGCCTTGGTAGCTAACGTATAAACGCCGCCGCGCGGGATCAATGCCGAGATGAAACGGACAAGCCATGGCCGAGAGAATACGATTCTTGTGGCCTTTGAGATCGATCCGTTTCAGCCCATAATTCCCCAGCGCAAGAAAGAGCTTTTTCTCATCCGGCGTCACCACGAGACCGAAGGCCGGCACACCGGTCGGAATGACTTCCACGATGCGGTCACTGCCTGTGTCCAATACCATGACTCCTTCTGCGGGAGTTTCCGCGCTGATGTAGATATGCTTGCCGCTCTCCGACATGAATGCGGTGTATAGCGGAAGTGGCAGATCAAATGTCCGTTTTACTTGCAGGTCATCCACTCCCAAGACCGTAACCGCTCGATCACCCGCTTGAGAAAACGCGTAGAGCTTCTTGCCGTCTGGTGCGATCAACAGTTGCCCATGAGTCTTCCCGGTATTGATTCGGAGGGGCGCCTGGCCTTCCGACGTGCTGCGGGCGAACAACCTTCGCATCCGGGTATCCTTCTCGACCGGCGCTGCCACCTGATGTTTGCCAGGCCATAACGACCAAAGCCCGGCACCCACGGCAAGAGCAAGAGCGGCAACGAGCCCGAGTCCTATTAGAAGGGATCGCCGCGGGGAGGAGACTTCTCTGGGCGGTGCCAGTTCGACGGGAGCGTCCCGCAATGTGCTTCGGCTGGATTCTAGTCGCACTGTGAACTGGGGAACATAGCCCCCTATTGGCAATTCGATTAGTACCGAGTCGTCTTGGCCGGCGGACTTGTAGTAATTCGCCAACTCCTTGCGAAGTCTATTGGCCGTTGCTCGAACGATTGCATCCTTTCCAGGGTCGAAATCCGACGTCCTTCCAAATACGTCCAATGCGATCGAGGTTTCCTTGAGTTTGTCCGCGTTTCCGTCGAGACCCTCTTTGACTACGAAGGCTAGGAAATCCTTGAGACGCGCCGACTTCAAGAAGCCCTCGGAGCTCAGAATTTTCGACAACTCAGTTTCGATGGCGTATCGCCACGGCGCATTCGCCTCTTCAGTTCCTACTCCACCCATAAGCTTGTTCCGAGGAATGCCAGTGTATCACCTACGTTTTGGGAATACTTTACGTGTTTTTCGACGAGCCAACAATGTTCGAGGGTGGAATAGCTCGATAAAAACACGAGCGTGTAACCGTTATATAACCCTCTGAAGCCGCCGATGGTACTGGGTCGACTCTATACTGAATTGCGTTTATGTACGATTTCCCTCCGGCGGGATCCCGCTTCACAGAAAGAAAGGCGGACGGCGCTATGTTTTTTTGAACCAGAAGGTACATTCATGTCCGATTTAGACTCGTTGAGAGTTGAGAAGGCGAGCGTACTACCGCGCGGCGCGCTTCTACGGCTCTTGGCGATGGCGTTAATTTCGACCGTAGTAGCGCAAACCGCCATGGGCGCCGACAGCCCTCCTGCCCAGCCCGCATTTACCCGGTATCCGGTCTCGAATGGTGTAGCGCAGAGTATCATCACGGGCCCTGACGGCAACCTCTGGTTCGTTGAAGGCAGCGGGCTAAAGATTGCGAGAATGACTCCTGGCGGGGTGGTCACAGGGGAGTTTCCCATCACTGGCCCCGTCAGCACAGACATACTGACAGTACCGGTGATCACCGTAGGTCCGGACGGCAATCTGTGGTTTTCAAGACGCAGGGACGCAGCCATCGGGAGGATCACGCCGCTGGGGGTGATGACTCAGTTTGACACCCAAATTCCTGGAACTATAACCCCGGACCCGTGGGGGATTACGGCCGGGCCGGACGGTAACCTGTGGTTCACAGAATCCATTCTGAACAATATTGGAAGAATCACGCCAGCAGGAGCGGTTACGCGCTTTTCGATCCCCGGCAAAGGCAACTACTACGGCGGTACCCGCCCGTTGAACATAACGGCTGGGCCGGACGGCAACGTATGGTTCACACAATACGATGATACGGCCAGGATCGGAAGAATCACGCCGGCCGGAGTGATCACAGAGTTCCCGGTCCCGGGCGGCGTACCGTACGATATCACGCTAGGGCCGGACGGCAATCTATGGTTTACGGATAGCGTGGCAAACAAAATCGGGAGAATCACGCCCGCTGGATTCATTACGGAGTTTTTGATTCCAACCAGTGGCAACTGGCCGTTGTATATCACCACGGGTCCAGACGGCAATCTATGGTTCACAGAGAACTCGTCGAACAAACTTGGGAGAATCACGGTCGCTGGAGAGATCACAGAGTTCTCAATACCCTTTGGCATTGGTGGCGGTGCGCCGACCGGGATCACCGCAGGTCCAGACGGCAATCTGTGGTTCGGAGATGGGCCCGCAATCGTCAAGGCCAATATTCCCGGTGGCACGCAATCGACCATTGCCCCAAACGTAGGGGGAAATACGGGGAATGTGACAGTGCAGATTTTCGGAAGGTGGCAGACCGGAGCGATGGTGAAATTTACCGGATTCGGTTCAGACATTGTCGGAACGAATCCCAAAGTTTCGAATGGATTAGTCCTTTCTGCAACATTCGATCTCACAGGGGCGTTGCCTGGAGTTCGCACGATTGTCATCATGAATCCTGATGGTACATCTGTATCTCTACCGAGCGCGTTTACGATTCAGCAAGGCGGTGGGTCGAACATTCTCGTTGGTCTGATCGGGCGCAGCGGCATTCGTGGTGCGCGATCTCAGGTCTATTTTGTTAGTTTGGCCAATATCGGCGATAATGACTCCGGCTCCGTGATCGTGTCTTTGACCATACCAAGATTTGTTAGTTGGCAGGACTCGCCTGATCAGCCGATATTCGAACTGCTCGGTACTTCGTCAACACGTGTGCTTGTGGTTGGTGTAGCGAAAGTGCCTGCAGGCGGAAGCGTATCAGCGCCACTAATACTAACCGTCCCGGATTCACCTTCGTACGCTCATCAGAACTTCGCTATCAGCGCGAAACACGGGACCTCAGTTCAGCTTGATACCGACAACGCCGTGCTCACGAAAACGGGGAACAGCCTACACGGGTTCACATTAGCCGCTGCGGCAACTGCCAATCCTGCTCTGAATGCCGATTCCGACGTTTCTCTCGAAACCATTTTATCCCAAAAGGGTCTCCCATTCTTGCCGTTTTCATGCACCGCCTGCAGCAACGAATACCTGGATCAGCTTAATCATCACGTAGATTCGCTTTTACTCTACAATCAATGGCAACAAGCGCGCGTCGATACGGACACCGCCTTAACCAACTTGATCGTCGGTGCTGGTGGAGCGGTCGCTTCGGCCGTAGCGGTGTTCTATCTCACAGGTACGTTGGCGACCTTAATTCCCGCGACAGTTGCCCCGGCAGACGTCCTGGCGCTGCGCACGGCAATTGGCGCAACCTTGGGATTGAGCCGCGACTTAGCTCAAAATGCAATACTTGGCAGATCTAGTCTAGATAATAACCTCACCACCCTAAGAAACAATTCTGCCCTAATGCTTGCGAGTTCATTGAGGATTTCCCAGGTCATTCAACAGCAACCATCGATCGATCCGACTGGCGCCCTTCTCGATCTTTTGGGAAATATTCAGACAAAGCTCGGTTTTTTGGGTGCGGGGGTCAATGCGGTCAACGTACTCATAGATCCATTCTATGAAGCTCGCTTGCACAGGGATGATTTCTTCGCAGCATTTAACACCTCGCTCGTGCCGTACGGCCAGGCGCAGCAACTGTATCAAGCTTGTCGTGACACCCGCTGTGGACCTCAGCCTCCCCAACAGCATCCGTCCCCGTCCCCGGGGCCGGATGCTGAACTGGTCGTGCAAATAGTCACCTCCGGCGATCCTAACGACAAAGTGGGCAATCAGGGCGCTGGCCCAGGACACTATCTGTCAGGAGATCAGTCATTGAACTACTCGATCTATTTCGATAACGTCCCAGCCGCAACTGCGCCGGCACAGAAGGTTGTTGTGATGGACCAACTGAACCCGGTACTTGTAGACATCCCGACGCTGACTCTGGGATTAATTAGTTTTGTCGACAAGCTGGTTAGCCCTCCGGCGGTTCCGCTTGCACTCCTCGGATCGTACACCACCGATGTTGACCTGAGGCCAACGACGAATTTGATCGTGCGGATCAATGTTGCATTGAACCAAGGCACTGGTCTCCTTACATGGACGTATACCTCTCTTGATCCGGCAACTGGTCAGCTGACAACAGACCCCTTCGCTGGTTTTTTGCCCGCCGGGACCGAAGGGAGCGTCAGTTTTAACGTAGCGCCCAAACCGCCGATTGCTAGCAACACACGAATCACCAACAAGGCGACGATTGTCTTCGACGTAAACCCTTCGATAGACACCCCCGTCTGGTTGAACACAATAGACAAGGACAAACCCACAAGCCATGTGCTCACGCTCTCTGCGACCGCGCCGCCGTCATTTAGCGTCCAGTGGTCCGGAGCGGACGTTGGTTCTGGTATCGCGAGCTTCACCGTTTTTGCATCGGACAATGGTGGACCCTATGCGCCCTGGCTCACGGGGACGACAGACAGCCAAGGCACTTATCCTGGCGAGGCTGGCCACACGTACGCCTTCTACAGCATTGCCCGTGACCTGGTCGGAAATCTGGAGAATACAAAGTCCGCCGCGGAGGCTACGACGCAGGTTCTCAATTCCTCGTGCGCTGCGGATTCCACCAGTTCCGTCGGAATAACGCGCGGGGGATTCCGGCTAAATAACACGACGCAACGGTACGTCCAAAGTATTGCCTTAAAGAACACCTCGATAACCCCCATCACAGGTCCAATCTCTCTAGTGCTGGATGGATTGAGCGCGAACGCAACGCTTTTCGGCGCTAACGGTGTGACAGCCTGCGCTGCTCCGCTCGGTAGCCCGTTTTTCAACCTGAGCGTCTCCGGTGGGACGCTAGCCCCTGGCGCAACAGCTACGGCTTCCCTGCAATTCACAAATCCGAGCAACCAGGGAATCACATATAGTACACGAATCCTGAGCGGAGCCGGTACGAGATGATAAGTATCGAAGTAACGACCAAGCGAATGATTCTGCGGTCGAGTGTCGTTCTTCTCGGATGGACTAGCCTCTGTCTCGCGGGCACAATCGGCTACAACATCTCCCTGGATACGTCGCCATTGATCGGTCATGCGGCGGCCCCGTTTTCGTTGAATTTTCAATTCAACGACGGCCAGGGGACAGGTGATGCCAACAACACGGTTTCGCTCAATAACTTCACTTTCGGAACGAGTGGCAGCGCCGTTGGTGTTCCCTCCCTTACGAACGGTGCGAGCGGTAGTCTTGGCTCGGGCATCCTCCTGGCCGACAGTTCGTTCTTCAATTCATTCGTTCAAGGATTCACGCCAGGCAGCGCGCTTAGCTTTCTGCTGCAATTTACGAACAACGTAGACCCTGGCGGTACTCCCGATGAGTTCTCGTTTGCGATTCTGGACAGTTCCGGCTTCGAGATCCCGACCTTGAACTTCGCGAATGCCCTCATGATCATCGACATCGACTCCGCCTCGCCTGTGGTACAGACTTTTGGAACAGATCCGAGTGCCACTCCGTTCGGTGGTGGTGGGCCGATTGACATGGGACCGCCAACCATTCCTGAACCCAACTCGGGGATACTGCTTTCGAGCGCCCTGGCGCTTTTGGCACTTGTATGTCGTTGTGGACGTCCGGCGAGGAGCTTTCCGTGGGAAAAAGAGCTTTTTGGGAACAACGCAGATGCGTCCGCGAAAAAGCTTGCGTGGCCTCTGGAAAGACTTGGGCATTTCCATATCGGAGGAAGACATCGCCGAGGCTCGTAAGGGAATGTGGGGTAACTTCCCGCGAGAGCAGTTCTTCAAGTGACTACGGTTGTTGCCGACACCCACACAAATTCTCTGGTACTTGGCCGCCGACCCGCAGCTCTCGCTCCCGGCCAGAGAAGCGATGGAAAAGGCCACTGCGGAGAAATCCCTCGAAGCTCCGTTCCTGATCTGCCCAACCGGGTGATTGTGGCCACCGCCTTGGCGCTCGGACTGCCATTGGTCATCCGCGACGGCAAAATCCGGGTTTCGGGTATCGAGACCATTTGGTAGCGGTTCGATTTCGACGTGCCGAATGCGCCGCGATCGCTACTCGTGATTGCCTAGTGTCGAAATTACTTGAAATTCGAATACGGTCCCGCGTGGGTCCAATCGGTGGCGCTCAGCCCTTCGCTGTCCCATACGATTGCGCCGTTCCGGACCGTTAGTACACAGCGCACCGCGTGATCGCCGATTAGCTTTGCGTGCTCGGAATCCAGAAATCCGAATTTGCCATCCTGCATTTCGAGCAAGGCGATGTCGGCGATGGCGCCCTCGCTTAGCGTCCCGAGGTCGGGCCGCCGGATGGCGCGCGCCGGGTTGACTGTTGTTCGTTCTATGATCTGCTCCAACGTCATTCCGAGATTTAGAAATTTCGACATTGTGGCCGTCATGTTCGCTCGGGGCGGCATCACGCTGTCGTTGTCACTGTCGGTCGAGATCGTGTCGGGGAGAAATCCGCGTTTCACGGCGCGGAAGGAAAAACTTCCTACGTCCATCAGTACGCCTCTTTTGCGCGCCTCCGCTAACGCTTCAGGGTCCGGTGCACCCTGGCTGAAGATGTGTGAAAAGATATCGCCGGCCCGGAGGTGTTTCAACATGGCGGCGTCGTCTGCCATCCGCGCATCGATCAGAATATTTGGGTATTTCTGGATCAGGCTTGTAGTGGCGTCGCTCAGAAAGGCTAGCAGGCGGATTTTTGACCGATCGATGACGTTTGCCTTGAACGAATCGAAATTCTTTGCGCTCGCGCTGCCCGCGTCTACAGCGGTGGTCACTCCGAACGGCAACGCGTTGTGGTCGGCCGGCAGATTCAGGAAATGAGTGCGGATGTCGATGAGTCCCGGCGTCACGTAGTAAGCGCTCGCATCGATCACTGTGCGGGCGTGTGCGGCGGGAAGGTGTTGCGCCACGCGGACGATTTTGTTGCCTGTAACGGCGACGTCGAATTGTCCGTTGCGATGGTTGGCCGGGTCGATTACGTGCCCGTTCTTCAGTAGCAGATCGTAAATCTCTTGGTCACCGGCAGCGGAGGTGAGTACAGCGCCGTCCGAAACTCCTCGACCGTCGCGATCGTAGACGATCTCTCCATTTCGGATCGTTAAGGCGCATTCCAGCCGCTTATTGCCGAGCCGTTTCGCACCCCAGGAATCCTTGAACGCAAACACTCCCTGTCGCAGATCGAATACCGCTATGTCGGCCACGCGCCCCATGCCCAGCGTGCCCAATTCGGGATAGCGTCCGATGGTCTTGGCCGGGTTTACGGTGGACCGTAAGATCGCGTCCGGCAGACTCATCCCTAGAAGCATCATTTTCGAAATACAGGTTGCCATGTCGGCCTGCTGCATCAAGATGCTGGTAGCGTGAAGGTCTGTGCTGATGGTGTCGGGCAGGAAGCCTTGCGCCATGGCGCGGCTGGCGACGGGCCAGAGAAAGCTGCCTGCGCCGTGCCCGAGATCGAACAGCACTCCTCGGCTCCGCGCCTCCAGCATGTACGGTTGCACCTTGCCGGTGAAGCGGTTGACCAACTCCATCTGGCGGTCGTTGAACATGTGCGTGTGAATATCTCCAGGCCGTAGGTGCTCGAGAAGCTCTTCGCGCGTGGTGCGCCCGGAGCCGGTCGTGATTCTGTCGTCCACCATGACTGGAACTTTTGCCAGACGCCCGGCCTCGACGGCTCGATCGATGGCTGTCCACCCTGGCTTTGCGAAATGCGCAGTCTTGATGCCTACAATTACGTCGCGGTTGCGTGCGATCACTTCCGCGGTTTTCGCCGGGTCCATGTCGGCGGTGTTGCTCTCGGCGGGCTCGCCAACCATACCGGCTCCCACGATATTGACCAGCGCCAGAACACGGGTCTTTGAATGCGCGATCACGGTACGGCGGAATTCATCGAAGGTCCGCCATCCGCTTCCACCTGCATCTACCACGGACGTGGCGCCGGTGAGCAATGCGGTGTCGTCGGGTAGCAGTGAGCCCTGATAGCCGAACACGTGTGCATGCAGATCGATGAGGCCGGGAACAACGTACAAGCCGGAAACGTCGAGCACCTTCTTTGTTTGCGTCGCGGGAATGGTCGGCTGAACCGCCGCGATGCGGTTGCCGGACACCGCCACGTCCGCGATGGCGTCGAGTCCGCTGGCGGGGTCGATGACGTGAGCCCCGTGCAGCACCAAATCGTACTGCTGGCCGTGCAACAGCCAGGCCGCCGCCAACAGGAGCAACGTGCTTCGCGCGTGTGCCATAAGAACGCATTATATGGTAGGCATTTCATTGCGGGCCCGTCTGAGCTAAGATTTCCCTATGACTTCCCGCAGACGTTTCTTCGGTACTGCCGCCGCTGGCGGTATCTCGGCCGCCTCCATGGCGTTTGCCGCGCGTGAGGGGAACCGGTACGACGAACTCGAAGCGCGAGTCGCCCGCCGCGATTTCAAGAATCTGTCCAAAGAGGATCTTCCGACGCCTTGCATGGTGGTGGATTTGGAAATCTTCGACAAAAATCTTCGCACCATGGCCGATCATTGCCGCACGACCGGCATCCATTTGCGAGGGCATGTGAAGGTGCATAAGAGTCCCGATATCGCCAAGCGGCAACTGGCGCTCGGGTCTATCGGCGTCACTTGCGCAACCGTCGCCGAGGCAGAGCTGATGGCGCATTCCGGAGTTACCGGAGTCCTGTTGACGCGTCAGCCGACGAGCAAAAACAACATCGGCCGTGTGATTACGTTGGCCAAGAGGGAACCGACTTTCGCCACTGTGGTCGACGATCCTTTGGCGGCCGGGTGGCTGCAGGACGCCGCCGCGGAGGAAGGCGTGAAATTGAGAACCGTGGTCGATGTATATGCGGGACTCACGCGCCATGGTATCGAGGCGGGAAAACCGGCGTTGGAATTGGCGCAGAAAGTGGAAGCGTCGAAAAACATGAAATTGATCGGTCTGATGGGTTACTCCGGAGGAGCCTCGCACACCCACGGTTGGCAAGAACGTAAGAAGCAGTCGCTGCAGGATACGGCGGGATTGCTCGAGACCGCGGCTGCCGCGCGAAAAGCCGGATTGCCCATCGAGATCGTCACCGGCGGAAGCACAGGCACCTATAACATCGATTCTGAAGCCAAGGGACTTACCGAATTACAGGCCGGCTCGTTTGTATTTATGGATACTTTGTACCGTCACATCGGCGGCAAGCAGGACCCGGCAGTTTATAGCGACTTCGGGTCGGCGCTTACGGTGATGACAACGGTGATCAGCCAGCGGCATCCTTTCATGTGTACGATCGACGCCGGCAACAAGGCTCTGCTGAAGCCGACCGACGAAGTGAAGGGGCGTCCGGAAGTGACAGTCGAAAATCAAGGGGCGGAGTACGGCATCCTCAATTGGAAGGACGGGACCAAGCCTTACCGGCTCGGGGAGCGCGTCGAACTCTATCCCACGAACCTGGATATGAGCACCAATGTTTACGACCGCTACTATGTTGCGCGCGGCGAGCAGATTGTCGACGTCTGGCCGATTATGGGCCGTGCCGGCGCGGCGCAACGGTAAGAGAGGAGAGCTGATGTCTTTGAGCAGGCGGGATATTTTTCGGACGGGAGGTGCAATGGCTGCGGGTCTAGCGAGCGGATCGGCGGAAGCGGCCACTACTGCCAATCCCAAGGGCCCTGAGGTCTACACGCGAATCGGCGTTCAGCCCTTCATCAATTGCACCGCGACGCTCACGATCAACGGCGGCTCGCTGATGCTGCCGGAAGTGATCTCGACTATCGAACAGGCCTCGCATTACCACGTGAATCTGGATGAGTTGATGGAGAAAGTCGGCGACCGGCTGGCGCAACTTCTCGAGGTTGAGTGGGGCATGGTGACGGCGGGCACGGCGGCGGGGTTGACGCATGCGACCGCTGCCTGCATTGCCGGGACCGATCCGGAAAAAATGCACCGGCTGCCCAATCTGGAAGGCTTGAAAGACGAGGTGATTATGCCTCGTGAGTCGCGCGTGGTTTACGATCACGCTGTCCGGACGTTGGGCGTGAAGATCATCGAGGTGAACTCGCCCGATGAACTGCGCGCGGCTATCAGTCCGCATACCGCGATGATCGAGGTGCTGGGACAACACTTCGGAAGCGCGAAATTCGATTTGAAAGACGTGGCTCCCATCGCGCGGAAAGCCGGCATTCCGATTCTGGTGGATGCCGCCGCCGATTATCTGATTGTGCCGAATCCTTATATTGCGCTGGGCGCTGACCTGGTGGCGTATAGCGGCGGGAAGATTATCCGTGGACCGCAAACGGCCGGGCTGCTGGTGGGACGTCGTGATCTGGTGCATGCCGCCTGGGCCAATAGCGCGCCGCACCACGCGTTCGGACGCGCTGCCAAGGTGAGCAAAGAAGAAATTGTGGGGATGCTGCGGGCGGTGGAGGTCTGGCGCACCGAGCGCGATGTGTTGGCGGATTTCCGCGAATGGGAATCGTGGTACTCGGAAATGAGCGCGCAGATTACGAAAACGCCCGGTGTAAAGGCGGAGGTGCACGGGCCGATTCGCGGCGGACCGTTTCCTACGCTGAACGTCTCCTGGGATCCGGATAAAGTTTGCATCACCGCCGGCGAAGTTGGCCGAATGCTTCTGGAGGGTGAGCCCCGCATCAAAACGCATGCCGAAGGCGAAGGTTTTGCTTTCGCGATCCGTCCTGTAGCCTTGAAACCCGGCGAGTATAAGATTGTGGCGCGGCGACTGTCTGAGGTTTTCAGTTCTGCGCCTAAGACGCGCGCGCCGAAGAAGGTGCTTGCTCCTCCGATGATGGATCTTTCGGGCGTGTGGGATGTGGATATTGACTACGCGGTCGGTTCCGCCCGCCACAAACTGTTCCTCACTGCTAGCGGAAACCGGGTTAGCGGATCACATACGGGATGGGCGTATCAGGGCGATCTGAAAGGCGAGATCGATGCCGGTCATGTGCACCTGCATAGCTCGCTTCCGGCGGATGGCAACCCGCTTTCTTACAGTTTTACCGGGTCTGTTTCGGGCGAGGAACTTTCGGGCGTTGTGGAACTGGGAGAATACGGCCACGGCCACTGGCGGGCACGCCGTCATCCTGCAAAAGGCTGAATGCGCGCGCAGGTTCTGACGATCGCCGTTGCTCTAGCGACTGTCGCACTCGCTGAGGGCCATACCGCCCGTATTTCACAGATCATCGACCAAGCGATGAATCCGCTGCCCGCGGGATTCAAGGGCACCATCGTCGGATATCTCGACGATTTTGGTCCGGTGTACAAGCCCTATGGAATCGCGACGGTTGATGGAACCGTGGCGATGAACGAAAAGACGATGTTTGGGATCGGGTCGGCGAGCAAACTATTCGCCGCTACGCTCCTGGCGCTAGCGAATGAAAAAGGACTCGCGCTGAACACACCGGTGCTGTCGTTGCTGCCTCCGCAAGCCGTGATCACGCCGGCTGAGAATCGTTACGGGATTCGTCTTCTCGATCTGGCCGATCATCACGCGGGACTGCCGAAAAACGAAGGCCATCTCTACAATTCGCTCAACGATCTCTACACCGACTACGCCGCCGATCCGATTACCTGTAACCCCGCTACAGCCGAACTGATTCATGACTGCGGCTGCTGTGATCCCGTGTACATGTCGCTGTTGGGTCTTACGCCGACTTGCGGGGCGGGCGTCGCAAATCCCGTTTATTCCGGCGCAACGCATGCTCCGACGCAGGGCCCTCAGGGATGGCTCTATTCGAACCTTGCGTTCGAGGTCCTGGGTAACGGGGCCGATACCGGCGGGGACTTTGATCAGCGTGCAGCGGTGACTTGGTTCACATCAACAATGCCAGGCGCGGGCAAGCCGTTCCAGGGTGTTTCAGGGCGTCGCCGTCCGTCGAGCACCGGACCATCTGCGCGCCCTACTGCGCATCAGCATGATGCTGCATCGAACTCATGGCGGACCCTACACTCGGCAAAACTTTCGATCGACTCTTAAGCCGCGTCCCGGACTTCCACCATCATCTGCTTGCCCAATACCGCCAAGGCGGCCTGGATTCTATCCGCTTTGGTGCCATGCTGAGGGTCGAGCATGCGCCGAACGACTCGCTCATGGACACCAAGGCGGCGCGCTAACTCCGAGTTATTGACATGCTGTTCGCGCATCGCCAGGTAGAGCGCCAGTTTCGGAGCGAGCCAAAGCGGCACGGGTACTAGGAGGTGGCCACGCTTGGGAATCGAAGGCGCCGGGATCTCCTCGCGGCGGGAAAGGCGGATTGAAAGGTCGGAGCCGAGAGCATCAATGGCCTCCTCGAAAGCCTCGCGCTTGTCTTGCCATCGGTTGCTGACGCGTGGAAGATCCACGAATTCGGCCAGTATCCGGCCGTCACTGCCGGCCGTAAGCTTAGCGGGATATGCAAAAGCAAACATAGAGCTCCTCTCATAACTCATGCGGATCGATTCTCAGAATCCCGGCACATCTTGACAATGAGGTCGCGGCCTAGCTCCTTCCTCCGATCCTTGAGAGTGGTGAATTCTTCACCGAAATACAGCCGGCCGTGGCTTCCCTTTCCCTTGCCGCTACGAATTCGCAGGCGACCTTGTTCCGACGGGCGAGCCTCCGGAGACGACGCTCGAATTCCGCACCCTTCACAACACTATGCTCGGGCATTAATGTCCGAGCGTCAAGCCCGAATTGTAGGGAATAGTGGTTTTGCCTGGCCGCGCTCAACAACATTCCAGAACGCGTCGCCACTATTCGGAATCGGCGGCCTCGTCGGCGCATCTACAGCGGCACGGAGTGCTTGGCGACGTACTCATCCACGTCCGATTCATCCGGCTGGATGTAGTGAAAATATTCCGCGTACTCCAGACCGTGGGCCTCACCTCTTATGCGATCCCGTGCGAGCGCGAACGTCTTCGTGTATTGCCGGTTCGCTGTTTCGTCGTCGTCTCCGAGCAGTGCGAGCTTCCGGCCCTTCGCCGCGAGCGCTCGCCGCAAGTTGGCGCCCTGGCTGCCGGCCGGTCCTTGCGTCACGTTCGCCATGTTGGCCCAGACTTTTTGATCGATGTGCGGCGCGATGTCGACGACCCGATTCACCAATTGCGGGCCTCGCGCAAAATAATATTTTTCCGACGGTCCGTGCGGTTTCAGACCGGCCTTGAAGTGCTCCGGATAATCCCATTCCGAACTCGCCATCCAGCAGGCGGACTCCACTGCCTTCGCCGTCACGTAGTGATCCGGATTGCGTTCATACAGAGCCGCGGGATCGTAGACGATCACCGTATCCACCTTCAGCAAGCGAAACAGAAAAACGAGCCGGGCTCGCATTTCGAGAATGGGCCAGCCGTCCATGTTGTGGTTCGGATAATTCAGGAAGTACGCCTCCGTGAGCCCGAGGCGCTTGGCCACCTCCTTGGTGTCGCGCTCATTCTTGAGCACGATGTCGCCGATGGACGAACCGGTTCCGGCCATGGAATCGTTCGACATCGTAATGAGCACGCCGGTGTATCCCTCATCAATGAGCTTGAGTATCGTACCACCCGCGAAGATCGGGATGTCGTCGCAATGCGGTTGGATCGCCGCGAGCACTTTTCCGCGATGAGGTTTGCCGGGCTGCTTGCGCTCGATGGATACGTCAGCGGAGTAGCCCGTGCTGCCTGTGCCTCCGGCTTGAAGTTCTCTCTGCGCCTGGGCAGGACCTGCTGCGAGTAAAGCGCCAGCGGCTCCAATAAATTGGCGTCGTTCCATGCGTTACCTCCAGGTCCATTATTGTAAGTGTTCTTTATCGCAGATTACTCTCCACCAGTTCAATAGGAGCGGCCGTATCGCCGCCGAAAATATCCTTGATCATGAAGAGACTGAAGCCCCACGCCTGCGACAGGCTCACCTTCGGCGGCATGGAAAGTTCATGGGGATTCACCACCACGTCGAGCAGACCCGGTCCTTTTTGGGCGAGCCACTGCTCGACAGAGGATCTCAGATCGGCGGGATCTTCAACGCGAATGCCAGGCACTCCCACTGCCTCGACGATTTTCGCGAAGTTCGTGTTCCCTTTGAAGTCGACTCCGTAGTCCGGCAAACCAGCGACCTCCATCTCGAGCTTCACCATTCCCAGCGTCCCGTTGTTGAATACGACAATTTTCAAGGGGAGCCCGTGCTGCACGACTGTCAGGAAATCGCCCATCAACATGGAAAAACCGCCGTCTCCCGACATCGAAATCACTTGGCGTTCCGGAAAGAGCAATTGCGCGCCGATCGCCTGCGGCAATGCGTTGGCCATGGAACCGTGACCGAACGAACCGATCAAGCGGCGGTCCTTAGTCATTCTCAAATACCGAGCGGCCCACACGGTAACCATGCCGGTATCGACAGTGAAAATTGCATCGGCGGCTGCCACTTCATTCAATGTCGCAGCAAGAAACTCCGGATGGATTGGCTTGTGTCCGGCGATTCCCTTCGCGTGCGAATTCAGCGAGTCGATCGTCTCCTTCTGATCGTCGAGACACGATTTTAAGAACGTTTCGTCCTCATTGCCATTCAACAGCGGAAACAGCGCGCTGAGCGTCTCCTTGATGTCCCCAACAAGACCGAGCTCGAGCCGGCTGCGTCTGCCCAACTGTTCGGCCAGCAGATCGATCTGAATAATCTTCGCTTTTTTCGGATACCACTCCTGATACGGAAAATCCGTACCTAGCATCAACAGCACGTCACAACGATCCATCGCATGGGCGCCGGAAGGAACGCCGATGAGTCCCGTCATGCCGACGTCGTATGGATTGTCGTACTCAACAAATTCCTTTCCTGCCAGGCTGTGGACCACCGGCGATTTCAGCATCCCGGCCAGCCGGATCATTTCGTCATGGGCGCATGCGCAGCCGCGTCCACAGAGCAGCGTGATTTTCTTGTGTCCGTTCAGCAGATCGGCCAACTGCCTCAGACCTGCGTCGGATGGGCGTACGTGAGGGCGCGCTCTAAGAACATCGTGAGCAAGAGGAGCCTGGTCAGGAACGCTCTCCATGGCAACATCGCCGGGGATGACCAACACGGAGACACCGCCTTTTGACAGAGCCGTCTGCATGGCAATCTGCAAGACGCGCGGCATCTGTTTCGGAGTCATCATCATTTCGCAATAATGGCTGCACTCCTGAAACAGGAGTTCCGGATGCGTTTCCTGAAAATAGCCGGTGCCGATTTCACTGCTCGGGACATGTGTGGCCAGCGCGAGCACCGGCGCTTTGCTGCGATGGCAGTCGTAGAGACCGTTAATCAGGTGAAGATTACCGGGGCCGCAACTGCCGGCGCAAACAGCAAGGTTGCCACTCAACTGTGCCTCCGCGCCGGCCGCGAACGCCGCGGCCTCTTCGTTGCGGACGTGAACCCACTGAATCTCGCCGGACCGGCGGACCGCATCCACAATACTGTTGAGCGAATCGCCCACTACGCCGTAAATGCGGCGGACGCCCGCGCGAACGAGCGCTTCGACAAGTTTTTCGGCCACACTCGCCATGTTTTCCTCCTAAAGCGTCGAACCTTGATGCGTCGGCATTCGCGCATCTTGTTTCTTCTGATCTTCCAGGCAATACAAGGCCCAGGGAACGGCCTCAAGCCGGGCCGGTTCAATGGGGCGCCCACAAACAGTGCACTTTCCGTATGTGCCGTCTTTGATGCGGATCAGCGCGTCTCGAACTTGCTGTAGCGTCTGCCTGAGAACCGTGGCTTCTTCGAAGGTTTCCGAAACGCCCTGCTCGGTAGTCGCCTCGTCGGCGAAGTCCTTCACCTCGTCTTCGCCCGAAACCCGTGCTTCTCCCTGGATGCGAGCAAGATCCGCGAGCAACTCACGCTCTTTTTCTATCAGCTTCCGTTTGAAATGTGTGGTGTCCATAGGTGATTGTTCTCACGTTGGACGCTGTGTGGAAGAAACTGATCTCAATAAAAAGCAGAAGGCCGCCGGGCCGGCTAAGACGGAAAACTGCGGGCGGCTACTTTATACTTCAGAAGTTTCTCGCCGTCTATGGTGTATCCCAAACCTGGCGCGGTAGGCAATTCGATGTTTCCATTCTTCACTTGCAGAAACGGCGAAATAATATCATCGCGGAACCAACGCGTGCTCGCTTCTACATCGGTGGGGAAAACAAAACCGTCGAGCGATGCCAGTGCCGCACCCTGCGCCTGACCGATGCCCAATTCCGGCATGGTGCCCACCCACGACTCGATGTAATGCTCACTGCATATGTGAAGCATCTCTAAAGCGCGATGGAAACCACCGATGCGTTGGACCTTAAAGTTGGCGATGCGGAAGCTGTCGAGTTGAATGGCACGGCGCAGTTGATCGGCGGTGTCCAGGCTCTCATCCAGACAAATCGGCGTCCGGACTTCTTGCTGCAAGGCCGCAAGATCTTCGAGAGCCGGGCCAGGAAATGGTTGCTCGAACATCATCAGGTCGAAGTCGTCAAGTGCGTGGAAAACGTCCAGGTGCGCCAGGGAATAGGCGCCGTTTGCATCCACGTATAAGGGAATGTTTCCGAATGCTTTTCTGGCCGCCTTCACGATGTCAATATCGTGCCCTGGTTCGATTTTCAACTTGACGCGGTGATACCCGTCGGCGAGGTAGCGATCTACTGTTCGCAACATGTCGTTGAGGTCGTCGTATAGACCGACCGCGAGCCCGGATCTGACGGTGGCGGCCGTCCCACCAAGCATTTGGTGTAGTGGTTTATTTTGGCGCTGGGCGAAAATATCCCAGAACGCCGTCTCCACGCCGGTCTTTGTGAAGTTGCCCGCGGGCAGCTTGTCCAGCGCGGCGTTCCAATCCGATGGGTCTTCGAACGTGCGGCCGAAAAGAGCCGGCACGACGATATTGCAGAGTTCCTCCCACGACCGCTCGGGCGTGTCACCGGAGTAGAAATTCCCGGTCATCGGCGAGGATTCTCCGTAGCCTGTCAATCCCTCGGAGTAGAGGGCGATGATGATGCCGTCTTTCTCAGAAACCGCTCCGGAGCTGATGCGAAACGGTTCCACCAGGGGCACGCGGACGTGGGTAAGGACTACTTTTTCAACCTTCAATGATCCTCCGAATTTACAATGTATCAGGCTAGGGCGCGAAGTAGCCCGCGATATCCAGGATGAGGTCGGTGGCACTTGTGACGAAAGCACTGATGGCTCCGTCGGCGCCTGCTGGAACGATCGCTGCATTTCCGGTGATTGTCCCGTCGAGCGCATTCAGCGTTGAGACCACTGGTTGTGGCTGCCCGGCGGGCCAGAGGGAAAGATATCCAAGTGATCCCCAAGGCACGACGGTTGCGTTTAGCGAATAGGCTTTGGTGTTGCCGCTTATGCCACACGCGCTGGAGAGTAGCGGGTATGTTCGTCCCGTGGCAATCGTGGGGCCGCCAAAAAGCCCCGGTTCCCTGCGCGTGTCCACCATGCGGCAGGGTGGCACAGTGTAGAAGGACAGCGCTCCCGGTGAGCCGGGTGGCGCGAAGTACCCATTAACATCAATGACTACGTCGGTTGTTTCCGTGGCGTATGCATTGATACCGAAGTTAGTACCGGCGGAAACGATGGCCGCGTTGGCGACGATCGCGCCAGTTGGAGAATTGAGGGTGGATACGAGCGGCTGATTCTGACCCGAGGGCCAGACTGTCAAAAAGCCAAGGATCGTTTTTGGTACTGCGGTAAAGTTCAGAGAATATGCTTGGGCAGTTGGTGGAAGACCGCACGTACCTTGATCGGGCAGAAAGGTCCGGGTGCTCCCCGCCGAGATAGATGGTCCGCCAAATGGCCCTGTAGCATTCCGCGTATCGGCAATCCGGCAAGGCGTGACCGGATAGAACGACAAGCCGTTTGCTCCGGTCGCAGGGACGAAATATCCGTTGATGTCGAGAACCACGTCAGATGGATCTGTGACGAACACGCTGACGGCACCTCCGGCGCCTGAGGGCACGATTGCTGCGTTTGCTTTCACCCGTCCGTCCAGGGAATTGAGGGTCGACACCAGCGGCTGAGATTGGTTTGCCGGCCAGAGTGTCAGGTAGGAGAGCGGACCAGATGGAACTGCCGTTATGTTAAGCGAGTATGCCGCCGCAGTCGATGGCACGCCGCAAGCGCTGGAAACTACCGGAATGCTTCTGGTCTCGTGAGCACCCAGCCTCGGACCGCCGAAGGATCCGGCTGGATTGCGTGTGTCGGAGATGCGGCACGGTTTCAATGGCACGAATAGCAGTCCGCCGGTAGGTGTCCCAACAGTGGTGAAAAACGCTGTTACCGATTTCGGTGCGTCCATCGTGACGGAAGTCGAGGACTGTCCCAGATTGGCAACGGGGCCTGACCAGCTCGAGAACTGATAACCCGGGGCGGGGATAGCTTGAATGATTTGCGTTGTACCTGCGTCGAAAAGGTAACTGGAACCGGGCGTCATTACCGAGCCGGCGCCGGGCGGTGAGACCGAGGTGGTTAGCGGGAACTGAGTCTTGAAGACAGCATTGTAACTTGCGGATGTCGACGACACTGTAATCTGGTGCGTTTGCGCGCCGGAATCGCTCCAGTTTAAAAAAGCAAATTGTGCCCCAGGTTGATACGGCTGTGGGAGCACCGCGATAGTATGAGACGTGCCAGCGTTGACGCTGATGTTGCAGGGCGTGAAGCAAGCCACACCATCCACCGAGACTTCCATACCAGGAGGCGAAGATGTGAGCGTCAACGAAACCTCGGTGTTTTGGGTATTGATCAGTACGGATGTTCCGGTGATACTCTGCACTATGAGATCGAGCTTGTTGTCCCGGTTGAAGTCGCCGATTGCGACGAGCAGCGTGTGAGGCTGTGACACGGACACGGAGGTGAGTGGAAAAGTGAAGACGTTCCCGAATGTCCCATCGCCGTTCCCAGGCAGGATCCAAACCAATCCGTCAGGCGAGAGAAACCCACCGACAGCGATCAAATCTGGTTTGCCATCCCCGTTCACATCGCCGATTGCGACCCCATAGATGTAGAGGCCGGAGATTGTGGCGGCATAGAAAATGCCACTCTGAAACGTTCCATCGCCGCGGCCTAGGAACACCTCGACACCACCCCCGTCGGTGATAACAAAATCAGGTTTACCATCGCCGTTTAAGTCCCCAATTGTAAGGAGTGGCCCATTTTCGTCAGTATAGTAGCCGGGAACGCTGCCGGCAGGCCGGAATGTTCCGTCGCCGTTTCCGAGGAGGACTTGAAAGGCGCTTGTGTACCCTATGTCGTCTTGATGCACCGGTCCTTCGACAACGATATCGAGTTTGCCGTCCGCGTTGATGTCGAACACGCCCACTACCCCCGACGGGATGCTCTGGGATGGTGCCTTGAATGTTCCATCGCCGTTGCCAAAGGCAATGGAAGCGGTGCTGGAACCTGTAGCATTCACGATAAGGTCCGGCTTACCATCTCCGTTGAAATCGCCGCGCACCAATCCAAAGGAACCCGAACCCACCTGAATCGGAATGCGGAATGTACCATCACCCTTCCCGAGATACACGTAAATATCATATTTGCCGTTGCTATTAACCTGGTTCACAACCAAATCCATGTTCCCATCCAAATTTAAGTCGCTGATTGAGAACTCGGTCTGCCGTACTTGGCTGGCGACGTTGAGGGGAGACTTGAATGTGCCATCGCCATTGCCAAGCAGGATGGCGGCGGGGCTCCCAGTGCTGAAACTCAGAGTTGCAATATCCGGGATGCCGTCGTTATTGAAATCGGCGACCGCGACAGTACTACCGCCGATAGGGATATTGGTCACTCGAAACGAAAGTGTTTGTGCCGACGCGGACGACAGCACGAATCCCGCCAGAAATATTTTGCGCATTTTTTGGGTTGTCTAACAATATTAGCGGACAGCCGGACCGAAAAACTCGATCGGGCCGATTTCCAAAATGCGCTTTTTGGAATCAATCCGTGCAGTCACGGTCTGTTGGCGTTGTGCCGTGACTCCAATACCTCCGCGACTCTTGATCTGCATCGACCAATCCAGCTCGACCTTCTCGCCGTCGACTCGGATAAGTTCCACCGACGAAGTCACCTCCGACGCGGCAATCAATGCGTTCACATTGTCACTGAGTTTGTCGCGGTCCGGCATCGATTTGTCGATGGGCCGCATGAATGCAACCGCGTCACCATCGCTGAGGGCGCTGGCCAGCGGCGCGAAGATCTCCAGAATGTCCGAGTCGTCCGCGCGCGCAGCCGCGGCGAAGACAATGGCTTCGATGAGCGCGCGGCGCGTCACGTCCGATAGCTGGCGTTGATTTTGATGTAGCCTTCAGTGAAATCGCACGTCCAGAAGCGCGTTTCACCCTTGCCATCGCCGCGCAGCTCGAAGCGGATGAGGCACTCTTTGTCGTCGAGCTTCGTCTTCAACTCCATCTCGGAGAAGTCGGCGGCGAAACCACCGATGCAAACGGGCACCCCTTGCAGCGAAATGTCCACTTTGTTCAGATCGAAATCGACACCGGAATTTCCCGCCGCCGAAAGGATGCGGCCCCAATTGGGGTCCGAACCAGCAATGGCAGTTTTCACCAGCGGCGAATTGGCGATGCTCCGCGCGATGCGGACAGCGGACTCCTCGTCCTGTGCTCCCACCACGCGAATCGTGATCAGCTTGTTTGCGCCCTCGCCATCTCGGGCAATCTGCTCGGCGAGGTCTTCCATCACCAGCGACAACGACTCCTCAAACGTCCGGCGCTCCCTCTCGGACGGTTTGATTTCCGAAGCGCCGTTGGCCAGCAGCAGCACGATATCGTTGGTCGAAGTATCGCCGTCCACCGACAGCCGGTTGTAGCTGCGGTTCACCGCGCGCACCAGCATCTCGCGCAGGTGAATGGGCGAAATAGCGGCATCCGTCATCACGAAACCCAGAGTTGTCGCCATGTTCGGATGAATCATGCCGGAGCCCTTGGTCATGCCGGCAATCTGCACTTCCCCGCCCTTCAGCGGAACTTCGGCGAAGGCCATTTTCGGCACTGTGTCGGTGGTCATCATGGCATGCACGACGTCCGGAAAGCGGCTGTCCAAAAGGTCCTCGAACAGCCGTGGTATTGCCTCTACCACGAGTTTCTCGTCCATCTCGACGCCAATCACGCCAGTAGATGCGGGAATTACCTGGGCAACGGGAACCTTGAGCTTGTTAGCCACGGCTTTACAGCAGGCCAGTGCTACCTGATCGCCTGTGCGTGTGGCGCAATTTGCATTGCCGGCATTGACGAGTACGGCACTCACTCTACCCCGCGAGGCCCGGAGGTGCTGGCGCGCGATTTTCACCGGCGCCGCCTGCACAAGGTTCTTCGTAGTCACGGCAGCAGCAGACGCCGGAGTGTCGGAAATAATCAGCCCAAGGTCTTCCGTGTTAACCTTTCGAAGTCCCGCGTAGGTGGCTGCAAAGCGGTATCCCAGCGGCAGTTTCAATTCGTCATGTCTCCCAATCTGTCAGTTGCCGTCAGGTGTTGCCCATTGCAGAAGGCTTCAGCACTCATCCGCTTACGGCCTTCCAATTGCACTTCCAAGAGTTCCAAGGCGGTGTGACTTCCGCAGAGGACGGCGGCCCCGCGCTTCCGCACGTGAATCGACCCCGGAGTGCCCGAATCTATATCAATAGCAGGTTTTGCCTTCCAGATGTGGATCGCCTGCCCGCGGAAGGTAGAATAAGCCCCGGGCCAGGGTGTGAAGCCACGCATCCGATTATAGATTTCCTGGGCTGGCCGAGTCCAGTCAATCTGCCCATCTTCTTTCTTCAGGATGGGCGCATAGGTCGCTTCCGCGTTATTCTGCGGCTCCGGGACGATCGTTTGCGCCTCGAGACCGCCCAGCGTTTCCGCCAATAATTCCGCCCCTAAGGGCGCCAGACGGGCGCTCAGTTGCTCGGCATTCTCGTCAGGACCAATTTCCATTTTCGACTTCAGCAACATGTCTCCTGTATCAAGACCTGCATCGATGCGCATCGTGGTAACGCCGGTCATCGTCTCACCATTGGCGATCGCCCACTGGATCGGCGCGGCGCCCCGGTATTTCGGCAGCAGCGAACCATGAACATTGATGATGCCGATCGGCGGAAGATCGATGATCGACTGCGGAATAATCTGCCCGTAACCGACAACCACCATCGCATCGGCGGCCATTGCTTTGAGCTCTGCTACCACTTCCGGGCGGCGGATTCTCTCGGGCTGATGCACGGTCAATCCCAGGCGCAGGGCTGCTTGTTTCACCGGCGAGAACGCCACGTGTTGCCCGCGCCCCTTGGGGCGATCCGGCTGCGTATATACCGCGAGCACGTTGTGCCCGGACTCGACAAGCCTTTCGAGAGTCGGCACCGCGAACGACGGCGTCCCTAAAAAGATGACTCGCAATTTCAGCAAACCTTTGGGCGCGGATGAACGCGAATGAACGGGGATTGGCAACTCAACTCCATTCGCCTGCTTTTGCCAGTTTTTTGATCTTACGTTTGATCAAATCGCGTTTTAAGACGCTGACGTGGCTGATGTACAGTTTTCCGTTCAGATGATCCGTTTCGTGTTGCAGAGCTCTGGCCAGCAGATCGTCGCCTGTGATCTCGAAGAATTCCCCTTTCACGTTTTGCGCTTTTGCGGTCGCCTTGGCAGCTCGCGTTACCTGCTCGCGGAAACCAGGAATGCTTAGGCAACCTTCTTCGCTGGTTATCGCTCCCTCCAGCTTGAGAATCTCGGGATTGATGAGAACGAGTTTTTCTTCCGAGCGTTCGCCGGCTGAGCAATCAATCACCGCGATTCGCTTGCCGATTCCGATTTGAGTCGCGGCCAGGCCCACGCCTTTTGCCGCATACATCGATTCGAACATGTCTTCGATGAGTTTGTGCAGTTCCGGCGTATCGAATTCCGTTACGGCCGCAGCTTTAGTCTCCAGAACGGCTACGCCGTATTTCACAATCGGATAGATCATCAGAAGTTCTTTACCTGTTGCCGGTAGCTGTCGTGATTGCGGCGTGTTTCGTCGAGCGAATCGCCGCCGAATTTCTCCAGGAACGCTTGTGCCAGAACAATCGCAACCATCGCCTCACCGATCACCCCGGCGGCCGGCACCACGGCGACATCGCTGCGCTCGTAGGCGGCCAAGGCCGGTTCGCGAGTCAGCAACTCCACCGATTCGAGAGGGCGGCGGAGCGTCGAAATCGGCTTCAGGAAACCGCGAACCAGAATGTCCTGCCCGTTCGTCATGCCTCCCTCGATGCCGCCGGCGCGATTCGCGCCGCGATAAAATTCACGTTCTTCCTTCCGGTAATGAATAGTGTCCTGCACCTTCGAACCAAACGATTCCGATCCTTCCTCCGCGTACCCGATCTCGCATCCCTTCACTGCCTGCATGGAGACGATTGCCTGTGCCAGCCGGCCGTCTAACCGCGAATCCCATGTGATGTGCGAGCCCAGACCAATCGGCAAACCGTGCGCGCGGACTTCGAAAATTCCGCCCGCTGTGTCGCCGGTTCGATAGGCTTCGTCCACCACGGCTTTCATGCGCTGCTCGGCTTCAGCATCGACCACGTTGAGCAGCACTTCGTCCTTCAGCGAGAGCGCTTCGATTTCTTCCCAGGTGGCCGGACGGCCGAGTTTCTCCGGGCCAACCGCAATCACGTGGCTCAGAACTTTGATTCCGAACTGACCCAGAAACGCCTTCGCCAGTGCACCCACGGCGACCCGTGCCGTCGTTTCCCTAGCGCTAGCCCTTTCAAGAATATAGCGGGCATCCTGAAAGTTATACTTGATAGCGCCGGCAAGATCCGCATGGCCGGGCCGGGGACGCGTAACCGGCTTCTGCTTCTCTTCAGATCCCTCAAACTCTTCTACTGGAAGAACTTCCGTCCAGTTCTTCCAATCTCTATTCTGGACAATTACGGCGATAGGTGACCCAATGGTCCGCGAGTGCCGCACTCCGGAAACAATTTCTACCGTATCTGTTTCGATCTTCATCCGGCCGCCACGGCCGAAGCCTTGTTGCCTCCGCCATAACTCTCGGTTGATGGCAGCGAGTGAAATGGGAATCCCGGCGGGCAAACCTGTCAGTGTGGCGACAAGACACTCTCCATGGGATTCCCCAGCAGTTTCGAATCGGAACATTTCGGGAAACTCTGATTTTAGCAGTTTGCGGGCGTTTTCGCTCGAAATAATGGAAGGTATCTGCTAGAGTACTTGGGCAGGCGGGCGCAATGCCCAAGACGATTTACACCGACGCCACCTATCTAAATAACAACCCGTCGTGGCATGTGGAGGACTCCGCATGGAAGGCGCGGCGGGTGCTTGGCATGCTCAAACGCCACAACCTGACGCCGCAGACGATCTGCGAGGTGGGCTGCGGCGCCGGTGAAATTCTCGCGCAACTCCGCGATGCCACCACAGAAGAAGTGCAACTCAGCGGCTATGAAATCTCTCCACAGGCGTTTGAATTGTGCCACCGGCGCGAGACTCCCCGCCTGAAATTTTTCCTCAAGAATTTCCTAGAAGAGAGCGGCCGTTCCTTCGACCTGTTGCTACTGATGGACGTAATCGAACACGTGGAGGACTGCTACGGATTTCTCAGATCGCTTCGTCCACGCGCGCGCTACACGATTCTGCATATTCCACTGGATGTTTCGGTCCAGACGGTCCTCCGCGGCGGCTTCTTCCAGGCGGTCCACGAGAGCGCCGGCCATCTCCACTACTTCACCAAGGAGACTGCTCTCCAGACGCTGGCAGACGCCGGATACCGTGTGCTCGATCACGTTTATACGCCCGGCGCTGTCGACCTGCCGGCGCGGTCGTGGAAAATGGCCCTGGCCCGCCTGCCGAGGAAGATTGCCTTCGCCGCGCACCAGGACATTGCGGTAAGCCTCTTGGGCGGATATTCGCTGTTGGTGTTGGCCGAGCGCGACAATTCCTGATACTGGTGATTCGTAGTACCCAATGAGTACTCACAAGTACTTCCGGGTGTGGGCCACCACACATCTAATCGCGCCGAATTTTTGTTTGCATGTGGATTGCAAATGCTAGCTCTGATCGTTCGGCAGCTCGTATCAGAATGTGGGTCCCTGAAAAATGGGTCCCTCGCGCAATCGCGGGTGAGCGGCAAGAAGCAGTACTATTGTCAATTTTCGGAAACCAAGCTATGATTTTGAAGTCGGTCGGTTTTAGTACGGTGGTAGGAGCTAGAATGCGTCAACTTTTTGCCATCATGATCATAGCGGGTTCGTCGTTAATCGTACCAGCCTTTGGTTTCCACCGCCCGGCTGCGTTTCAGATAAAGAGCAAGCCGAAGGTTAACCGCTATGTTCCGGGCCATGGGCGAAGCAATCCACTCCCACCGCTGACTGTCGTCTAGCCTATAATCCAAGTCTCAGATTTTCATCTGGGTACGTCACGGCATGCCCGTTGATCACCGCGAACGATGTCAGCGCGTGCGGTTTCGGGGCTCCAGTTCCCACAATATGCGATGCCACAATGCCTCGGGCCAATAATGCGTCCGAAATCAGTGAGCGATGGCATCGCCACGGAACCGCTTCCGCACACATGATCGCGACCCGCTTTTCGGAAGCGAGATCGATCAGCTTCTCGAGATTTTCTCGAAACTCTTCCGTCTGCATGTAGTCGGCATATCCCCGAAAAGAGTCATTCCTCCAACCAAGGTTGATCGAATCTTTGTGGGCATGCCGCAATCCACCAAGTCCCGGATTGTGAACGTACTCAATTTTCGAGTCCTTCAAAGATTTGCGCAGCGCCTCAGTGTTGAATTGCGGGTTGTGTCGGGACTTCGGGATCGTTCGGACATCAACGAGCAATTCGATCTCATGTTCACCGAGCAACCGGATAAACTCTTCAATGGTCCGAGTGGAGTGGCCGACAGTAAAGATCATGCGCCGCTCAACAGAACTTTCAGAACGCCGCGATCGGCCGCCTGTTCAAATGCCTGGGGCGCCTGACACAAGGGCAGTTGAGCCGAGATCATCTCCGCGACGTTGATTTTTCCGACTGCGAGCAACGCGAGCGCGGGCTCAAATCGGCCGCACCGCGAACCCACCAGCGTGAGTTCGTTCACGATCACCGGAGCCGTGTCGATCGCCACCTCGCCGTGCACAGTCGACTTTAGAATGATGGTTCCGCGCGGGCGTGTCATGGTCACGGCGGTTTTCAGACCTTCACTGGAACCGGTGGCGTCCACCACCCAGTCATATTCCGCGATCGGCATCTGCGCGCCAGCCACCTCGCCGGTTACGCCGCGCTTCTCAGCGATTCGCAGCTTTTCCTTATGCCGTCCGAATTGATGCACCTTGGCTCCGTGCGCTTGGAGCACCTGGGCGATGAGCAGCCCAAGTTTCCCGTCCCCAAGAACAGCTACGGGCGCATTTGCAGGAATCTCTACTTGGTCCAGAATCTCGCACGCCGCTCCCAGCGGCTCAATAAAAACGGCATGTTCCGTCGGGATAGAGTCGGGCACCACGTGCAAATTCCGCTCCGGGAGCACCAGGAATTCGGCAAACGCACCGGGATGCTTCACGATCCCCAACACCGTCCGAGTAGGACAGTGCCGGCCCAATCCACGCGCGCACCAATCGCAAGTTCCGCAGGCCAGGTTGATCTCGCCAACGACTCGGCGGCCGCGCAGGCTCAGATTCTCCGATTTGACAACTTTGCCCACAAATTCGTGGCCAGGCGTGCCTTCAAACCCGTAATATCCACGCTGGAGTTCAAGATCGGTGTTGCAGATTCCCGCGTAGAGAAGTTCGATGAGAGCGAAGCCCGGCGGCACTCGCGGCAGGTCGCGCTCGACGATTTCCACGTTGCCATCTTTCAGATGAACGGCAATCACTGCTCTCATGATAGCCCGCGGGCCGCTTAGTATAATCGAGATTCACCCCATGAAAGCTGAGTTGATCTGTTTCAATGCGGCGTGCCGCGCCAGCTATGCCATCGCCGCGCCGATGTACAACTGCTCGGCCTGCGGGGGCTTGCTGGAGGCGGCTTATCCCGATCTCAAGCTCGATCCGATTGCTCTGAAAGAGATCTGGCGCGACCGCCGCCGTAACAATAGCATCATCGAGCAAAGCGGCGTCTGGCGATACCGGGAGATCATTCCTTTCCTTGACGACCCGCGGCATATCGTCAGCCTGCGGGAGGGAAATACGCCTTTACTGAACGCCCCCCGCGCGGCGTCGTACGTCGGCCTCGACGAAATCGTCTTCAAACATCAGGGCTTCAATCCAACCGGCTCGTTTAAGGACAACGGCATGACCTGCGGCGCATCGCAGGCAATGCGCCTGGAGATGACGCGAGTGGCGTGCGTATCGACGGGTAATACCTCCGCATCCATGGCCGCTTACGCCAGCGCGGCTGGGCTGGAGCCTATTATCTTCATCCCGCATGGCAATATTTCATACGGCAAGCTGGCCCAGGCGCTGGAATATGGCGCACGGACGCTCCAAGTGGAAGCGAATTTCGATCAGATTCTGAAACTCGTGCGATCGTTGGCGGAAAAACTCGGAATTTATTTACTGAATTCCATCAATCCATTCCGCATCGAAGGCCAGAAGACGGTTGTCGTCGAAATGATGGACCAGCGCGACTGGAATCCGCCGGATTGGATTGTGTTGCCGGGCGGAAATCTGGGCAATGTCTCGGCTTTCGGCAAAGCGCTGCGGGAACTGAAGCACCACGGATTCATTTCCAAGATGCCGCACCTGGCAGTAGTGCAGGCGGCAGGCTCCGCCCCGTTCTACGACTACATACGCGCAGGGAAGGGCCAAACATTCCGGTCGGTGGAGCATCCGGAAACGCTGGCGACGGCTATCAAAATCGGCGACCCTGTGTCGTGGCCGAAAGCGGAGTTCGAGATCGCGTCGAGCAACGGAGTTGTCGAGAGCGTTACCGAGCAGGAAATCGCCGACGCCAAAGCGATCATCGGACTCTGCGGTATCGGCTGCGAACCCGCGTCGGCCGCATCGCTCGCTGGATCGAAGAAGCTGATTGCCGCCGGTGTCATCGCCCGCGACGCGGACGTGGTCGCCGTTCTCACCGGCAACGTACTGAAGGACCCCGACTACATTTATCGCTATCACACAGGCGCGCTGAAGGCTCCGGACGCCAGCGATATCAAACCCAATTTTGGAAACAAGCCGGTGGTGGTTCCGAACG
>Ga0105240_10002047_pt1 | contig 33182 bp, 19 predicted proteins | sample KBSC54metaG_FD_80426 | JGI IMG/M metagenome (GOLD analysis project Ga0105240, IMG submission 80426) | Corn rhizosphere microbial communities from Kellogg Biological Station, Michigan, USA - KBS C5-4 metaG | ecosystem: Host-associated > Plants > Roots > Rhizosphere > Soil | place: Michigan, USA... | reverse complement strand
GTGGGCGCGGATCTGCACGGGCACGGGACTCAGCGCGGCCAGTTCGCCGATCAGCTTGGTACCGTTCGGCGTGTAGGTGTAGTTGGGCTCGTCGTAGCCGAAATAGGCGTAGATGGGCTTGTACGGTCCGATCTTGGACGCGGCATCCACGCGGACTTCGGTCTGCGCGAAGGCCGCGCCGCAGACGAGCAGGAGACACAGGACTCGCATGATTTACCTCTGGCCGTATGTGGCCTTGGCGCCGTGCTTGCGGAAGTGGTGCTTGTCGCGGAGAGTGTCGCTGATCGGCACGGCGGCCGGGTTGATGGTCATGGTCTGCCAGGCCATCGCCGCCAGTTCTTCGACGATTACGGCGTTATGCGCGGCGTCGCTGACGGAACGGCCCCACGCGAACGGGCCGTGACCCGCGACCAGGATGGCGGGGCAGCCCAGCGGATCGCGGCCCTTGATGCGGCGGACGATCGCGACGCCCGTGTTCAGTTCGTACTCTCCCTCGATCTCGTCGTGAGTCAGCGAATCGGTAACGGGAACCGCGCCGCAGAAGTAGTCGGCATGGGTGGTGCCGAAGCACGGGATTTCCTTGCGGGCCTGCGCCCAAGCGGTGGCGTGCCGCGAGTGCGAGTGGACCACGCCGCCGATGGTGGGGAACTCGCGATACAGCAGGGCGTGCGTGGCAAGGTCGCTGGACGGATTGAGATTGCCTTCCACGACGCGGCCATCCAGGTCGGTGATGACCATGTGCTCCGGCTTCATGCGTTCGTACGGCACGCCGCTCGGCTTGATCACGATGAGCCCCTGCTCGCGCGATACGCCGCTGGCGTTGCCAAACGTGTAGATGACCAGCCCGCGGCGGACCAGTTCCAGATTCGCTTCCAGTACTTCAGCCCGCAGTGCTTCCAGCACTCTTTCCTCCTCTTACTCCGGCCGCGATGCGGCGAAGCGACGGCAGGACGGTTCCCTGCCCGAATGAAAAATACAACTCGCGGAACACCGGGTACAACTGGGCGTAGACCGCGGCGTCGGCCGGAACCGGCTCGACCACGACGTACCCGGGACACAGCTTGTCCTGCGCTTCTTCGATGCTCTTGAACGTGCCAGCCGCCAGGAAAGCGAAGATGGCCGACCCGAGGCTGGTGACGTCGCCCTTGGGCACCAGGATGGGCTTGTTCATTACGTTGGCGTACACCTGGTTGAGCACCGGATTCTTCTGCGGAATACCGCCGCCGTTGACGATGCGGTTCACCGGGACACCGTGCTCTTCCATGCGCTCGAGGATGACGCGCGTGTGCATGCCGGTGCCTTCGATGGCGGCGAACAGCTCGTCCTGCGCGGTAGTCGTCAGGCGCCAGCCGAGCGTGATGCCGCTGAGTTCGGGATTGACCAGCACGGTCCGATCGCCGTTGTCCCACGTAAGCCGCAGGAGTCCAGTCTCTCCGGCGTGATACTTTTCAAGTCCTTGCGACAGCGCGGCGACCGTGGCGCCGGCGCGGCGCGCAATGGCCTCGAAGATATCGCCTGTGGCCGAGAGTCCCGCCTCGATGCCGGTGCGGGCCGGGTCGACCGATCCCGATACGACGCCGCAGACGCCGGGAATCAATCCGGCCGTTTCGCCCGTTGCGATGATGCAGGTGGACGTGCCGACCACGTTGACCACGTCGCCGAGGCGCACGCCGGCGCCGATGGCGTCCCAATGCGCGTCGAAGGCGCCGACCGGGATGGGGATGCCCGGCTTCAGTCCGAGCTTGGCGGCCCAATCGGGCGAGAGGCGGCCGGCAATGCGGTCCGAGGTTTCGTACCGCCCACCAAGCCGGGCGCGCACTCCCGCCAGCAACGGGTCAAGCGAAGTCAGAAAATCTTCGGGAGGCAGCCCGCCGAGTCCGGCGTTCCACATCCATTTGTGGCCCATGGCGCAGACGCTGCGCGGGACTTCGGCGGGATCGGTGATGCCGCACAGGACGGCGGCCACCATGTCGCAATGTTCGAGCGCGGTAGCGAAGCGGGCGCGCTTTTCGGGATTATGCCGCAGCCAGTGGAGCAGTTTGGCCCAGCCCCATTCGGAAGAGTAGATGCCGCCGCACCAATCGATCGCGCCCAGGCCCGAGTTCTTGGCCGCGGCGGTGATTTCCGCGGCTTCCTTCCAGGCGCGATGGTCGCACCAGAGGTAGTAGTCGTCGATGGGCTGCAGTTTTTCGTCGACCGGGATCACGCTGGAGCCGGTGGTATCGAGCGCGATGGCTTCGATAGCGTGGCCGTCGACTCCGGCCGCCGCGGTGGCGCGCTGCATGGCGGCAGCGAGGGCCTGCATGTGGTCGGCATGGCTCTGCGTGGCGTGGTCGGGATCTTCCTTCTTGCGAAGGAGGGGATACTCGCCGGTTCCCGACCCGAGGCGTCCGCGCTCGCTATCGAAGATGGACACGCGGACGCTGAGGGTACCGAAATCTACTCCGGCTACTAGAGACATGGAAATACTCCTTCACCGCCGAGACGCCGAGGCGCCGAGGAAGTCGCGGTGAATTGCGAGAGTGGAATCATTTAACTATGCTGCTTGACGCTCCAGCCGAGATAACGGGAGGCGGCTTCGCCAACGGCAGTTGAGACGGACGAGAGGTTGGCCGCGACATGATGTTCGAAGCCGTTCTCGCAGATGTAGCGGAGCAGGCCCTGCAAGTTGGGAATGCGGACCACTCCGGCGCCGCCGAAGGTATCGAGAGGATCGTTGGTGAATTCGCCTTCGCCGACGTAGCCCCAGATGCAGCCTTCGCTGTCGTTGGTGGAGAAGCGGGCGAAGCTCATGGCGCCGGGTTTCACAAGGCCGACGCAGGTGCCGTAGGTGTTCTCACGGCCGACGGTTCCGGCGATGATCTGCTGGAAGTCCATCTTGGCCTCGCGGAAAAAGTGCTTGGGCAGATTGCTGCAATGGAAGCAGACGGCCTTATCGGGATCGTCGCCGTAGTTGTTGTTCCAATCGAGCAGGGCGCTGGGGGTGCCGCTGGCCAGTTGCAGCGCGTGCATGCCGATCACGCCGGCGATATCGACCTCGCAGGCGCTCGACATCAGGTTCTCGCTCATCATGCTCATGACGGTGCACGGCACGACGCCGAAATACTCTTCCAGCGAAGTCCAGCACTGCACGGCGCTGATGGTGCAATCGGTCTGGCACATCCACTCGTCGATGACCGCGCCGAGCTTCGCCATCTTGGTGAGAGCTTCGACGGGCACCTGGTCGGTGGATACGTACTTGCGGATGGATGCGAGCTTGCCCTGCGCTTGCGGGTCATCGTCCTTCATGCGCTGGATGCGGCCCAGGATCTCCGAAAGGTCGATGGTCTCGACCGAGATGCCGCTGCCTTCCAGCAGTTTCTCGCTGTACCGAACCGTGTTGAACGCGGCTGGGCGCGCACCGATGGCGCCGATCCGCAGCCGGCGCAATCCGCGGACGACGCGGCAGACCGCGGCGAACCATCCCAGGTCCTTAGCGAAAAGGTCGGAATCCGGCGCTTCGGTGTGGCGCGTAGTGAGCGAGTACGGAATGCCGTACTGCGTCAGATTATTGCAGGCCGACATCTTGCCGCAGAAACTGTCGCGGCGGTCGGCTATGGTCATGCGGCCCGGCGTATCGGGCGTGGCCTGAATCAGCACCGGGACGTTCAACCCGGCCATCCGCAGCGTGTCGGCGATAGCGCGCTCGTCGCCGAAATTCGGCAGCGTGACGATGATGCCGTCGATGGCGTCGCGATTCTTCTTAAACAGGTCCGCTAAGCGCGATGCTTCCGCGCGCGTTTCGACCGCACCGTACTTCGTCTCTTCGGGGGTTACCGCAACCACTCCGTAGCCGGCTTTTTCGAGCACCGCGATCATTTCCGTGCGGCCGCTCTGCGCCAGATGATCCGGGAAGAACCCCCGGTTGCCGACAATCACTCCAAAGGTGACTGGCCGGCCTGTACCGTTTGCCATTGCTTATTTCCTTCCAGGTAAAAACCGAAAAGTATAAAATCCGCCCAGCACAATCATGAGCGCGCCCCACCAGATACCCACGTGCAGATTCGCCAGCACGACCGGGTGCTCGGGCGGCGAGGATAGCTCCCACACGCCGGAAGCCAGGATCAGTATGCCGTAAGCCAGAAGCAGCACACCGATAAAAAACCAAATCGAAATCATTCCGGATCGTTGCATTGTGAACCTACCAGAATATTACCTGTATAACGACAAAAACAGCCGAAACTACGCCTGCCCAGAAAATCGGACGGTGCCAGAGCGGCAGGTGGCCTTCCGAGGGGATGTCCGTTTCGCCATACACCAGGCCCTTCAATTCGCTCATCGGCTTGGGCTCGGTCATCAAGCTGACCACGACCGTCACGATTACACAGACGATCCAGGACCAGAGAGCGCGGAACATATTTTCGGCCATGTCCTGCGCGTTGGCCGAGAGCGCCACGTAGCGGATGGCGCTGTGGTCGAGTTGCACCCAGGCCCACATGCCGATGGACGACGCCGTCCCCGCCAGCAGTCCCCAGAAGCCGCCGGCCGGGGTGGCGCGCTTCCACAACATGCCCAGAATGACCGTACCGAACAGCGGCGCGATGAAGAAGCTGAACAGCGCCTGGACGTAGTCCATGATGCTCTTGAAACTCATCACCATGTACGCCGTGCCTATACTGACCAGCACGCCGAGGATGGTGCACCAGCGGCCCATGGTGACGTAGTGTTGGTCGGTGGCGTTCTTGCGGATCATGGCGCGATAGATGTCGTAGGTCCACACCGTGGAGAAGGCGGTGACGTTGCCCGCCATGCCCGACATGAATCCGGCGATCAGCGCGGTGATGCCGAGTCCGAGAAGTCCCGGTCCGCAGTAGCGTGCGAGCATGAGCGGCAGGACCTCGTTGTAGCTGTGCTGCCCGGCCGTGACTTCGTTGGCGCCCACCAGGTGCTCCGGGAGGACGGCCAGTCCGAGCAAGCCGGGCAGGATGACGATGAACGGCACGCACATCTTAAACGCCGCACCGATGATGGGGGCGAGCTTTGCGCTGCGCAAATCCTTCGCCGCGATGACGCGCTGCACGACCAGGAAGTCGGTAGTCCAGTAGCCCATCGAGATGACCGCGCCGAGTCCGAAGACGATGCCGACCCAGTGGATGCCCATGGGGTTCCCGGTGAACGAGCCGAGTCCGCTCCAAAGGTGCGTGTAATCCTGATTCGGGAAGCGCTCGTGGACGCGGGCGACGAGTCCGCTCCAGCCGCCGACTTCGATCAGTCCGACGATCGAGATGAGCAGCGCGCCGAACCAGATCAGCACGAATTGCAGCACTTCATTAAAGATGGCGGAGAGCAATCCGCCCAGCACCACGTACAGCGCGACCGTCACGGACGATGCCCAGATGCTGAAGTGAATGTCCCAGCCCAGGATGACGTTCATGATCAGCGCCATCGAATACATATTGATGCCGGACATGAGCACAGTCATCAGGCCGAACGAGATGGCGGACAGAGCGCGTGCCGGTTCGCCGAAACGCAGCTTGAGGTAGCCGGGGACCGAGTGCGTTTTGGAGATGTAATAGAAGGGAATCATCACGATTCCCAGGAAGAGCATGGCCGGGATGGCGCCGATCCAATACCAGTGGGCGGCCAGGATGCCGTACTGATAGGCGGAGGCGGCCCAGCCCATGAGCTCGAGCGAGCCCAGGTTGGCCGCGAGGAAGCTGAGTCCGGCGACCCAGGCCGTCATTTCGCGGCCGGCGAGGAAGAAATCTTCGCCAGTCTTGGTGAATCGGCGGAGGTAGAATCCGATCCCCAGGACGGCGGCAAAGTAGAGGGCAATGATGGCGATGTCGACCGCCGAGAGGGACATCAGACGGTCCGCGGCGCTCAATAGCAACGCTGGTGTAATCGCTTGCACCCGCTAATGGTATGGAACTTAGGGGGTAGAAGTCAATTGGCTGGGGAGTGGAGTAGAGAAATTGGCTTTGTTCCGTCAAAAGCGTCTTCACCGCCGAGACGCGGAGGAAGTGCCGAGAAAACGAATTGGCTTTGTTCCGTTAACGAGAGAGACAGTTCACCACGGAATCACGGAGGGAACGGAGAAAGCATTTTTAGGGCTGTTTTGTTGCAAGCAAAGGCAGAAAATAGTTGTCAATGGCGAAAAGGTCAACACGCCGCCGCCATGGCGCGGTGCGTGACGATATAATCGCGGCTGTCCGCGAAAGATATCCGCTTATGACACGAAAGGTATTGGGAATTGGTGCGGTGCTGGCTGCCGCGATGTGGATCGGCTCCGCGGGTTTCGCGCAGCAGCCGGCCACGGCTGGGAGTCCGGGGCCCTGCCCGCCGGAAGGATTCCAGGGAGGCTTCACCCGCGGCTGTCCGCAGAGACAGTTTGCGAATCCCGCCGACATTTCAGCCCTAATGGCCGCGCTGCCGGACACCCCGTACGCCACACCCCGAAGCCTGCGGCGGGTGCTGGTTTTGGCGAGGGCGCTGGGTTGGGTGCATACTTCGATTCCGCTGGCGGCGAAGATGGTGGAATACCTGGGAGACCGCACCGGCGCATGGATGACGACGATCACGTATGACGCCGCGACGATTACACCTGAGAACCTGAAGCAGTACGACGCGATCTTCCTGGACAACACCACGGGCCAATTCCTGGACGACCCGAACGACAAAGCAGTCACCGACCTTCGCCGGCAGGCGCTGCTGGATTTCGTAAAGGGCGGCAAGGGACTGGCCGGCATCCATGCTGCCACTGACAGTTACCACGCCAACGCACCCGCCCCGGAAGGCACGTGGCCCGAGTTCAACCAGATGATCGGCGGGTTCTTCAAATTTCACTGGGTCTATCCCACGCTGATTACCGTGAAGGTGGACGACCCGAAGAGTCCGTTGACCGCCATGTTCCCGGCCCGCGGGTTTGAGATCGTGGACGAGACCTACACGTTTCCGCAGGACTCGTTCAGCCGCAAGCGGGTCCACGTTCTGACCAGCGTGAATTACGCCAAGATGAGCGCGGAAGACAAAGCGAAAGAACCCGCGGCATCCCGGCGCACCGACGGCGATTACGCGTTGAGCTACATTCAGCGTGTCGGCAACGGCCGGGTCTTCTATGAGGCGCATGGACACGACGAGAAGGTATACTACCAACGCCCCTTCGTCGCGCACATGATGGCCGGTATTCAATACGCGCTGGGAGATCTCCAGGCGGACGACAGCCCGAGTGTGAAGTAGCGGCGCAAGAACGGCCCGTCGCGTCACTGTGGCACCTGAGTCCGAGTCGCAGTCGACGGTAACTGCCCGATAGTCCGTGTAGAAGTGCCCAAAACGACCTGTACACCGCAAACTCGAAATACTTCTTACAGGTGGTCAAAGCACCTCCACTCCAGAAACCGTACGGGTGACACACATAATTAGATTCTTTTCTATCCACACTTCAAACTCTGCGTTCTCTGCCGGACAACTATTCGCGCTGACTGTTACTTTCATCCGGTAGCGATGTTTGGTTGGAAGTGATACGGACTTGCTCACTCCTCTGTCGCCAGCAACGACACATAGAATCAATAACGAGTTTTGCGAATTCACATCACGATCAGGGCCAGTGGCTATGTCGAATCCTATAATCGCCCTAGGATTCAAGGATGTCTCCAAGGTCTGGTAATCCATGTCTCTTATATGCATGGGGAGAGGAAAGGTGAATGGCTTAATCTCATTAGGTTCGATTGATATAATATGAGCCTTTACCGATTCAAGAGTCTCGCTTTCGCTGGTGCTGGTAACTTGGAAGTCAATGTTAACAAGGGTAAAAGTTTATAGCGCAAAAACTAACAATGGCTTGTGTAGTCTGTCGAAATCCAACGTGTCTCCGTTCCAGAAAGCCCATCCCGCTGTGCTGCAGTGTGGCACAGGCTACGATGTTCGCAGCGGACTTGTAGACATTTCGTCTAACTTCAGCCTATAAAGGTGTCAAGGAGAGAGCAAATGAAATTACCGTTAATGTCATTGTGTCTATTTGCGGTTGTTAGCCTGGCGATCGAAACTCAGGCCGCCACGCCAACTAACGTCGTAATTCCTCCGGGGTACGCCATGACCGCTGTAGCCACCGGACTGAACTTTCCAACCGCACTTACTTTTCAAGGAAACTCGATATGGGTGGCGGAGGCGGGAATCGCCGGCGCTCCGCCGGCAGTGAAGCAAATCGATAATAAGGGGAATGTCACCACGGCCCTTACAGCCAGCATGCTTCCAGGGGGCGTATTGGTAGCGCCGGTGACCGGCATTACCTTTGCTCAGGGCTGGGTTTGGTTGGTGCATCGCCAGACCTCATCGTCAGGCGGCGTGCCGGTCGGCGCTATATCGAAGTTCATGCCGCGCGATCCGGTAGGCACCTTTCAAACTGTGATAACCGGTTTGCCGTATTTCGGCGACCATCCTGGATCATCAATTGCATTTGGCGCCGATGGCCGCGCTTACCTGATGAGCGGTTTGCCGACTAATTCCAGCGTGGTGGGGCCGGACAACGGATGGGCAATCAATTTTCCCACCTTCTCCGACTTTCCACCGGTCGATATCGAGTTGAGCGGCGTGGGATATCGAACTGCCCCTACGGCCCAGCCGTTTGCGCTCGACCCTACGGCTACAAAGATCACGGAGCCGTTCATGCCGTTTGGTAGCGGCACGGTTCCCGAGGGCACCGTGGTGCACGCACCGACTCCTGCGCATCCCGGGAACGGTCTTATCACGGCAGGAGGCGGCGCCGTATATTCGTTCGACCCCTCCGCGAGCAATGCAACGTCAACGATGCGCTTGGAAGCATGGGGCTTCCGGAACGATTACGGCCTGGCCTTTGATCCCTTCAATTCCAACATGCTGTTCGTCAGTAATAACGGCGCTGACAGCCGCGGATCCCGGCCAATCGCCAATGACTGGGACGATATGTTCGTCGTTCAGCTTGGACAAGGCGCGCAGTTCTTTGGCTGGCCGGATTATTTTCACGATCCGGTAAGCCGGCAGCCTCTGCCCGTAACGGATCCGGTCTTTTGCCCGCCGAACCCGCCCTATGGGATGTGTCCGCAATTTGCCTTCTCGACCAGTTTCCGAGCTACCCTGGTGGTCCGGCCGGCATTTGCCGAACTGGAAAACCACTCTTCGGCGAATTTGTTTGATTTTTCTTCCAATGCCGGTTTCGGGTTCATGGGCGACATCTTTATCGCCGAGACAGGATCCATTCCACCCGGCACCGGCGCGACCTCATTAACTGGCTACAAGGTAGCGCGTATCGACCGCGGCACCGGGACCGTCAGCGACTTCATCACCCACACCGCCAGCGATGCGGCCACAATCTTCCAACCGGAGGGCTTCAACAAGCCGATCGATGTCAAGTTCCGCGGGCCCGATATGTTCATCGCGGATTTTGGAGTTTTCGCCCCTGGGACCCCGACGCGGGGGACTGGCAAGATCTGGATGGTTTCCCGCTCTCACTGAACGAGGCTCTCATCGAGCCAGGACCTCCGAGGAGAGGACTCCGCAAGGGCGACAGCTTTTCAAAAACCAGCGGCCGAGAGCTGGAATATCTCCGTAATAAGGAACGATCCGGCTGACCTGCGTGGTAGGCAGCAAGAAAGGCCCAACCAGTTCGACATTCCTTGATCATTGCTGTTTGAATGCTTTGCGCTTGCTGACGTTTCGCTCGGCCGTGGGCGTGCTGCTGATTTTATTTCTACTTTTGCCGCTGGTGGCGCGTATTCGCGCGGAATAGTGGCTGCTGCCTGGCGAGTCCTGGCCTGAGTATGAGGGCATACTGCGGACGCACCCGGCGTTGGATGGCGCAAGTTGCGAAGTGTCCTAGTACGACACGCCCGGACCACCGCTCTCTTCTTCATGCGGCAAGACCATGCCCCACTTCCGTTAGCCGCAGGGGACATTGCCGGATCGCAAAAAGTACTCACCCCAGTGTTCCGGCTGCGGGTAAGCTGCCGGCAGCTCGCAGTCGATGCTTCGAGAGGGTGGTCGTCCAGGGCTGTGACCCGTTTTCAGTGACGCTCAATTCCAAGGCAGCGGTCTTGGGGGCGGAGCATGTTGGACACTTCCCAGGATCACCAGCGGCAAACCGTCCTACGCTGGGCGTCCGGAGCGATTGGATTATCGTGTTTTACCTCGCCGCTTGCTACCGGCGGCCCCTTCGTCTGGCGGCACCCAATTTCAAGGTCCTTCAGGCCTCGTTTTCCAGTCGCTTCCGAGAATTGCCCGATGGGTGGTGGTGCAACATTTTTTCGCACTAGGATTCAAGGATGTCTCCGAGGTCTGGTAATCCATGTCTCTTATATGCATGGGGAGAGGAAAGGTGAATGGCTTAATCTCATTAGGTTCGATTGATACAATATGAGCCTTTACCGATTCAAGAGTCTCGCTTTCGCTGGTGTTGGTAACTTGGAAATAATAACCATCTCCATGCATCATATTAAGCAGCAATGATGGCCCATATGGCGCCAGCGGCGCTGAGCTTTGCGGACCAAATTACAACCATCGCAGCTTTTGATTGATCTTGAACTGCATATGCCGCCGCCATGTTTAGACCAACAGCTACAACAGCCAACATCCATCCGGATATATGGCCCTTGTACCACCTCCACACAGTCACAATGTAACCGAGGCACGCTTTAACATGCTGGAATCTCAACACGCCGTATCAGTCAAGTGATTTATGCCAACTAACCCCGGCCCTGGAGCCCGGGTCGCGGGTGGGCTAGTGTTTGGCGGACAACGCTGCAACATTACTTTCTCCAATATGCACGGATCGCTTCCACGTTGTCGGGTTCGAATGCCAGGGGCCGCTTCCCAATGGCATCGTAGTCGCTCGTGACCCACGCGGCCTTCATGATACCGGTGGCGGAGTGGCGGTCCAAACGCTCCAGCACGTGGGCGATTTCGTGGGCCATGACGTGACCCAGTACCGCCGGGGCGACTTCGCGGGGTACGCTGCGCAGCACGCGACTATAAAAGATGTGAATTTCGGCGTGAAACTGGTCGAAGGGTTTGGCGTAGCCGAGGGCCTCCGGCTGAAAACGCGCGGGAGCGCTTTCGTCGAACTGCATGACGATGGCCGGACCATCAGTGGTCCGGGGACCTCCCTGCTCCCAACGGATCCGCACGCCGATCCCGGCGAAGATTTTCGTGGTCGTGGCTTTCGCCGACATCATGGTCAGCGCTTCGACCTGTGCCGCGCCGCGGACGTACACCGTCAGGTTCAGGTCCTCGGCCTGGGCCACCGCCGCCGCCATTAACATCCCAGCCACCCAGATTGCGTTCTTCATGACCGCTTAGCGGAACGGCCGGGCGAAAACTACAACAGGGGCGCAAAAATATTTTGGGGGTGTATAATCCGGCGGTGGGACCGGCTCCCAATGCGGAAATCACGCGGTTGTTACGCGCCTGGCAGGGCGGCGACCAGGCGGCGCTCGATCAGCTCACACCGCTGGTCTACGGCGAACTGCACCTGATGGCGCTGCGCTGCATGGCGGGCGAGAATCCAGGCAACAGCCTGCAGCCCACGGCGTTGGTCAACGAGGCCTATTTGCGGCTGGTGGAGATCGACGGAATCCGCTGGCAAGATCGGGCCCACTTTTTCGCGCTGTCGGCCAATATGATGCGGCGGATCCTTGTAGATAGCGCCCGGGCGCGGCGGTCGGACAAGCGCGGCGGCGCGGCGGTCCGCTTCCAACTCAACGAATCCATCGACGGAGTGGCCGACCGCGCGGACGAGTTGATGGCGCTCGACGAAGCGCTGGATGCGCTTGCCGGCTTCGACGCGCGCAAAGCTCAGGTGATCGAGCTGCGCTTCTTCGGGGGACTGAGCGTGGACGAGACTGCCGAGGTCCTGAAAATCTCGCCACAAAGCGTCATGCGCGATTGGAAACTCGCGCGCGCCTGGCTCATGCACGAAATGGGCGCGAAGTAAGGGGGCGGCGCTTTCTTCGGCGCTCCCCTCGGCAGTACCGGCAGCAAAGACCGCCGGTGTTACCAGTCAGTTGGTTGGCGCAGGTTGCGGAAGCTCGCGGCCAAAAGCACTAAAACGAGAACTTCATCGCCAACTGCAATTGCCGCGGGATGTTCGAAATGCTGCTCACCACCCCGGCATTGCCGTAGCTGATCTGACCGTTCGAGAACGACGGCGCGATCGAGTTTCCGGGGACACCGAGCACCATGTGGTTGAACACGTTGAAGGCTTCCGCGCGGAACTGCAGCCGCTTGGTCTCCGTGATTGTAATCTCCTTCGACAGCACAACGTCGAGATTGATCCACCGCATCGACCGCATCCCGCCGATCGGCGCCGTGCCGAAGCCGTAGCCCGGGCCCACCGACAACGACGCGGGACTCACGAAGCACGCCGGGTTGTACCATTGCGAGACCGTCGGATTGTCCGGCACCATCTGGCAGCCGGGCAGGACGCTGGGCCTGCTGTATCCCGTGATCGACCCGCCGGCGTTCGACAGGTTGGCCGGATCGGTGCCGGTCGGCGCGACTCCAGCGATATTGGCCGGCACGCAATTGGTGGCGCTGGACGACGAGCAGATGTTGCTGGCGCCGCCCCAGCTCGGGTTGAACGCCTGGCCGGTGCGCGCCAGGAAGGCGAAATTGGTGGACCAGTTGCCGAGCACGCGCGATGCGATTCCATGTTCCAGCATGTGATGGCCCTTGCCGAACGGAAGTTCGTACAGCGTGCTGAACGTGAACACCTTGGGGATGTCGAACGAGCAGACGCCCTTGGAAAGGTGCGAGTCGAAGAAGTATTCGTAAGGAGCGCTCTCGGCGCCGTTCTCGGCGTTGAAGTCGCCGTTAGAATCGCCCAGGCACTTTTCGAGCGTGAAGGCGACCAGCGCCTCGAGGCCATGCGAGAAGCGATGCTGGAACTGGCCCTCCAACGCGTTGAACGTCGAGAAGCCGGTGGACATCGAGTAGTTCCAACCCTGCGCCGCGAACGGCAGGTACTGGCGTTGATTGATCTGCGCCGGCGTCAGCGGGGTGGTGGGGCAAGTGAAGCCCTGCGCCGGATTGTTCACGCAGAATGGTCCGCCCTGCGGGTAATTCGCCTTGCAGCACCAGTCGAGCCGCTGCGTGTGGCTGCCCACGTACGCCACCGAGGCCATCGTATTGGCGCCGATCTGCCGCTCGATCTGGATGTTCCACTGCTGCGAGCGCGGATCGGTGTAGTTCGGGTCGTTGCTGTAGCCGCCGAAAGTCGAGCCCCAGGGAGTGGGCGCCACCACGATCGGATTGCTTCCCGCGAGTCCCGTGAGCTGCGACGTACCATAGCCGCCGTACGGACCGCAATTGGTCAGGCTGTTGCAGATCGGCGCCACCGTGGGAGTGGCCGCGGTGCCGATGGGCGCGGTGTTCAGCGTGTCGGACACGCCGCGCGTCCACGGCCAGATCGAGCCCTGCAGCGTGTTCTCGGCATACTGGCTGCGGTAGGCGATCGGGTCGTAGAAGATGCCGTAGCCGGCGCGCAGCACCGTCTTAGCTGCGAAGCCCCAGGCCACGCCGATGCGCGGTCCGATATTGTCCCTGATGGCCTTTAGCGCGGGCTGTTTGTCGGGAGAAAACGCGATGTTATTCAGCGTGTTGTAGGTGACCCCGCCGACGGTTACCGTGAACGCCGGGTTATTCGCGTTCAAGCCGCCCGGCACGCACGGCGGCAATTGCGGAGTGCTGCAGCCGTTGGTGTACGCGGCGGTCTGCGCAGCCCCGATGATGAATTTCCGGCCGGGCAGATCGAGCGCGTTGACGGTTTCGCCGTTGCCCGAATTGAGCAGCGTGACGGCCGGATCGTAATCGTAGCGGAGTCCGAAATTCACCGTCAGGTTCGGGCGCACGTGCCATTCGTCCTGAATGAAGAAGCCGTACGGCGTCATGCGGGCGTGGACTTCCTCGTACTTCGGCACATTCACGGTGAGGCCGCTGGGCAGGTCGAGCAGCATGGACGCGAGCGCGTTCCCCTGATTCGCGCCGCAGGCGAACAGGCCCGATGCGTTGGTGGGACAGGTCTGGGTCGCCGCCGACGTGAACGTCTCGTACGTGTTGATTTCGAGCCGGTTCTCGTAGAGATACTCGCCGCCGAAACGGAAGTTGTGCTTGCCGCGGCTCCAGTTCATGGCCGCGCTGAAGTTGTGTTCCGGATTGGAGCGATGCTGCGGCCCCACGTTGCCGATGCCATTATTCGCCGACCCTATATAGCTGCCGATATTCAGAAAGAATCCGGCGGTCTGCTCCAGATTGGAGAATCCGGCCGAGGTTTCGGGCGCGAAGCCCTGCGAGTTGGTCGCATTCACCAGGACGGGCCGGGCGTTGATGCCGCCGCGCAGGGAGAGCACCAGGCTGGGCGTGAAAATGTGATCCCACGCGCCGCCGATATTCCACGTGTGGAACGGACTCGGCGTGATCGAGTTGGTCCCGGCGACGATCCCGTTGTTGGTGTCCCACATCATGTAGGCGCGGCCGAAGACGATGTTCTTGTCGCTGAAGTGGTGGTCCACGCGAAAATCGTAATTGTTCGCGTTGTTGATGCTGTCGCGCTGATCCAGGCAGTTGTCGACGGCGAAACTATAGTTGGGCGCGAACTGGCAATTCTTGAACGTGGAGCCGGTGTACGCCTGAATCACCGAGACCAGTTTGCCGTCAATGAGCGCCGAGGGGATCTTATTACAGGGAGCGCCGCCCGCAGCCTGAATGCCGTATCCGGCTTGTCCGAACGCCAGCCCCGGAGTGAGCAGCGGCATGGGGCTGCCCGCCGTATCGCAGCGGAACGGCACCGAGGATCCGGCGCCCGATTCGGCGAACGGATTGAAGATGGTGTTCGGCGTGACGCCCGTCCTGGCGGCGTTCACCGCGCCGATCAGGCTCTGTGTGAAATCGCCGGAGAGTTCGGCCGCCGTGGGCACGTTTACATACGATCCGTTCGGCTGCGAGAATCGCCAGCCTTCGTATGCCACAAAGAAGAAGGTCTTGTTGCGCTTGATGGGTCCGCCGAAGGTCCCGCCGAATTCATTTTGCGAGTAGGAATTGGGCGACACCGGGGTGCCGGAGAGGATCGCGGCCGCACCGGCGGTGGTTTGCGTCCCGGCAGTGACGTCGCCTTGCAGTTTGTTCGCCAGCGGCGCGCAGGTCGCCGCGGTGCAGAATCCGGTGAACGGATTGCGCGCGTCGAAGATCGCGTTCCGCGCGAAATCCCAGGCCGAGCCGTGGAACTTATTCGTTCCGCTCTTGGTCACGATGTTCACCACCGACCCGAGCACGTTCCCGTACTGCGCATCATTATTGTGCGACTGAACCTTGAACTCCTGGATGGTGTCGGCGATGGGAGGAACGGCCCAGCCGCCGCCGCGATCGTCGGTGTTGATGATGCCGTCCATGTAGAAGGCGTTGGACCGGTTGCCGGCCCCGTTCACCGAAGGCTTGTAGACGATCGAGCCCGGGATCGAAATGTTGCCGCCGTCGGGATTGCCGCCGGCGCCCGTCTTACCGGCGCTGTTGCCCTGCGAGGTATCCATGGGATTGACGCCTGGTTGCAGCACCATCAACTGAGTGAAGTTGCGCCCGTTAAGCGGCAGCTCGTGCATCATGTGTTCGTCCACGATAGTGCCCAACTCGGTGCTCGACCGCTGTACCATGACCTCGACGGAACCGGCACTCACTTCGACCGTCTCCGACGTCGACCCGACGTCCAGCGTGATCTTCTCCGTCAGCGTTTGGTTCACATCGAGTTTGAACACGGGCAACGCGGTCTTTTTGAACCCGGCCTTTTCAACGGTCAGCACGTAGTTGCCCGGCAGCAGGTTGATGATGTTAAACGCGCCTTCGAGATTCGTCATGCGCGTGGCAGAGATGTTGGTGTCGCGATTAACAATTGTTACCAGCGCGTCCGGCACCGAAGCGCCGGTGGAATCCATGACGGCGCCGTTGACCGCGCCGGTCGGCGTCTGCGCGTACGAGGCTCCACTCAGGAGGGCGCACGCGGCCAAAACCCTTAGAAGCAAACTCATATAACCCTCACGTTTAGCGTTAGCGTTAGCGATATATGAGGATAATAAGGGATAAGTTGTTCGGAGTCAAAGGAAAATTCACGTCAGGATCCGTAGCGTCTCACGTCGTGAAACGTCCGCTGGCCGCTGCCAACGCGAAAACATCCGGGGGCCAATACGAAGGCTGAGGGTTCTTGCCTGGGTCAGATCCCATTAAGCTATCCCGCCGAATTTGACCCCGGCAGCACGAGCATCGAGATCGAGCTATCGCCTTCGTCGGTCTGATCGTTCTCGCCGTAAACGTGGTAGTAGTACGTGACCAGGCCGCTGAGCAGCAGGAGCGCCAGCGTAATCCCGGTCCACTTCACGGTCGCGCCGTTCCAGGCCGCATCGTGCGAGACCGCCGCCATGGTGGCCTTCACGATGCCGAACGCCGCCGCGGCGCCCAGTCCCAGTTTGAGGTACCAGGGCATCAGGTCCAGATGACCCTGCCCGCCCACCTCACTCCAGGCAAAGAAAATTGCGATCAAAGCGATGAGGAATTGCGTCGTATATGCAAGACGAAGAATGGGCATCCGGTAGTGCCAAATAAACATAGTACGTTATCCTGGTCATAGATGTCTCAAATCAGCTTGGGGCCTTCCCGCTCCTGGCATAATTTCAAAAATGCGTTTGGCCTGGCGATGGACTCCATCCGTTCGCACAAGCTGCGCAGTTTTTTGACCTTGCTCGGCGTCATCATTGGCGTGGCCAGCGTGATCATGGTGGGCGCCGCCATCGACGGGCTCGGCGTGTACGCAGAGGCCAGCACTGCCAAGGCCTTCGGCTCGGAATCGTTCCTGGTCGCGCAGATCGCCGCGACGGGCCGCATGAGCCGCCGCCAGTTGTTCGACAAGATCAAACGCAACAAGCCCATCCGCACGGACGACGCCCGCTACCTGGAAGCAATGAACGGGGAGAAGGTGTTGTATAGCCCCTACCGCAATCACATCTCCGACGTGAAGCGCGACAACGTCACCTGCGAGGACACCAGCATTCTCGGGGTGTCCGCCGACATGGTCAACATCCGCGACATCGGCGTCGTGGACGGCCGCTTCTTCACGCAGCAGGAAGACCGCAGCCGTTCGTACGTCGCAGTGATCGGCGATGGCGTGAAGAGCGCGCTGTTTCCAGGCGACGAATCGCCCCTTGGCAAGACCGTCCGCATCGAAGGCATTGAGTTCACCGTGGTGGGCGTGCAGGAAAAGCTGGGCTCTTCTTTCGGCCGCGACCAGGACAAGTCGGCCTACATTCCCGATACCGCCTTCGAGCGCATGTACGGACCCGGCAACGGCTTCGCGCTTTTCGGCCGCGCGCGTCCCGGCCTGGGCCTGAGTATGAACGACGCCCTGGATGAAACCCGCGTCGCCCTGCGCGCCCGCTTCCACGCGCGCCCCGGCCAGGAGGATAATTTCGATACGCTGACCCCCGACGCCATCCGCGGCTTCATCGATCAGTTGCTCGGCATGGTCGCCGCCATCGTGGTGCCCGTCACCTGCATTTCGCTGGTGGTCGGCGGCATTGTCATCATGAACATCATGCTGGTGAGCGTGACCGAGCGGACCCGCGAAATCGGCGTGCGCAAATCGCTCGGCGCGCGGCATAGCGATGTCATGATGCAGATCCTCATCGAAGCGGTGGTCCTGGCCATGATGGGCGGGGCTCTCGGCGTGGCGCTGGGCGCGTTGGTGACCGTGATGCTCGGCAAGATCTTCGAGCTGTCGCTGTCCATTACGCCGGCGTACGTCGTGCTCTCGATCGCCGTGTCCAGTATCGTCGGGGTGATTTCGGGCTGGTATCCGGCCTCGCGAGCGGCCAAGCTCGATCCCGTGGTGGCCCTGCGTGCGGAGTAAAGCGTGAACATCAGCCCCAAAGAAAACATGCAGATGGCGATGGGCGCGGTGTGGACGCACCGCTTCCGCTCGCTGCTCACTATCCTCGGCATCGTCATCGGAATCACCACCGTGGTTACGGTCGCATCCCTGTTGACCGGACTCCGCCAGGGCGTGGTGGATTTCTTCCAGGAGCTCGGCCCCGACAACATCTTCTTATATAAGACGTCTGGCGACCCCAACGCCAACGAGCAGCAACTGCCGCCCAAGGAGCGCAAGCGCCGCGCCCTGAAGATCGAATACGCCGACTACATCAAGAAGGTATGCACCACCGTCGACGATGTCGGACTGACGCTCTACGTTCCCGCGGTGGTGGACGGCAACCCCATCACGGCGCGCGTGCCGGGATACGAATCGGACAGCGTCAACGTCGCCGGGCTCTCGGCCAACCAGGGCGACATCGCCCCGCGCGATTTCGCCGCCGGCCGCTTCTTCACGCCGGAAGAAGACCAGCGCGCCGCGCATGTGGCCGTCATCGGGTCCAACGTTGCCGATGCGCTCTTTCCGGACGGCAAGGCCCTCGAGCGGACCTTCATGATGGATGGCGCCGAGTACAGCGTGATCGGCGTGTACGCCAAGGCCAAAGGCGGCTTCTTCGGCGAGAACGGGCAGGACAACGCCATCGTCATCCCGATCCACACGGCCATGAACCGCTACCCGCAGTTGGACCGGTACATGATTACGGCGAAAGCCAAGACCGGCCGCCGCCAGGAAGCCTACGACGAGGTGGACGCCACCATGCGCCGCCTGCGCCACCTGGGCACCGATAAGCCCGACGACTTCGCCATCTCCACGCCCGACCAGATCATCCAGCAGTTCGACCGCATCACCAGCCTGATCGGCCTGGTCGCGATCGCGATCTCGGCGCTCGGCCTGCTCGTCGGTGGCATCGGCGTCATGAACATCATGCTCGTCAGCGTCACCGAACGCACGCGCGAAATCGGCGTCCGCAAAGCGCTGGGCGCGCGACGCCGCGACATTATCGGACAGTTCCTCGTCGAGGCGATGACCCTCACCGGCGCCGGCGGCACCCTCGGCATTATCATCTCCGTATTGATCACCATGCTGGTCGGAGCGCTCGTGCCTTCCCTGCCCTCTAAGGTCCCGACCTGGGCCCTCGTCACCGGGTTCTCGGTGTCCGTTGCCGTGGGCGTATTCTTCGGCGTCTGGCCCGCCGTGAAAGCCGCGCGACTCGATCCGGTCGAGGCTCTCAGGTACGAATAACTCTCCATGGCGCTGATCGAATCCTGCACCGACCTGTCCAAGTCCTTCGGCTCCCGCCAGCTCTTCACGGGAATCTCTCTCGGTATTTCCGAAGGCGAGCGCCTGGGGCTCATCGGACCCAACGGTTCCGGCAAATCCACCCTCCTACGCATCCTCTCCGGCCGCATCGAACCAGACTCCGGCTCCATCTCGCTGCGCCGCAACACGCGCGTCGGCTATGTCGAGCAGCAGGCCGAATTCGCACCCGGCCAGACTGCCGCCGAGGTCATCGCTGAAGCCATCGCGTCCGACCATCTGGACGAGCTCGAGCACTCCGCCCGCGTGAATCAGTCGCTGGGACGCGCGGGCTTCACCGATGGCACGGTCCGCACCGAAAGCCTTTCCGGCGGATGGCGCCGCCGACTCGCCATCGCCCGCGAACTGGCGCGCCAGCCCGACCTGCTCTTCCTCGACGAGCCCACCAATCACCTCGATATCGAAGGCATCCTCTGGCTGGAAAAGCTCCTGGCCGGCGCTTCCTTCGCCAGCGTGGTGGTCAGCCACGACCGCTACTTCCTCGACAACGTGGTCAACGACATGGCCGAGATCGACCGCGTCTATCCCGAGGGCATTTTCCGCGTCGAAGGCAGCTACAGCACGTTCCTGGAGCGCAAGGCCGATTTCCTGCTGGCGCAAACCAGCCGCCAGGAATCGCTGGCCAACAAAGTCCGCCGCGAGGTCGAATGGCTGCGCCGCGGACCCAAGGCCCGCACCGGCAAATCGCGCGCCCGCATCGACGAGGCCGGCCGTCTCATGAGCGAGTTGAGCGACCTCGAAACGCGCAGTTGGAAGGGCACCACCCGCATCGACTTCACCGCCACCGATCGCCGCACCAAGCGCCTCGTCTCCGTCGAGAATCTGTCGAAGAGCCTCGGCGGCCGCACGCTGCTTCGCGACCTCTCGTTCACGCTCACGCCCGGCACCCGCCTCGGACTGCTGGGACTCAACGGCACGGGCAAGACGACGCTCCTCCGCATGCTCGCCGGCGAGATGCAGCCCGACGCAGGCCGCATCGAACGCGCCGACGCGCTCCGCACCGTCTACTTCGACCAGGCGCGCGAGCAGCTCGACATTTCGCAAACGCTCCGCCAGGGACTCGGCGCGCACGGCGACACCGTGATTTTCCAGGACCGGCCCATCCACATCGCCGGCTGGGCCAAGCGCTTCCTCTTCGACTCGGGCCAGCTCGATCGGCCGCTGGCCAGCCTCTCCGGCGGCGAACAGGCGCGCGTCCTCATCGCCCGCCTGATGCTGCAGCCCGCCGATCTGCTGCTGATGGACGAGCCGACCAACGATCTCGACATCCCGACTCTCGAAGTCCTGGAGGACAGCCTAACGGAATTCCCCGGCGCGCTCGTGCTCGTGACGCACGATCGCTACCTGCTGGATCGCGTGTCGACCGCGGTGCTCGGCCTCGACGGCCAGGGCGACACCGTCATGTACGCCGATTACAGCCAGTGGGAACAGGCGCAGTTCGCCCCCAAGGCGAAGGTCGAGAAGGCGGCGCCGGTCGCACCGCCATCGAAGTCGCCGGCGAAGAAGAAGCTGTCGTATTTGGAAGCCCGCGAGTGTGAGCAGATGGAGTCGCGCATCCTCGAAGCGGAGCAGGAGGCCGAAGCCATCCGCGCCGAAATGCAATCGCCCGAAGTCGTGTCGGACGGCCCCCGCCTGCAGTCCTGCTATGCCCGCCTGCAGGACGCCGAATCGCGGGTCGCGGCCCTCTACGATCGCTGGGCGGAACTAGAAGAGAAGCGGTGAGTGGAGCGCTTCAACGTTCGTCTTCTTCGCCGCACGAGGCTGCCCCAGCATCTCCGCGTTCACTTTCTTCAGTCGGAGGTACTCCGTACCCGCTGCCAATATCTCCAGCCGTGCGCGATGTCCGCGCCGGGCTCACTCGTCATTCACTGCTTTCAGGGTGACGCGCGACGCCAGACCCTAACCAACAGCCGCCGGCGCTCTGGCCGCCACTCGTTGCAGGACCTCAAGAACGTTGATGATTTTTACCGGCGGTCCGTCCGTGACCTCGTCATCGCCCGCGTAATCGGAACAGCGGCAGGTCATCACGATGATCTGATGATTGTGTTCCCGCACGCTGCTTCGCAGTTGTTTCCGGAACCACTCGATCCGGCCGCTGTCGCTGTGAACCAGTTGATCGTCTAAAAGTACGGCCGTCTTGAGCTGCGCTGCTATCGCGAGTCGAACAATGGTGGCAAGCTGTTCCCGCGTGCCGACCGAAAGATCCTCGACATGGCGCTCCCCTCCGGCGGCGACAAAGCCCTCCAGACGCAGGTCGGGATCGAGATTCACGTGCGCGTACAGACCATTCGTCAACGCCAGGAATCGCTCTGTCACCGGAGCGGCCAGACAGCGTCCCAGATGCGAGGATCGCTTCGTCTCCGCGGCCTCCAACGACTCCAACAAGTGTTTGGAGGCCTCGTAATTCAGCTCCTGCTCTTCGGCATGCTCCCTGGCTCGCTGAACCGCTTGCCGCTCCTCTTCGATTCGCTCGAGCCCCACACGCCCCGCCACCAACTCCAGCTTGCCCCGGACTTCATTCAGGCTGCCCTCGCACGCCTTGAGCACGTCGTCCCCGTTTCCCAATTCCAACTCCGCCCGTTCGAGTTGTTCTGGTGTGACCTCAGGCACCGGATGCAAATCGGCAAGTGCCTGGCGGGACTTCGCCAGCAAACCCGCCGCCTGCTCCAGGTCCATGCCCAGTGTCTGCCGTTCGCAGGCTTCCAATTCTCCCCGCGCCCGTTCGGCATTCGCTGTAAGACGGTCACGCTTACCCGTCGCGGCGGCCGCGCGCTCACGCATGAGCGCCAGTTCCTCTTCGGCGCGCGCTGCTGCCTGCCCAGCATCCCGCAGCTCTTGCGCGGAGGGAGACGCGTCGTGCGCAGCCGGTGGAACTTCCGCTTCCGCGTCGCGTAACGCTGCACATAGCGTGCGCTCCTCGCGTTCCGCATTCGCAAATTCGGTCGCCGCGTCCGACGCGAGATTCGCCCGCAGTTCCTCGGACTTGCTGCGCGCCGCGGGAATTCCAGCGGCCCGCAGCTCGACGGTCGCAGCCGCGCTCGACACGCGCCCCTTCGCCGCCTCGTGGCGCGCTGTCGCCGCGGCCGTGTTCGAACACTCCACGTCAGTGCCGGCTGCCGCCCGCGCTTGCCCGACGCGCTCCTCGATCTCCGCGAGACTGATCGATTTCGCCGCCGCAACCGCGAGCTCCAGTCGCGCTTCGGCCCGCGCCATCTCGTCCGCGACTTCCTGCCGGATACGCCGACGTTCCTGCAATTGCTCTTCCGCCGCGGCGACCGCTTGCTTCGCTTCCGCCACCGCGGTTTGCGACGCTTGCTCCGCCGGCTCTAACGGGAGCTCACTCAACCGCTCGCTTTCTTGCCGCAGATTCATCAATTGCGTCCCGGTCACGAGAAGTCGAGATTCCGCTTCGGCAACCGCAGCCTGCGCCTCCGCCAACGATACATGCATATCTCCGCGCTCCGCCAGTGCGCTATCGGCCTGTGCGCGCTTGGACGCACACAGCGCCACCTGCCGGAATCGCTCCGTCTGCAGCGTCTCCCGCACACCGCGCGCCTGTTGGAGCCGTTCGCGCACAGTACTCTCGTGAGCCGATTCCCCATCTCCCGATTGCAAGACCGGCGCTCCGCCGCGCGCCGCCAACTGGCCGGTTACGGCCGCCAGTTCCCGGCGCAGCGACGAAAGCGCCGACGAGCTCTCGAACATCGAATCCGCTTGCCGGTCGAGGTCGATAGCCTCCTGACGAAGCCGTCCCGCTTCTGCGTGAAGGCCGTCGCTTTCCTGGCGTTTGGATTCGATCTCCTCCAATGCCCCGACGCCCGCCTCCCGGAGTATTGGCGCCATCTCCGCCGCGAGTTGCGATTCGAGGCGCTCCGTCTCGGCCTGCCAGGATCGCTGAGAGTTCTTCTTCTGCCGGCTGGCATTCGCAAGCGCCAGGACACTCGCGACGATGCCGAGCGCCAGGGCCGCGCCGATCGAGACCCCCAGGCCGGCCGATGCCGCATAACGCGCCGTGAGGAACCCGACCGTCGCGACAGCAGCCCCCGCCAGCAGCGGAACGGCCGGCGAGGACCGTGTGACAGCAGGTCCAGCGCCCTTTCGATACTTGAGTTCGGATTGCAGTTTTTGCAGTGATGCAACGTGCTGGCTGGAGGACAGCCGAATTCCCGACACCTGCTCTTCCAGACGGGCGGCGCGATCGCGAACTTGAGCCGCGCGCCGGCGATGGTCGCGAGCCGTTTCTTCCTGGGCGGTCAACTCGTCCACCTGCGAGCTCATCGTTCGTCGACGCTGCTCCAGCCCCATCGCTTCGAGGGCCTGTAATCCTGATTCGCAGCCAGCGATCTCGGCCGCGTTTCCGGCGAGGCTCGCGTCGATTTCGGTCGCCCGCGCTTCCGCCGCACGCGCCGCTGCTTGCGCCTCGTCCGCCCGGCGAATTCGTACCACCGCGGTCCGAGCGCGATCCAGCGCGGCGCGGTCGTCGCGAACGGTGGCTTCGCAGTGCAGAATGCGGGTATCCAAATGCCGAACCTGCATGGCGCGGTCCTCGGCGGCTCGCTGGGACTGCTTCTCTAACTCGCGAGCACGTTCAAGTCTCGCAGCCGCGACCCCCAGTGCAATTTCAGCCTCCGCCACCGCTGCCGACGCGGCCACCTCCCGCGACCTCTGCCTCTCCTGCTCCGCAACTGCGGCCGCAACCGCCTCGGTCACCGCGCGAGCTGCGTGCAGTTCCTCCATCGCCGACGCCAGGTTGAGCTGCGCCGATGCAGAGGCAAGTTCCTTCTCCGCGTCCGCCAGCGCGATCCGTGCCTTACCGTGCTGCGATTCCACCGACGCCAGTTCCGCCTCCGCCGTCAACGCCGAGCGCGCCGCCGCGGTCCGCGCCACAGCCTTCTCCACTTGCGCGCGCAGTTCCGAAACCCGCGCGCCACGCGCACTGGATGCCAACTCCTCCGACGACTCGTGTGCCGACTGCGCACGCGAAAACCGGTCTCTGGCCGCTTGCGCCGCGGCATCGGCGGCACTCGCGGCTTGCTGCGCCCGGTCATAATCGCCGGCCACGGCCTTCAGGGCCGCCTGCGCATTCAGGTGCTCCTGCCTCGCGGCTTCCAGCGCACTGAACGCGCCAGTGATGCGCTCGAACTCGCGAAGATGTTGGCCGGCCGCGCGCTCGAGCTGCACTCGTTGACTGCCGGACGCCGCATACCCGCGCAGTTTTTCGAGCTCCGCGCGAGCCTGGTCGCGCAGGTCGAGTGCCGACTCGCGCGCCTGCAAGCGCCGGCGGACCTCTTCTTCAATCTCTTCTCCCTGCCTTGCCACCGCCTGGAGTTCACGCAGCCGCTCTTCGCGTTCCCTCAGTGCGGCGTGCGCGCTAACCAGCGGCGAGTCCGCCGTCCGCTTGATGTTCCCCTTTTCCGTATACACTGCGCCGACATGTTCTTTGAGCCGGTCGAGCAGGCGCGTGACGACCGGATCCTGCCCCAGAGCATCCAGTGCATGAGTCACCAGCGCACGCCCGGTCTCATCCTGGTCATCCTTCAAGGTTGCGGCGAAGATAGAGCTGACGTCGCCCTGTCTCCCGAGGAGCGCGGTCGTCAGATAAGTATCCGCACGCTGTGAGGCGCCGCGACCGCCAGGCGCCGCGAGGCCCCAATTCAGCAGTTCGCGGAGCTTGCCCTCCACATCCCGCCCTTGGGCATGCACGTGGTAGCGCACGCCCCCATCCGTCGATTTGTGCATCTGCGCTTTGGCCCGGCTCCCGTGCCCGAACAGCTTTTCCACCTGCCATATCGCGCCCTGGCACTCGAAGCAGACAACGACACGCGGAAACTGCCCGGCCGCTGCTCCCCACGTTGCAAATGAGCGAGCCTCCGCGGTTCCCGGCGCCACCAGCAGCGCGGCGCGAATCGCCTCTGTCAGCGTCGATTTGCCGAGATCGTTCGGCCCATAAACAACGTTCAAACCTGGTCCGAACTCGAGCCGGGCGGATTGAATGGCGCGGAACTGTTCGACCTCGAGTGAACGAAGCCTCATCGCACCTCGCTATAGAGGCGATGCAGAGCCACGAGCGCACGCGCCGATTTATCGCACGAAGCGGAGCGTTCCCTCAACGCCGCCGCCACATCGCGAATGGTCTCCGGCGCACCGTCGAAGTCCGATTCCTTGAGGTTCGGTTGAGTCCGCAGCTTCGTCCGATCCTCAATCACCGCCGCCGCCCGCCCGTGCGACGCCAGTGTGCCCGCGAGCGATTTGACGATGCCGGCGATCTCGTCGTGTTCCGCGATGGACACCGTCATGTCCAGGTGCAGCCGCAGAATGGTGGACGAAAGGTCCTCCGCCGCAAGGTCTCGCAACCCAACAATGCTGGTGACCGTCTCGTCACGCCAGGTCCAGCGCGCCACGCGTTCTTTTCTGATTTTGGGTGCGGCCCCGCGGCGGCGGAAAGTCACGATCGCCACATACCCCGCGCCCTGCTCCTTAAAATTCGTCGGCTCCGGCGCTCCCGGATACACGATAGGAGCGACTGCGTTTACAGGGATCACTCGGAACCCGTGAAAGTCCCCGATGGCCAGGTAATCCAGCCCGCGTTGCGCGGTGGCATCGCGTGCGATGGGAAAGTTCGTCTGACAGCCGGGCAGATCGAATGTGGAGCCGTGGACCGCGCCGATTCGAAATCGCTCGTCTCCGTCCGCACGGCACGGCAGACTCAGCGCCGGGTCATCGGCCCCCGCGGTGGAACGGCACGGCTTCGCGTAGATCACCGCATCGGGTCCAAGTTGGAGCTCAAAATCGTCGCGGTCCACCACATGGACCCAGTCCGGCAATTCGCGCCGGAACGCGTGACCGCGCTGGTAAACGGAATCCCGGGTGAGAGGATCGTGATTGCCCGGCACCAGGATGACGGGGCAATTCCATGCGGTCCTCCGGTTGAACGTCGCGGCCAGCCCGCGCCACCAATCCGGATCGGGTTCGGCCGTATCGAAAATATCCCCGGCACACACAATGGCGCGCGCGTCGTATTGCTGGGCCAAGCCCAAAATCGTGTCCATGGCGCCCAGCCGTGCTCGCGCGAGCTTCCTTGCCGTCTCCGCGTCCAGTTGGCGCGACGTGTGCCCCAGGTGCAGGTCGGCGGTGTGAAGAATCGTCAGCACGGCTGCGACAGCGCTCCCGTGATTTCGAACTCGACCTCCAGAATGCGATGCACTTCCGGCTTGCGAAAACGGCGTTCGTGAAGCCGGTTGCGCCACAACTGATAGTCCGGGTCTTCGCCCCTTTCGAGAGTGGCGATCCGGTCGTCGAGATGTCGAACCTGCCGCCGGAAATGCAGAATGCCTTCCTCCTCCTTGGCGCGTCCCCCGGCCGTCAACGCCCGGTCCCTGCGCCGCTCCGCCTCCTCGATTTTTTCCTCCATCGCCGCCTGCTTACGGCGAAGCAGCAGGGCCTGATCTTCCACATAGCGATCGAGCTGCCACAACATGCGATCGAAGCGATCCCGATCGCTCACCGCGACGGCAGCCTGATTCTCGAGAACCGCTTCCGCCACGGCTTCTTCGAGATCCGCTGGAGCCGCATAGACGCCCGGCGCATCGCGATCGGATGCCCCCAGCGAAAGCAATGCCTCGACGGTTTGCGGGTCCAACGGATCGACCGAGTCTTCCAATAGCGCGGTCGTCACGATCTGATCCACGGATTCGATGCCGCGGTAGGCGATCTTCGTCACTACGAGGTGGCCGCGCCGGCCGTGCAGATTTGCAAGCGATTCCGGCAGCGCTTGGCCTTCGCCGCCGAAGCGCACCTTGAACGGCCTGCCCGAAGCATCGCGCGCCTCGTCGATCGCGGCACGGACCAGAGGATGCGCCGTGTGAAGCACGTCCCCGTCGCGCAGGTCTTTCGTGTCTCCGATCATGACTTCGCCGCCGTCGCGGTAATCCTCAGGCAGTTGCCGTCCCGGATGGATGTGCAGGACGACGCGTCCCGGCACTTCGGTCCGGTCGAACGTTACCCCGATAGCCGTGAGATACGTCGTGACGGCGCGCTCCAGGTCCGCATCGAGGCCGGCCAGTTCCCCCGGCAGTTCGTGCTCGTACTTGCGGAAGACGGCGCGGAGCGTATCGTCAAGCCGCTCCTCAACCAACTCCGCGGCCCGCGACTGTTCGGCATCGAACTCTTCCCGCTTCGCCTCGATCTCCGCTCGCAGCCCCTGCAGTTCATGGGTGACGTCTTCTACCGACCGGGCCTGGTCGTAAATGCGCCGAAGCTGCGCCTCGAAATCGAAGCCGATACCTGAGATGAGGGACTGGGGAAACTTGTTCGACGGCACATGCAGGATCGCGTCCGAGCTGTCGAGCACCTTGCCGAACAAATCCAGCTTCTGACTCAGGATCTCGAACGTGAGGCGCTGCGCCTCGTTCTCCCGCGCCAGAAAACTCATCACCGTCACGCCCCGGCGCTGCCCGTACCGATGAATGCGTCCGATACGCTGCTCGATCCGCTGCGGATTCCACGGCAGATCGTAGTTGATCAGCGTATCGCAAAACTGCAGGTTCAGGCCCTTGGCGCCTGCCTCCGTCGAAATGAAAACCTTCGAGCGCTCGCGGAATTCGTGCACCAGGGCGAGCCGCAGCGCCACTTCGCGACTCGGCCGGTTCCTCGCAGGCAGCGCAGAGGCGACTTCTTTCTCCCATTGATCGAGAGCTGCATGCGCGCCGGGCCTTTCGTTGTCGCCGCTGAACAAAGTGATCTCGTCGGACTGATAACCGTTTTCCAACAGCAGATCGCGCAGATACGCCTGCGTTGTCAGCGACTCGGTAAACACGATGGCTCGTCCCGTACCCTGGTCGTTGGACGCGCGCTCACGCACCACCCGCAGCGCATCCAACAGGCATCGCGCCTTACTATCGTGGGGCAGCGACGCGCTCCGCTTTGCGAACCGTTCGACCAGTTCGAGTTCCGCGCGAATGCGATCTTCCGCGAGCGAAGGCTCCGGCTCGATAACGGCTGGCAATTCGAACTCGCCGATGTCGTCCTCCAGATCCGCCGCAAAGTCCTCGAACAGCGAACGCTCGTAAGCCTCCGCGTTCTCGATGTGCGTCAAACGGGTGCGCAGCCGGCCGGCTACTTTATTCAGGCTCGCCGCCAGCGCCGCCAGCGACGACGCCATACGGCGGTGGAAGCCGATCAGCAGAAGGCGCTGGCTGCCCCGGAACGCGCACAGGTCGGGCCGCATGAGCCACGCGGTTACGTCGTTATACAACGCCTTCTCGTCCGGACTCATCGAATACTCGATTAGCCGCGTCTGCCGCTCCACAAACGGAAGTTCAAGAAACTCCTGCGCCTGCCGCCGCAGCGTCCGCTGCATCACGGTGGCCAGTCGCCGCCGTAATTCGCGTGCCTGGTCCGGCAGCACGGCCCGGTCGGAGCCGTCGCAAAACAACTCGCGGAAGGTCGGCAGCTTTCCCAGAAGCGTGCCGGTCGGCTCAACGTACTGCACCAGTCCCCACAGTTCGGCTAACGAATTCTGAATCGGAGTGGCGGTGAGCAGCAGCACCGGAGACCCGCCGCGCTTCACCAGTTCCCTGACGCGGCCGGCCGTCACTGCCTCTCGCGAATCATCGTTGTACGTGCCCTGCTTGTCGAAGCGTTTGTACACGCTGGCGAAAATCTCGTGCGCCTCGTCGACCACAATCAGTTCGAATGGATCGACGGTCTTTAGAATCGAGGCGCCTTTCGTGCCGCCGGCAAGTTCGCGGTGCACCAGGAAAACGCCCGAGCCCTCGAACGAATCCGGATCGAGTTGCCCCTCGCGAGCTTCGATTCCAAAAAGGCTGTAGAGCTCCGTTTGCCATTGGCCCAGCAGCGACTTGGGCACCACTAACAGCACCCGCCGTGTGCCTTCCGCCAGGAGTTGCGCGATCACAAGGCCGGCCTCGATCGTCTTGCCCAGCCCCACCTCATCCGCCAGAATGCAGCCGCCTTCCGGGATACGCCGCAGCGCAAACACGACGGCGTCGATCTGGTGTGGGTTTGGGTCGATTCGTCCGCGGCGTTGAGCGGCCGCATACCGCCGATGCTCATCGGAACGGCGTAAGCGAATCAGGTCTTCGGCCAGCAGCCGGCGATGAATAGGATGGGCGCCGTTCAACGTTTAACCTGATATTTTACAGCAGCGCGGGCCAGCGAGAGAATCACGCCGCTGAACAGAAGCGTATCGGCGAAGTAATTCAGCCCCTCGACTTTTGCGCCGTTACGCGGATCCGCCATCGCACCGATCAGAACGGGCCCGTAGATGACCGCCACCAGCAGCAGAATCCACGCGCCGAGATACGCCGCCGCTATCCGCGTTTTGCGGGCCAGCAGGAAGCAGGCCCCGCCGGCGATCAGAAATGCACCCGTCAAGTAGTCGATGAACGGGCGAGCGGGAAGCCAGGTGGGCATCTCTTTCTGGAGCGGAACTCCGGGAAGGGCCAGCGGGTGCAGAAAATGCAAAACGCCAAAAACGACGGCGGCAACCCCGATGCACACGCGGCCCACGGCGATGAGATTCTTGCCCCGCTCCTCGCCACTTCCGCGCATCGCAGTTCCAGCCAAAACCCAGGCGCCCCCGCCGAACGACATCTCCCGGATGACCACCGTCCAAGGGATTCGGCCGCCGGCGCGCATCGCTCCCGGAAAGTGCAGCATCGCCACAAAAAGGAACATCATGATTCCGGCCAGCAGCCCGGACCAGCGCACCAGAATCTTCGTCGCCATACTCAGCGACGCGGCGACTAACGCGAAACCGACAAAATACAGCCAGAACAACCGCCACGGCATGTACGACGGCACCATCACGAGCGGGATTCCGCCGGACAGATGTTCGGCGCCGAACATCGCCAACGCGATCGCGAAGCACACGTTTGTCAGGGCTACTACTTTGTCGAGCCCGCGAGCCAGGATGATGTCGTTCTTCGCGGCCGCCAGAGCGATGACGAGCAGCGCCACCCCGGCGGCGGACATCCAAAAAGGCGTGCTCGAAAACTCAAGGAAAACGGCGGGCAAAATTGGCTGCATGGATCTCCGGAATCGGCAGAGTCTTTCATTCTATGTCGAACGTGCCCTGCAAGAATGGCGCCCGATCCAAGCTAGACTACCGGTATGATCGAGTCCGTCTGGCAGGACATCTACTATGCGGCCCGGGTTCTTGGCCGGAACCGCCTCTTCGCCTGCGCGGCCATCGGCACCCTCGCTGTCGCGATCGGCGCGAACAGCGCGATTTTTTCGCTCATCGATGCCGCCTTCCTGCGACCCCTACCCTATCCCGAGCCCAGCCGTTTGATCTTCTTTTGTGAAGGCCAGCCCAGTGTGACCTACTCCTTCTCTTATCCCCGCTACGAGATGCTGCGGGACCAGGCCAGCGCGTTCGAGGGAATCGCCGCTTACGATGACGAAAGCATCACCGCATCCACCTCCGGCGAACCTGAGCGCATCGAAGGCGGCCGCGTATCGGCCAGTTTCTTTTCCGTGCTCCGCGTCCAGCCCATCCTTGGCCGCGCGTTTGCTCCCGACGAGGATCGCGCCGCCGGACCCCCTCTCGTCATCCTCAGCCACCACTATTGGGAAAGCCACTTCAATTCCGATCCCCACGTTGTCAACCGCACCCTGCGCATCGATGGCATCGCCCATTCGATCATCGGCGTACTCCCCGCGGGCTTCCAGTTCCTGGGTGAACCCGTCGACGTATGGCGATCTCGCATGGCCGATACCGGAACATTTTTCCCCTCCAGCGTGCGCCGCGGCGCTCGATTCCTCACCGTCATCGGCCGCCTCAGGCAAGGCGCCGGCATTCATCAGGCGCAAGCCTCTCTCGCCGTGCTCGACGCACGCTATCGGCGCGACTATCCCGGCAACGACGATCTCGCCCTCTCGGTTTACGCCACGCCCCTGCAGCAGCAGTTGGTCTCCGGCAGCCTTCGTCTGAATCTCTTTGTCGCCTGGGGCGCGGTCAGTTGCCTTCTCCTGATTGCCGCCGCCAATGTCGCGAATCTGCTGCTGTCGCGCGCCGCTACCCGCCGAAAAGAAATCAGCGTCCGCCTGGCGATCGGCGCCAGCCGCTGGCGCGTTGCGCGGCAGCTCCTCACGGAAAGCGCGCTGATCGCGCTGTGCGGCGGTGTCCTCAGTCTGTTTCTCGCGCATTGGGGTGTCAAACTCCTCGCCGCTACCGTCCGCCAGACCTCCCGGCAAATGCCGGAGGCTCGCATCGACGGTACGGTCGCCGCCTTTACGCTGGCTGTATCTCTCTTGGTCGGACTCATTTTCGGACTCGCTCCCGTGACCGTCGCGCTTCGTGCCGAGCTAAACGATGGACTCCGTTCCATGAAACGCATTCACCTCCCCAGCATTCTCGTCACCGCCGAAGTCGCGCTATCTCTGGTTCTCCTCGCCGCTGCCGGTTTGCTGATGCAGAGTTTCCTTCGTATGCGCGGCATGGAAACCGGCATTCAATCCGGCCAGGTCTCCGTGCTCTGGCTGATTCTGAATCCCCATCATTATGAAAACTTCCCAGCGCGATCCGCTTTCTACGACGAGACGCTGCGCCGCGTACGCGCTCTGCCCGGCGTCAGCGCCGCCGCCATCGCGTCTCGCGTCGACGTGCTGCAGCGGGCCGATATGACGATTGACGGCGAAAACGAGCCCCTCGCCGGCTCCCGCGGCCGCAGCATCAGTGAGGATTATCTGCGTCTTATGGGAATCCCCTTGCTTGCCGGCCAGGATTTTTCAAACCGCGACACCACCACGTCTCCCAAAGTGATGATCGTCAACCAGACCTTCGCGCGCCGCTTCTTTGCCGATCGAAATCCCGTCGGCCAGCGCGCAGTCTACGGCACAAACGAGTGCGAAATTATCGGCGTCGTGCGCGACGTCCGCGGCCACCTCCAACACGCCGGCGCCAACGCCGAGTTTTATATCCCTCTGGCGCAGGGCCCGCGCGGCACGGCCAGACTTCTGGTTCGCTCCACTGCTCCGATCTCCGCGGTGCGCCACGAAGTGGAGGCGGTCGACCCCGACCAGGCCGTCGCCGAAATGCGCCCGCTAAATGACGCGCTCGACGATACCCTCAGCCAGCCGCGCAGCACCATGTCGATCGTCATCGCCTTCGCCTCGGCCGCGCTGCTGCTGGCCGTCCTCGGCATTTACAGTGTGATGGCCTACGGCGTCGCGCAGCGCACGCGCGAACTCGGAATTCGAATGGCTCTCGGCGCGAAGACAACCGACGTGCGAAACCTGATCCTCCGCCAGAGCCTCCGCCTTGTCACGGCGGGCATCGCCATAGGCCTCCCCCTCGCGATCGCCGCCGGCCGCCTCTATTCGACCCTGCTTTTTGGCGTCCATCCGGCCGATCTGCCGACCATTGCCGCCGTGATCGCGCTGGTGTCGCTCGCCGCCCTGGCCGCCGCTTATATCCCATCCCGCCGCGCCGCGCGAGTAGATCCCGCCTCCGCGCTGCGATCCGAATGAGTGGGCCGCCTGTCTTAAGGTGAGCACGGATTGAGCAACAGGTCGCCGCTGGTCTCATCGGCCTTAACGCCTCGGCCTTGCCCGAATCGTCGGTCACTCGGAGAGCGTCCACTGGACGCACAGAGCAATCTACGAGTGGCGCGTCATCCGACCGAAGCAGACGGCCCTGATAGCTCCATTCAACGAGTGCGGACTACACGAGTGCCGATTGCTTCCCGAGTAGCCGGATTCTTTCCTTCGACATAACCGAGCCTGCGCAGTTCGTTGTTAGAAAACCGATGCGCTTCATACCAGGGGGCCGGACGAAAGAACGGCGATTGTATCGGTAATTCACGACGACTCTGCCTGCTTCTACACTGCGAAGCGAATCTGCCTTGCGGCGTACTCGCCGCGACAGCCAAAGCGTTGAATTCATCGTAAATCATACCTAAACACGAAAAACCGCCATCGGGAAATC
>Ga0105240_10002044_pt1 | contig 33210 bp, 19 predicted proteins | sample KBSC54metaG_FD_80426 | JGI IMG/M metagenome (GOLD analysis project Ga0105240, IMG submission 80426) | Corn rhizosphere microbial communities from Kellogg Biological Station, Michigan, USA - KBS C5-4 metaG | ecosystem: Host-associated > Plants > Roots > Rhizosphere > Soil | place: Michigan, USA... | reverse complement strand
TTTTCCAGGCCGGGGGCGTCGCCGGCTTCGATGCATGCGATCGCAACATCGTGTTCGTCTACCAGGTTGGCTGGTTCGAAGCGCCCATAGACAACTCGCATGTAGGGGCCGAACTGCAGCCACAATGTTTCGATCAGACGCAGGAGAGTGCGGCGCGGCTGGGCCCGATAGATGAGGAAGTGGAAGTTGTAGTTGCCTTCCATGTAGGCGGCGACATCGCCGTTACGCATGGCGGTGCCCATGCTGTCGTTCCACTCCTTCAACTCTTCGAGAAGGGGGCGGGTGAGGTACGGAAATGCCGCGCGGGCCGCCTCGGATTCGAGCAGGATGCGACAGCGCAGCAGGTCGTCAAAGCGTTCGGCAGTCATTGTTGGAACCGCGATCCTGCGCTTGGAGCGGATTTCGATCGCTCCTTCGGCTGCAAGGCGGCCCAGCGCCACGCGCACGGGCATCTGGCTTATACCGAGCTCCGCGGCAAGCCCGCGTGTAGAGATTGTGCTATCCGGACTGGTGCGGCCGGTCACAAAACGTTTAGCCAACTCGCTGTAGACGCTCGCGTGCAGCAGATCGTTGGCAGATGCACTAGATTGGGAGTCCATTGGGCTGTGCAGACAAGGAGGTGGCGAGCCAAGACTGCCGGACATCATAGAGCGTTCGTGCGCCGTTTGGGGGCGTTCGGCAATCGGTCACTGTGCAGGTCGCGGCAGCTCTACAGTAGAGGCGAGTCGCCATTCACTCCGTAGCTGGCTAACATCAGCGCTCCTCCAGTATGGTTGGGTCAAGCCGCCTTTGATTTGAAGCGACCGGGAAGAGTCGCCACACAACTGGCTCGACATGAGCCGACATTACGGGGTGAAGCGCGTGAAAGGTCTTTTCGATGTACGGGGCAAGCGAGCGCCGCAGGTGGGATCCCTCCTGATCCTGGCAGTGCTGTCAGCCTGGGGCGGGAGCGCTTTCGCGCAAACCGCGGTGGAGGCGGGAGACTCCCTCCAAGAGGTCCTCGTGACGGCCACTCGCCAGTCGGAGGCGATCTCGAAAGTGCCGCTGAGCGTGACGGCGATCACTCCCGAGGCGATCGAGCAGAAGGGCATGAAGTCCTTCGCGGACGTCGCGCGCTTCACGCCTGGTGTGGACTTCGAAAGCGGTGCCGGTGGCGGCAACCGTAACACCATTTCCATTCGCGGCATTGCCTCGGGTGCAGGCTCCGGCACGACCGGTATCTACCTGGATGACACGCCCATACAGATGCGCGCCCTGGGCTTCTCGGCCGATGATTCCTTGCCCGGTATCTTCGACCTGGACCGGGTCGAGGTGTTGCGCGGCCCGCAGGGCACCTTGTTTGGGGCAGGCTCGGAGGGTGGCACCGTACGCTACATCACAACCCAGCCGAGCCTTACGAAGTATTCAGGCCTCGCGCGCGGCGAGCTCAGCGGGACCCGTTACGGGGATCTGAGCTATGAGGGGGGTGCTGCGTTCGGCGGTCCCGTAATCAAGGACACGCTCGGATTCCGGGTCAGCGCCTGGCATCGGCACGACGGGGGTTACATCGACCGTATCGATACCAATACGGGCGCCATCACGGAGCGCAATGCGAACCATGGCCAGGTCGATTCACTGCGTGCCGCGCTGACCTGGCAGCCGGTGAGCGGATTGACGATCACGCCCTCGATTCTCTATCAGAAGCGCGACATCCATGACGTTGATCTTTACTTCACGGCCATTTCGAATCCAGACAATGGGGTGTTGCTGAATGGCTCGCCCAACCTGCGCGGTACCCTCGACCGCTTTTCGCTGCCGGCCGTGCTGATCCGTTACGACTGGTCCGCTGTCAGCCTGATTTCAAATACCTCTTATTTCAAGCGGGATAACAGCACCGGCTATGACGGGACGCTGTACGATCTGAGCTACTACCAGAGTTTTCTGCCCGGCTGCGACGGCTGCGCGGCGGATCAATATCCCTTGCTGACCCCCACCGGTGTCAATCCAACGGTGGGCTTCTATCGCAGCCCCTCGTTGGTGACCAATAATCAGCGCAACTTCACCGAGGAGTTGCGGCTGCAATCGAACGATCCGACGCTGCCCCTCAGCTGGGTCACGGGTGTGTTCTTTCAGCGCAACCGCCAGCACAGCGCCGAGGAGCTGATCGATCCGCTGGGCGACCAGCTCTTCCAGCTCCTGTTCAACCAGGGGATCGCCGACTTTTTCGGTTGGCCGCTCTATCAGACCGGTGGCCACATCGACAGCTATATCAATAACACCACCGCGGTGGACAAGCAGACCGCGATTTTTGCGGACTTGACGTATAAGATCACGCCGCAGCTGAAGGTGACCGTCGGCGGCCGCTACGCCTGGACAAAATATACGTTCAACAATTTCGCGGACGGGTCGCAAAACGGTGCGCGCACAGAAGGTCAAGGCCAGACGAGCGAGCGGCCGTTCACACCCAAGGCGGGGGTCTCCTATCAGCTGGACGACGATAACCTGTTGTACTTCACCTGGTCCAAAGGGTTCCGAGAAGGAGGGGCGAACGCCCCCGTGCCCTACGATGCCTGCAAGACCGATTTGCAGCAGCTCGGTTTATCCAAGTCACCCGACTCCTACAAATCCGATCGCGTGAAGAGCCTTGAGATCGGTGCAAAGGACAGCTTCTTCGATCACAAGCTGCAGCTGGCGAGCAGTGTCTATTATATTACTTGGGACGGCATTCAGCAGTCGGTCTTCCTGAACAGCTGCGCCATTCAATTCACGGGCAACCTGGGTAAGGCCAGCAGTCGTGGGTTCGATGTGCAGAGCGAGTTCCGGCCTATTCCGGGCCTGAGTTTCGAGGCGAGCTTGGGTTATACGAACGCGTACTACACCAAGGACCTGCGCGTGGGTGATTCCACGGCCGACCCCGCGTGCCAATTCCACGCTGTCCCCGGCGTGTGTCCGAACTTGGTGACCGCGGGAGACGGTCTCGGTGTTTCACCCTGGACCTTCGCGGCAGGTATTCAGAAGTCGCTACCGTTGTTCGACAATCGTGCTTACGTGCGTGTTGATGACGAGTACAAGAGCAGGGTGAATCGGTTGGCGCCAGTCCGCAATCCGCTGAACCAGGCCTACGATGCCGCGTTGGTAGATCCCCCGGCGACGAACTTCCTGAGTCTGCGTGCCGGTGTCGCCTGGGATAGTTTCAATGTTTCGCTGTTCGTCGATAACGTACTCAACTCGCTACCACAGCTGACTTACAGCCACCAGGACCGCGCGACGGTACTGTTCGAGTCGAGCACTTTCCGGCCGATGACCATAGGAGTGACCGGTACGTACAATTGGCGATAGAGCGCGCGCTAGCTCATGCCAGAGTCTCGATGAAGTCATAGAGCACCTCATCGTCCGCGTGGGCGACGTTGAAGCGGTAATGGCCAGTCGGTTGCGAATCCGGGCGGAATATTTCGCCCGGCGCAAGCAGGATGCCCTGTGCTTTCGCCAGCTGCATGAGCTCCGCTGTATCCAGCGCGGAGGGCAACTTCGCCCACAGAAAAATGCCGTTGGCGCCGCCGCGAAAGGCGAGCTTTACGCCGGCTGCGGCGAATCGTCGCGTGACATGCTCGTGAGCTACGGCGAGACGTTGCCGCAGGCGCTCGAGATGGGTCCGGTGGCGCCCCGAGGTCAGGATGGACAACACGAGTTGCTCCATGAGCTCGGAGGAGGCGAGGGAGATGACGTTCTTCAGTGCCGCCAGGTTCTGCGCGCATGCCGTATCGGCGACCAGGTAACCCACCCGCAAGTTCGGGGCGATCGTCTTCGAGAAGCTGCCGATGTGGACCACACGGCGGAGCCGGTCGAGCGAGGCCAGGCTCGTGGTGCGCTCTGGCGCGAGCTCGGCAAAAATGTCGTCCTCGACAATGGTGAAGTCGTGCTGCCTGGCCGCGACGAGGATGTCGTGTGCCACTTGCAACGAGGTTGTCGTACCTGTGGGATTGTGGAATGTGGTGTTGGTAATGAATACCCGCGCGCCGGTGGTGCTTGCAGTGGCATTCAACGCAGCGGTGTCAGGTCCCGCGCTCGTGCGCGGTATGCCTAGCGGCCGCACGCCCCGTGCTCGCAGCATTGCAAGCACATACGGATAGCATGGGTCATCGACCATTACGGAGTCACCTGGTTGGGTGAGCTCGCTGATGCACAGTTCGAGAGCCTGGCTTGCACCGTACGTGAGTACGATTTGTTCCTCCGTGCATTCGATTTCGCGCTGGGCGAGCCGGGTGGCGAGATGGCGCCGTAGAGCTCTCAGCCCATAGACGCTCCCATAGCGGCCAGCGTATGCCGCCGGTTTGCGTGCCACTTGGGTCAGAGCTGTCCGTAGGCCGTCCGTGAACATCCAACTGGGCGGTAGCCAACCACAGCCCGCTTCCACACGTACCAGTCGTGAGTCATACCCACGGCGCAGAGCCCAGATGGAATCGGCCAGCGGCTCGGGTACCGCCGGACTGCGGGCTTTCAATAGTTCCGCGCAATGTGCGACGAAATATCCGGCACCGCGCCGCGCATCGACGATGCCTTCGGCCACGAGCAAGTCGTATACGCGGGCGGCCGTGAAGGCGCTCACACCGCGCGTTCGCGCCAGCTCGCGCACCGATGGCATCCGATCTCCGGGGTTGAGATTGCCGGCGATGATCCGCTGCCTCAGATCGGCAGCCATGGACGTCATTCGTGTTTCTGACTCCACACCGTTCGTATTCATCGGATCGGGAGGCCTCCCGAGGAGGCTGTATTGGTATGAGGATCAGTACAGTTTCCCGTCATTGTGCATCTCAGTGTAGCTCGACTGAGATCACAGATGTAGGCAGATTGGCTTACCGGGTAGAAGTTCGCGGTCTATCCGAAAGAGAGATCGCGCGCGCGAGGGGAGTTTCAGCCTAAAGTGTGGCTTGCTCGGGGGGCGGAGCTTCGAACGAGGGCGGGTCGAAGCAACTGGCGATTTTTTTGATGTCCCCTCGTCCGACATCCCGATCCGCAAGCCGAGCGCGCCATTGAGCACGTACAGTGTGCTGAACCTCGTCGATGATCTCGTTGGCCCGCTCGCGGGTGAGTTGAAAGGCAGCCGCGCTGGAAAGCAGATTTTCTCTGACTGCCAGCGAGCCATATTCACCGATTACCAACGAGAGGTGTCGCCTTCGCGTGTTTGACGGCTTGGGTACGAGGTCGAACGCGGGCGACAGGTGAAAATGGCTCCCATCCGCGACCAGTGCATGGTTGCGCTCGTGGTCATCGGTGACTGAAGTCAGGGCATTGAAGGCGATCCGGCGGAAGAGCTGTCCGCGGTCCTGGTCGCCCGTCACCGTCCACCGCGCGAGCTCACGTGAAAAGCGTGGGTAAGAGCCTGTGTAGGAGTATTGGGCGGCCGCCTCATCCGCCTGGAAAACAGTTGCGGCGCTTGCTGCACGATGTCGTAGCATTCCGGCGTCGGTGACCGAGCGGTCAAATCTCTTGACGAGCAGCAGGTCGCGTCCGTGGATGTGCTCCACATCGTGGTCGGGTACGGAGATTCCACAGCTGGCTGCCAGGTCCAACAGCGCAGCCTCGACTCGTACTTCATTGAAGCGGTCGCCATTGCGATTCAATTTCGCGAGCCAGACGCTGGAGTTTCTGACCGTCGTGAATTTGGGCCTTGCACCGCCGGCGGTGGTCCCCGCGCCGAATAGGAGGGCCACTTCCTTTTCGCCAGATGTAAGAGGTAGGTCGCGGTCGAGCTTTTGGATGGCTTCGAGATAGAGAGTGTTTTGAGCGTCTTGCCACCGCAGAAGAGGTTTTTCATCCATGGGTGACCGTGGCGTTTGACCGAAGGCGAGCGCCCCCAGACGATCGGCGGTCGGTAGCCACAGGTAATCGAACAGCGTTTTGAACCGGCTTCCATAGAGCTTGGAGGCGACGTGTCGTCCCCAATCGTCGGGAATGGCATCCCGAAGCACGCCGAAGAATCCGGAGCTCAGCGTGGTTCTGAAGAGTTGATTCTTCAGCGGGAGGGCGATCGGATCTAACGGCAGCGCCGCGGTATTAGCCAGGTACGATTCGCCGTAGACGAACTGACCTACGTTTGGGGAGGCCGTCGTATCCAATTCGAAACGGCCTGCGACAGTTGGGTGTACTTGATCGGGCAGGTAAATAAAGACGTAGGCGGTTTCGACCATTGCGGTGCCGCCTTAGAATTTATTGTCCAGTTGGCGTCGCGGACGCACTCGTTTGTCGGCTGCGGAGAAAGAAAGAGCCTGACCATCTCGATCCAGGCCAGGATCTGCCACGAGGTCGAGCTCCTGCAAAAGGCCCAGGGCCCACAATGCGCAGGCATAGGCACCGATTTCCGTCGTGGGCGAGCCTCGTTCGATGGCGATCACTGTGGCACGCGTCCGGCCGATCTGATGCGCAAGATCTTTCTGGCGGAGCTTGCGTCGGACCCGCGCAACACGGATGCGGGAGCCCAGCCGCACGAGCGCGTGAGCGGGGGCGTCTTCTGGGCAAGGAGGGGTGGCCATGACCGCTATAATTGACCTTATCTTCCTTAAAGTCAATTATAAAGATCATGATCGGAAGATCACGAGCGACCCCCCGATAGGGCGTTTGTTCGAAGCCCGCGGTTGACCGCCCGGATCCTACAACGAAGAGGGCATGACGAACTCTGAGCCCTTGTTGGTGCTCTGGGGCCAACGTTGCATGATCGATTTTTGCCGGGTGTAGAAGCGGATGCCTTCCTGGCCGTAGACGTGCATATCGCCGAACAGACTGCTCTTCCAGCCGCCGAAGCCGTGCCAGGCCATGGGTACGGGGATGGGGACGTTGATACCGACCATACCCACTTCGATGCGCCGGGCGAATTCGCGGGCGATGTGGCCGTCGCGCGTGTAGCAGGAGACGCCGTTGGCGTACTCATGGGAGTTGATCAGTTTTACGGCTTCTGCGAAGTCCTTGACTCTTACGCAGGCCAATACCGGGCCGAAGATCTCCTGGCGGTAGATGTCCATTTCCGGCGTGACGTGATCAAACAGGGTGCCGCCGAGCCAAAAGCCGCGCTCGTGGCCTTTGACGGTAAAGGGGCGACCCGTGTTGGGATCGAGACGGCCGTCAACCAGGAGCGATGCGCCACTCGTGCGGCCCTGCTCGATGCAGCGGCTGATGCGCTCGACCGACTGGCCGGTGATCAGGGGTCCCATTTCGACGCCTTCCGCCGTGCCGTTGCCGATCTTCAGTGTCCTGGCACGCTCTTGCAGACGTGACACAACCTCGTCGGCAACGTCGCCAACCAGGACGGCCACGGAAATAGCCATACAACGCTCGCCCGCCGAGCCGTAGGCGGCGCCGATCAGGGCATCGACCGCTTGATCGATATCGGCGTCCGGCATCACTACCATGTGGTTTTTGGCGCCGCCGAGTGCCTGGACACGTTTGCCCTGGCGTGCGCCTTCTTCGTAGATATATTTCGCTACGGGTGTCGAGCCGACAAAGCTGACAGCCTTGATATCGCGATGTTGCAGAATTGCCTTTACGACGGCCGCATCTCCCTGTACCACGCTGAAAATGCCGTCAGGCAGGCCTGCTTGCTTGAAGAGCTTCGCCATCAACAATGAGGCGGAAGGATCGCGCTCGCTGGGCTTGAGAATGAAGGCGTTGCCGCAGGCGATCCCTAAGGGAAACATCCAGCAAGGCACCATGCATGGGAAGTTGAACGGCGTCACGCCCGCAACGACTCCGAGCGGTTGGCGCAGGGTCCAGTTATCCATGCCCTTGGCCACCTGATCGGTGAAGTCGCCTTTGAGCATCGGTGTGATGCCGCAGGCGAACTCGACGATCTCGATTCCGCGCATGACTTCACCGCTGGCATCGGCCAACACTTTGCCGTGCTCTTCGGTGATCGCCGCAGCGATGGTGTCGCGCTCTTTGTTGAGAAGCGCAAGGAAGTCGAGCAGCACGCGGGCGCGGCGGATAGGTGGCGTGTCTGCCCAGGCTGACTGTGCATGCAGTGCCGCCTCCACCGCCCGCTGGAGATCTTCGGCTGTGCCCAAGGCAACTTCGCGCGTCGGTTGCCCCGTTGCTGGATTGAATACCGCCTGGGTTCGGGAGTCAGAGCCGCGAACGAGTTGTCCGCCAATCCAATGCTCGACTACGGGCGTGGGTTGGAGTGAGCGGGCTGCGGGCACTGAGCTCATGTCAGGCTACCTCGGCGAGGGACTCGCCAACGATCGTGATCAATTGATCAATGTCCGCCTTCTCGGCGATAAAGGGCGGCGCAAGTTGCAGGGTGTCGCCTCCGAATCTGACATAGACGCCTTTGCGCCAGCAACTCATGGCCGTCTCGAATGCTCGCCGCAGGGGCTCTCCCGGGTAGGGGGCCAGGGTTATGCCGGCTGCCAGGCCGAAGTTGCGGATATCCGTGATGTGCCGTGTTCCTTTCAGACTGTGTACGGCTTGCTCGAAGTAGGGGGCTAGCGTGCGCACCCGGTCGATCATCGCTTCCTTTTGCAGGACCTCGAGAGCAGCAATGCCGGCGGCGCAAGCTACGGGATGGGCGGAATAGGTGTAGCCATGCGCGAATTCGATGGCGTAGTCGGGACCGCCAGCCTTCATGATCACGTCATGAATTTCGTCGTTCGCAATGACTGCGCCCAGGGGCTGGGCGCCATTGGTGACTTGCTTGGCGATGTTGATCATGTCCGGAATGACGCCGAACGCATCCGAGCCGGTCATCGCTCCGCAACGGCCGAAAGCTGTGATCACCTCGTCGAAGATGAGGAGGATGTTGTGAGCGGTGCAGATCTCGCGCAGCCGTTGTAGATAACCGGCCGGTGGGACGACAACGCCCGCCGATCCCGAGAAGGGCTCGACAATGACGGCTGCGATGTTGGTGGCATCGTGGAGCGCGATCAGAGGTAAGAGAGCGTCGGCGAGCTCCGCGCCTCGGGTCGGTTGGCCACGTGAGAACGCGTTCTCGGGAAGCAGGGTGTGGGGGAGATGATCGGCTTCGACTGTAGGTCCGAAGACCTTGCGGTTGCCGCCGATACCGCCGACCGAGAGGCCGCCGAAGTTGACACCGTGGTAGCCTTTTTCGCGTCCGATGAGGCGCGTCTTGCTCGCTTGTCCCTTGGCGCGCCAATAGGCTCTTGCCATCTTCAGGGAAGTGTCGGCCGCCTCGGATCCGGAGCCGGTGAAGAATACGTGGCCCAGGCCGGGGGGCATCAGGGCCTGGATCTTTTCCGCCAGCTCGAAAGCCGACGGGTGCCCGAACTGGAACGCGGGCGCGTAGTCCAGACGGGCGATCTGACGGGTCACCGCATTGGTGATCTCCGGGCGGCAGTGGCCCAGGCCCGTGCACCAAAGCCCCGAGAGACCGTCCAGGATGCGCCGGCCGCGGTCATCGATCAGATACGCGCCCTGCGCCTGGACAATGATCCGGGGATCCTTTTTGAAGCTGCGATTGGCTGTGAAGGGCATCCAGTAGGCACCGAGCGGAGCCGTCTGCGGGTGCGGCAGCGGATGAATCGCCGGGGTGGCGGTGCGCGTCATGGGAGAACCTCAATAGACCGGGCAGGCGGATGCCTCACCGGGGGGCCTATCGTGGCGAAATGCGGTACTCTCAGAAATGAGAAGATATCACCCTATACTTGCGCATTTATGAAAGTAAGTAAGCGGCCTCGGGCGCGTGCGATTCTGGGACAGATCAGTGATCTGGATCTGCGGCTGCTGCGCGTGTTCAAGGCAGTAGTCCATTGCGGCGGAATGGCAGCGGCCGAGCTCGAATTGAACATTGGGACGTCTACGGTGAGCCGCCATGTCAAGGACCTCGAGACGCGCCTCGGGTTACGGCTGTGCCGGCGCGGGCGGGGGGGATTTGCGCTCACCGCCGAGGGGGAGCGAGTTCACCGCGAGATCCTGCAGTTGTTGGGTGCGGTGGAGTCCTTCCGGGCGAGCATCGACGACATCCATAATCGAATGGGGGGGCAGCTCGAGGTGGCCATTTTCGACAAGACGGCCAGCAATCCCGAGGCTCGCATTCACGCGGCCATCGCGCGCTTCGCCGCCATTGCGCCGGATGTCAGGCTGAGCATGCATGTTGATTCTATCAACGGGATCGAGCGGGGATTGCTCAGTGGGGAATATCACGTTGGGGTGATGCCCACGCATCGCAGCTCCAAGGCGCTGTCGTATACGGATCTGTTTGGCGAGACGATGCTGCTCTATTGTGGGCGAGGACATCCTCTGTTCGAGGTTGGCGCGGAACGCCTGACTTGGACACAGATGCGCAAGGAGCGGTTTGCGGGTCTGGGGTACCACTCCCCTAACATGGAGTTGAGTCATCGTGAGCGTCTGGAGCGCGCTGCCACCGGATATGACCAGGAAGCGATCGCTACACTCGTCTTGTCAGGCGGGTATCTGGGGTTTTTGCCGGATCATTACGCGCAGAGCTTCGTCGCGGCCGGGCTGTTGCGGGCGGTGCACCCGGAGCGGTTGAGGTATTCGTGCCGGTTTGTCAGTGTGATTCGGCGGTCGCCGGAGACCCCGCGGGCTGTGCGGGCGTTTGCGGGGTGCTTGTTGGAGGCGCATGCGGCCAAGGGCGTTGCCGCGGAGCGCTGATGGCCAGCTTAGGGTTTCCGGGCGTGGTTGAGGAGCAGGGAGCGGAGCTGATCGAGCTTGGCGTCCGTGCGGGCTTCCACCTTGTCTGCGTGCGCTTGTTGTTCTGCGATGAGCTTGTCGGTGCGGGCGCGGTCTTCTGCGATGAACTTGTCAGTCTGGGCGCGGCCTTCCGCGATGAGCGCGTGGTCTTGCGCGATGAGCTTGTCGGTTCGAGCTTGGTCTTCTGCGATCAGCTTGTCGGTGCGGGCGTGGTCTTCCGCGAAGAGTCGATTGGTTCGCGCGTTTTCTTCTGCGATGAGCTTGTCGGATCGGACTTCGTCGGCCGCGAAGCGCGTGTCGCTGCGGGCTTGGAACTGGTCCTCCCGATTGAGGAGCCAGCGGTGGTCGACGGCGAGGGCGCCAAAGAAGGCGATCGCCAGACCGGCGTAGAGAAGGACCGCCCACACTTTGGCGGTCTCGATCGCGCTTGCCATCGTTCTTTCCAGAGAGCTGAATCGCAGTTCCATGGCCCCGAACCGGGCTTCCATTTTTGCCTCGAACTGCGCGAAGCGTGTGTCGAGCATCGCGACGGTGACGAGGTTCGCCGCCTTGAGGGTAATGTCGAGCGCTTCCCCGATCGCTTGCGCGAGTTGAGGAGTAGCTCTGCCTTTTTCAATCAGCTTATCCATGGCAGCTGCTTCCATCGGCACGATCCTCGTCGTTGCGGAAATAGTCTCGAGGACACGTTAGCGGCTTTGTTTGGATCTGCATATCCCAATAGGTTGTGCGTTTGTGCAGACTTGCGCAGGATGCGCTCGATGGGTGGGCCGTGCAAGAGATTGATGTTGGCTATTTTATGAACCCATATCGATCGGCGGATGCTGTGCGATGCGTGATCAGTGGACGTCGAGAACGCGTGGTGTGTTGCGTGGAGCTCGCACGTGCAACAGGCCGTGCGCCACATGCGTGGCTAGTACTCAGTTGGTAATATTTATGGCGTTTGGGATGGCAGCCCTATGGGCCTGGAAGAAAGGATGACACTCAAAGAGCTCGCTCCGATTCTGACGACGGCGGACGTCGATCGATCAGTCCGCTTCTATGTCGATGTGCTCGGGTTTACCTGTGGCATGGGAAGGCCCGAAGCATGGCGCGTCGTCAAAGAGAACGTAGCGGCGGTACCCGCAGTTGCGGGACGGCACTCTCAGCTGCGCCGGTACCAGAAGACACCTGCCTCGTCGAGAGTGCGAACGGCTTGTCCGCGGCGGAGCAGGCAGTTGAGATGAGCAATGCTTTCGCCGGTAGCCATGACCAACATGTCGTTGTCGACGCGGCGGCGGAATAGCAGGGGGAAGATATCGCTGGCTGTTTTTGGCTCGAGCAGCGACTCTCGCACACGCGATAGTGCTTGCTCATGTCCGTCGATGAGCTGTTGGATGCGCGCGTGCAAGCCTTGGAACGGCTCGTTGTGGGAGGGTAGAACCAGCACCTCATCCGGTATCTCGCGCGCAATGGCCCGCAGGGAGTCGAGCCACTCGGTCAGCGGGTCTGCTTCGGGCTCTGTTGGAAACACCGAGACGTTGGAGGTGATCTTGGGCAATACCTGGTCGCCGGAGATCAACAAGCCTGCCTGCGCGCTATACAGGCAGATGTGCTCGGGTGAGTGACCTCGGCCCAGCACGGCGCGCCAGAGGTGATCGCCGATCAGAAACTCATCTCCGGCAGTGATGCGGCGGTAGCTGTCCGGGAGCGCATAGACCATTTTGCCGAAGCCGCCGAAGCGGGCTTTGTAGCGCTCGAGCGCCGGGCTATCCCAACCGGCAGCGCGGTAGAACCGAATGGCATCCGCTGGGGCCTCACGGCCGGTGTCCGCAACCAGCGATCGGCAGGTGAGGTACTCCAGGCGTGAGATCCAAAGAGGGCAGTCGAAGCGGCGGGTCAGCCAGCCTGCCATCCCGATGTGGTCCGGGTGCATGTGCGTACAGATCACTCGCTTGACCGGCCGGCCGGCTAGCGGTCCAGTCAAGACCGCCTCCCACGCTGTCGCGATGAGTTCGGTGTTCATACCCGTATCGACCAGGGTCCAGCCCTCATGGTCTTCAAGAGCCCACAGGTTGATATGGTTGAGCGCTAAAGGGAGGCTCATGCGCAGCCATAAGACGCCCGGCGCGACTTCGACGGTTTCGCCGTGGGTCGGGGGCGTCCCGAGCGGATAACTCAATGTGCCGGGCGCGGGCGGTGGGGGGGCGGAGGGGTCGATCATGGTACGGGCTCAAGGTGGCGATCGAGCAAGTCTACGCGGATTGCATGGCCACAGGACATTGCCGTGAACGCCCGAGCGTCGCGCGATTGCTGCAACGGAATCCTGGCATTCCGGGTGCGCTGCGCATTCGCTTTCGCCAGGCGGAATAGCAAATCGGCAAATGTCATCTTTTTTTACAAGTGCTGGAGGAGATCGATCCCCGGCAGCCCGCGGAAACAAACATCAAACGAGCTTCTCAGCAGCTCCGGGTGAGCGCATGTATGCGTCCATATTGTCTGCGCGCTGACATGCTCTAATCGGCATGTCGCGGAGCTGGGATTTCATTTCCCATCAGAGTGTGGTGGTGTTACGTTCGGCCTCGGGCCTCGCGCCAGAGACATTGCCATGCAAGCCAGGTCCGTCGTCCCCGTATTCCACGTTTCTCTTCGGCTGTCGACTTGCGGCTGTTGAAGGTTTGCCATCGCGCTAGCGCGAGTGCGGCAGTCCGCTATTGATGATTTCTCGTATGCGCTCAATCTGGGTTGTTGGCACCGCTTGCGGGGTTCTGATCGCTGGTCTGACGAGCGCGTCTGCCGCAAGCACAACTGTTCCGACGCACCGCGCGTGGATGAATAGCTCTCTATCGGCGGACGAGCGCACCCGGCTCCTGCTGCAGGCCATGACCGATACCGACAAACTAGGGCTGGTGTTCGGTTTCTATTCGAACGATGCGCCCTGGAAGAGTTATCGCAGACCGGCTGATGGGGTGCCGCAGTCCGCGGGCTTTGTGCCGGGCAACGCGCGGCTGGGTATTCCGGCTTTGACCGAAACCGATGCCGGTATCGGGGTGGCGAGCCAGGCAGGGCCCAACCCGAGGCTCGCTACGGCACTGCCGTCCAATCTCGCGATCGCGGCGTCCTGGGATCGGGAGTTGGCATTCTCCGGTGGACGGATGATCGGGGATGAGGCGCGCCGTCTTGGATTCAATGTCATGCTCGCCGGTGGGATCAATCTTGCCCGCGAGCCCCGCGGCGGACGTACGTTCGAGTATGGCGGCGAGGATCCGTGGTTGGCGGCCAGCCTGGTGGCGGCCCAGATCCGCGGAATCCAGTCGAATCACGTCATTGCGACAATCAAACACTTCGCGCTCAACGACCAGGAAGGCCAGCGGATGACGCTCAACGCCCGCATCGACGAGCGCGCCGCGCGCATGTCGGATCTGCTGGCGTTTCAGCTGGCGATCGGGCAGTCGCAGCCCGGGGCAGTCATGTGTGCTTACAACCGTATCAATGGCGTGTGGAGTTGCGAGAACCCGTGGCTGCTCACCGACGTGCTGCGGAACGATTGGGGCTATAAGGGCTTTGTCATGTCGGATTGGGGCGCAACCCACTCCACGATTCCCTCCGCCAACGCCGGCCTCGATCAGGAGTCGGGGTACCCGTTCGACCACTCATCCTACTTCGGGGACGCTCTGAAAGAAGCGATTGCGGGCGGCCACGTATCCTTGTCGCGCCTCGATGCCATGGCAGGGCACATTCTCTATGCCATGTTTGCCAACGGGCTTTTCGATGAGCCGGCCGGAGGTGGCGCCCCCGACTTTGTGGGTCATGCGCGGATCGCGCGCACCACGGCGGAGGGCTCCATGGTGCTGCTGAAGAACGATCATGCGATCCTCCCGCTCGCTGCCGACCTCCGATCGATCGCCGTTATCGGCTCACATGCGGATGCCGGTGTATTGTCTGGAGGTGGATCCTCTCAGGTCTATCCCCAAACCGGGGTCGCTGTCATAAACGCTGACATCAAGAATGGCCCCCAGATTTACTTCCGCTCGTCTCCCCTGAACGCGCTCATCGCGCGTACGCACGCGAAGGTGCTCTATAACGATGGGACGGACTCCGCAGCTGCAGTACTGTTGGCAGCGCGGAGCAAGGTGGCCATTGTATTCGCGCATCAGTGGACCGCGGAGGGAATGGATGGAACGTTACATCTGGATGATGATCAGGATTCCCTGATCGCGGCGGTTGCGAAAGCCAACGCGAACACCATTGTGGTTCTGGAGACCGGAGGCCCCGTGCTGATGCCGTGGCTCGACTCGGTCGCCGGCGTGTTGGAGGCATGGTATCCGGGATCGAGCGGCGGTGAGGCGATCGCCCGGGTTCTGACTGGGGAGGTCAATGCTTCAGGAAGGCTACCGATCACTTTTCCCCGCTCCGCTGCTGAGTTGCCTCGCCCGACAGGGTTGCGCCCGGCGCAAGAGAATGACGAGGCGGAAGCTGTCGGCGCATACGCGACCGTTGATTATGGGGTAGAGGGCGCGGCGGTCGGTTATAAATGGTTCGACAGGCAGGGGCTGCAGCCTTTGTTTCCTTTCGGATTTGGCCTGTCGTACAGCCGGTTCGAGTACGCAGGCCTGAAAGTGCAGACCGTGGACAATGGCGTCGTTGTGCATTTTCAAGTCCGGAATACAGGAAGAGTCAGCGGTGCTGAAGTCGCGCAGATTTATGTGGGGCCGAAGGAACCGAGCACGGCCGGACTGTGGGAAGCGCCTCGTCGGCTTGGCGCTTTTTTGAAGGTCAATCTAAAACCGGGTGAGAGCCGGCGAGTGTCAGTGGGTATCGAGCCCCGGCTCACTGGATTCTACGATGAAACCCTGCACGGGTGGCGGATCGCCCCGGGCGAGTACGAAGTGGGACTTTCGAGGGATGCGACGCGAAGCGTCGCGCAAGAAGTTGTACACCTGGACGCACAGAGCTTAGCTCAGCACTAGAAGGCGCGGGCGCTCGCACCGGCGAAACTCGCCTGCGCGGGAAGCGTGCAGGATGTATCAAACGACACGCAGATTGCGATGCTCGCGCACGAGCGCGGTGAACTGGTCCGCAGGTACGGGCGGACTGAAAAAATAACCCTGCGCTTCCTGGCAGCCGTGTTGTTGCAGGAAAGCGAGTTGTTGGGACGTTTCCACACCCTCGGCAATCGTTTCTATGCCCAGACTGTTGGCGAGATGGATGACCGATTTGACGATGGCCTGGTCGTCCGCGTCGTCGGCCAGATCACGGACGAAGGACTGGTCGATCTTGAGCTTGTGGGCGCGGAATCGCTTGAGATAATTCAAGGAGGAGTAGCCGGTGCCAAAGTCGTCTATGGAGATCCGCACGCCCAGGTCATGGAGCTCATTCATGATGGCGATGGCAGCCAACGGGTCGTCCATGGCCACCCGCTCGGTCAATTCAAGCTCCAGATGGCGGGCCTCGAGCTGGTTCTCCTGCAGAATCTTGCCGATCAGGCCAGGCAGGTTGGGATGGCGGAACTGAGTCGACGAGATGTTCACGGCGAGTGAGAAGGGTGTGATCCCTGCGGTCAACCAGTCGCGCAGTTGTGTTATCGCCGTCCGCAGTACCCATGTGCCGATCTGCAGGATCTGGCCGCTGTCTTCGGTGATGGGGATGAATTCCGCCGGCGAGACGATCCCCAGATCGGGATTCCGCCAACGCAACAGCGCTTCCGCACCCGTTATACGTCCATCGAGCAGGGAGATCTGCGGCTGGTAATGGAGCTGCAGCTCGCCACGCTCGATGGCGTGGCGCAACGCGATCTCCAAGACGAGATTGCGGCCCGAGCGGATCTGCATCTCCTGTGTGTAGAACATATAGTGATTGCGGCCGCCATGCTTCGCACGGTGCAATGCGGTGTGAGCACACTTGATCAGCGTGTCGCAATCTGTTCCGTGGGCGGGAAACAAGGCGATTCCGATCGTGGGGGTCACCGCCAATTCCAACTCGCGGATCCGCAAGGGTGTCGAGAGTAAATCGAGCAGCCGCTGCGCAGTGCGGGTTGCCTGTGTGGTCTTCGCACCGGCGAGCACGATGACGAAGGTGTCGTCGCCGACCCGAGCCACCGTGTCATCCTCGCGTCCCAGCGATTGGATACGTTTCGCCACCTCTACGAGCAGCTCATCGCCAATCGTTTGGCCGAAGGTATCGTTGATGTTCTTGAGCTTGTCGATGTCCGCAACCATGACGGCCAGGGACTCGCGGTTGCTGCGCGCAAGTGTGATTCTCTCCGTCATACGCTCGTTCAGGAGCATGCGGTTCGGTAATCCCGTGAGGGTATCGTACCGAGCGAGCCGCTGGATTCTTTCCTCCGTCAACTTCTTTTCCGTGATGTCGATGCGCACACCCAACATGCGCGTCGCTCGCCCCTGTCGGTCCCGTTCGACGGTCTTGCCGCGCACGCTCATCCACCGATACGTACCATCCGCGTGCCGCAAACGCGCTTCGTATTCGTAGCGACGCGGGACTCCACTCCTGGCCGCTTCGATGGCTGCTTGTACCCGGGGCCGGTCATCCGGATGCACTCGTTCGAGCCACACTTTACGATCGCCGCTTCCGGTCTGCGGGGGGTAGCCCAGGCCCGTGTAGTACTCGCGTGAGGCATGCCACCAATCGCGCTTGATATTCCAGTCCCAGATGGCTATCTGGGTTGCCTGCAACGCCACGCTCAATCGGGCCTTGGAGAGCTTCGCGGCTTTTTCGGCGCGGTATCGTGCAGTGATATCGCGCGCGATGCCGAGCACCCCGATAACCTTACCCTCGGGACTTCGCATGGGCACTTTGATGGTCTCAAACAGGCCACGGTAGCCATCCCGGGGAAAGGTAAGCCATTCTTCATTGGCCCGTGGCTTGTCGGCCTCCATCGCCTGGCGATCGTTCGCGCGGAAAGAGTCCGCCAGCTCGCGATCCACGAAATCGTAATCGGTGTGTCCGACGATATCGGCCTCGCGAGCGTCGAAGTAGCGTTCGAGCTGCGGGTTGCAGGTCAGGTAAACGCCGTTGATATCTTTGAGCCAGACAGGGTCCGGAATCGCATCGAGCAAAGCTTTCAGACGATCCTTGGCCGTTTTCATGTCGGCCGCGCGTTGGCCGACCATTGCCTCGAGCTCGCCGTGCCGTGTTCTTTGTGCCAGCAGTCCAATGGCAAAATAGGTCGAGAGAAGGGCGAGGACCAGGCCCACGGCTCCCTGGAGGGCTACTCCTGACAGGTCGGTCCAGCCGTGATCGGGTTCGACACTCAGTGTCCACTTGCCGTTGGGTACCCGCACGCTCGCTTCGATCGGATCGTCAAAACCGCCGTTGAAAGAGGCTTGGATGATCTGTTTGACGCCGGTCTGGGGGTGTCGCCGCCAAAGCTCGTACCGATAGCCGCTGGCAGTGAGATTCGCAAGCTGCGCGGGCTGCAGCGCCTGGGGCAGACGCATGAGGACCTCGGTAAATCCCCAGAACCGGCTTTGACCGTCGGCATCCTGCAGAAACACGGGGAGCCGGCCCGCCAGCGCCTGGCCACCTTGCACCAGCTCGAGAGGGCCAGCCAAGGTGAGCTCACCACTCGCGCGGGTGATCGAGGCTTCCGTTCTCTGGCTCGGATAGCTCAATAAATCCAGGCCGAGCGCCTTTTCGTTGCCTGACAAGGGCGCTATGTGTTGGATTACGCCGTTCGGGGCGAGCAGGACTTCGGAGGCGCCGGGGTAGTGCGGTAACAACCGGGCGGCCACCGCATCAAAATCCAGGACCTCGCCATGTCCCGCCTCCACCAAGGCCGCCAGGGCGTAGCTGGCCGACAGCGCCCGCGTAATGTAGTTCTCGAGGTGGTGCGCGTAGTCTGCGACATGAGCCGCAACGAGTGCACGGTCGTGCTCGCGCCGGGCGCGCTGCGAATACAACACGACGACTGCGGCGATCAGTGCTGTTATGACAAAGACCGCCACACCGGTCATTCGCAGACGAACGGTGCGCAGTGCGGATTCCTTGTCAGCTGGAAAGTACATGACGGACGCTCGGTAATCGTAGCCACGATCGTCAACATCAGCTGGCCCTCAGTATATGGCAATGGGGGCGCCCGACTGGGGCGTCTACCGGGAAATCCCGCACAGAACGGCGGGAAATCGGGCGAGGGTGCTGCGGTCGGGGGTCAGGAACCCGGCGGGCTTTTACTGATGCTGCACTGCGTCGCGAGCGGACGCAGGAGCCGGCCGTTCGGTGGTATCGGGTCCCTGTTGGACACGCGCGGCGCCGATGCCCGCGGCTCTTCGTGCCGCAGGCTCCGGCTGTACACGGATCACGAAGTCAGCCACACTGTTTGCATTTTCGGCCACACGTCGTTCTGGCCGGTGAGGTGCGGGTCGTGGCGAGAGTGCGCAATGGTCGGCCGCGAGGCAGAACGGGGGCGGCGGACTCGCCCAGCACTATCCGGGCGTTGTTTCTGGCCCCGTTGGTCCGGGAGTTGGATAGCAGCGGGGTGCCGATCGACTCTTTCCTGCGCCGCTATGGCCTGTCGGCTGCTCAGCTCACCAATCTGTACGAGCGGGTGCCGTTGCACCAGTTCGTGGCGCTGGCGGAGGGCGCCGCCAAACGCCTCGAGCGGCCCTTTCTCGGCCTCGAGCTCGGTGGACAGTTCGCGTTGTCGGATCTGGGACCCTTCTATGGTCTCTTCATCCTCGCGCGCGATCTGCAGTCGGCGCTGGTCCGTCTGAGCCGGTTTCAAGCGGCGTGGCAGACCAACAGCACGTTGGAATTTGTGCGCGGTAGCGCGACTTCGGCCTGCCGGTATTGCATCCAGGACCCTTCTATCTGGCCGCGCCGGCAGGATGCCGAATTCGCAATGGCCTCCTTCACGACGTTCGTGCGCGAGCTCACCAATAGACATTGGCGGCCTCTGGCGGTGGAGCTCGAGCACGACGTCAACGATCGTGCGCAGACGCTGAGTGCGTTTTTCAAGGCGCCGGTTCACGGCAACTGCGCTGCCAACCAGCTCGTGATTGCCAATGCTGATCTCGAGAAGCCTTTGCGCTGGCGTTTCGATGCGGGGGAGCACGATATCGCTCCGATTCTCGAGCGGCACTTGATGGAGCTGTTGCGTCCGGCGGAGGAGAAGATGCCGGAGTCGGTTGCGAGGCGGGTCGATGCCCTGATCGCCCGGAGGTTGGGCCGCGCCGACGTGAGTATCGAGTCGATTGCCGCGGAGATGAACATGTCGGTGCGCAGTCTGCGCCGGCATCTCACGGAGGAGGGCACCTCGTTCAGGCAGATTCTGCAGGCGCACCGGCGCACGGCGATCGAAGCCATTCTAAGCTCCAATGGAGCGCGTCTGGCGGATCTGGCCGGCCGGATGAGCTATTCCGACTCGGCGGTGTTGTCGCGCGCCTTCAAGAGTTGGACCGGTATGTCGCCGCGTGCTTACGCTCGGTCGCGCAAGCGCTGAGGCGAGCTGACCAGTTACCGCGGCAGGTCCGGATCCTTCACGTCATCCTGGATAGCACATCGTTACCGCGGTCCTTGTCTAGAAACCGATGTTTCAGCGCGCCGGCGATATGCAACACGACCAGAGCGAGGAGCGTGTAGGCCAGGTAGCGATGTAGCGCCTGGAATACCTCGAAGCGCGCATCGTTCTTGGGCAGTAACTCCGGGAGGTTGACCCCGAAGAAGAAGACTCCATCGCTCTGGGTGAAGGAGCTGGACATGGAATACCCCATGCAGGGGACGACTATCATCAACGCGTACAACGCTGTGTGACCGATCTTTGCCGCTCGCGCTTCCCAGGGGGCAAGTCCCTGCGGTAACTCCGGCACGCGAGCGCGCCACCGTGTTCCAAGCCGCACGAGGACCAGCAGCAGGATCAGCATGCCGAAGGACTTGTGCCAGGGATAAAAGAAGTCGAACTTCGATGGCGTCTGGCCATCGGGCGAAACCATGCTCCAGCCAGCCGCGATCAGTCCGAGAATGATCACGGCCATGCTCCAGTGAAGCAGGCGCATGGTCAGCGGATATTTCATGGAAACCTCACCGGATGAGCTCCCTTTGACCGCCCAGGGTCATCCAGCCCGGCAAAGGGTGCTCGGATACAATAAATAAGAAAATGGCATTTTAGTTGACAAAATGCAACAAATATCCGAATAGGCCGGTCGCGACCGGGGAGTCAGCTTTGCGGCACAGGAGGTGCGGGCGCTTGGCCGCTTTTGCAAGCGGTATTGCCGCTTCTGCAATCAAACTCATGGGAAGTGCCGTGCCAGAATCGGGCGGCCAGTTGTTCACAGTCGCAGCAAGTCGCCGGGCGAACGAAGACAAACACCATGAGCACTGCAATCACCGTGCGACCGGTACTGGTGAAACTGCATCGGTATGTCGGCCTGACGCTCGCGCTCTTTCTCATTGTCATTGCCGCGACCGGCAGCATCATCACTTTCTATAGCGAGCTCGAGCGGGCAGTTGATTCGAAGTTGCGTGTGGTCGAGCCTCGCAAGCCTGAGTGGACACTGCAGGACCTGTTGCACATCCGTGAGCGGCTCGAAGCACAGGACCCGCGCTCACATGTGTTTTCCCTCCAATTCCCGCAAAGATCCGATGAGTCGGTCTTCTCGCGTGTGGAGGGGGCCCTCGATCCGGTGACCGGCGAGCCCTTCGAGCTCGACTACAGCGAGGTGTTCGCCAATCCTTATACCGGGGAGCGGCTCGGTGAGCGCCGCTTCGGCCACTTCTCCTTGCAACCGAAAGATCTGATTGCGCAGATCTATTTCCTGCACTACGCGCTGGTGCTGCCCGAGCTGCTCGGCGCGCTGTTTGTGGGCGTCCTGTCGCTGATCTGGACGGTTGACTGCTTCGTGGGCTTTTATTTGACGCTGCCTGCAGGAGGGGGTGGTGCGCGGCGGGCAACGACAGGTGCCGTTGGCGGGAAGAGTTTTCTCGGTCGTTGGAAAACGGCGTGGCAGATCAAGTACGGCGCCGGGGCGAATCGCTTGATCTATGACATGCATCGAGCTGCAAGCCTCTGGCTTTGGTTGATCCTTTTGGTATTCGCGTGGACAGGGTTCGCGCTCAATTTACCGGGGCCATACGCGCGCGTCATGAGCTCCGTCTTCGACTACCAGCACTACCAGGAGCTCCCGCTTCGGCCGGCGCTCGAGACGCCGTTGGTGCGCCCACCGGTGGACTGGTACAGAGCATTGCAACTCGGACAGCGCTACCTCGCCGAGCAGGCGCGCACGCAAGGTTTCCGTGTCGAGCGCCCGGCTGCACTCGAGTATCGTCGTGATCTGGGCACCTACTTCTATCTCGCGCATACCTCGCGCGATTTAAAGGACGGCGGCAGACGGACCGAAACTGACTCGCCTGCGACCGCCGCCACGATCGTGATCGATGCCCGCGACGGGCGTTTCCTTGGCATACAGGTTCCGACGGGGCAGCGCGCCGGCAACACGTTCTCGAGTTGGATCGTCGCGCTCCACATTGCCTCCGTTTTCGGCTTGCCGTGGAAGATTGCGGTGAGCCTCATCGGCATTGTGTTGGTAGTCATTACCGTAACAGGTGTCCTCATCTGGTGGCGCAAGCGGCAGTCACGGCGGGGCTCGCGTGTACGCGGACGCGACGCTCGGAGCGCCGCATCGGTGGGACCACCGGGCCTCGCGCCGGAGCGGCCTGCATAGCCCGTCCATGCGGTGAGCACCGGGGCTCAGACGAGGTCAGGTGCGGCCGTAAAGTCGATTCGCAGTCAGTCACATCGGGGGGAGAAAAGAAATATGAGAACGAAGAGTGCGCATTCCGTGGCCATTTTACGAATGAGTAACCTGATGGTGTTCGGGCTGGCGCTCGCCCCGGTAGGCGCTTTCGCTGAGCAGCAGGAAGCGGATGGCTCTGCCAGTGCCAATGTGGAGCTCCAGGAGATCGTCGTTACGGCCCAGAAGCGTGCAGAGCGGCTGCAGGACGTACCGGTACCGGTTACGGCGGTCACGGCGAACACTCTCCTCGAGCAAAATCAACTGAGAGCTCAGGACTTCTTCTCCAGTCTCCCCGGCCTGGATCTTCAATTCATCAACGGTCGATCCAACCTGGCGATCCGTGGAATCACCACGGGTCCGGCTACTGGAAATCCCGTAGTGGGTTACACCGTGGATGACGTGCCGTTTGGTTCGTCCGCCGGCTTGGCCGGCCTCTTTGGCATTTCGCCCGATCTGGATCCCAGCGAGCTGGCTCGCATCGAGGTGCTGCGCGGCCCACAAGGCACCCTCTATGGGGCGAGCAGCATCGGGGGCCTGGTGAAGTATGTCACGGTCGATCCTTCCACGGACCGATTGAGTGGCGCCGTGTCGGGAGACACGCATACCATCTACGGCGGCCACGGGCCCGGGTATAACGTTCGCGGCTCTATCAACATTCCCATTAATGAGGTTCTTGCCGTTCGCGCTAGCGCATTCACTCGCGAGGACCCTGGTTTCATCGACAACGTCGTAACCGGTGTGCGGGGAGTCAACAGAATCGAAGTCGCCGGCGGCCGTTTGGCGGCTTTGTGGCGGCCGTCGGAGATGCTCTCCGTCAAGGTCAGCGCGCTGTATCAGGATGCCAAGACATTCGGGTCGTCCAATGTCGATGTACGACAGGGAGATTTGTTGCAGAGTGATCAGTTCGGATCCGGTGCCAGTGAGGCGAAAGCTCAGGTCTATAGCGCAATCGTGACCGGCAAGATCGGGCGCTCCGAGCTCACTTCGGTGAGCTCGTATACCTCTTCCTCGAATTTCGACATCCTGGATTTTTCGGGAGCAGGTCTCAACTTCCTGTGGCCGTCGGTATACCCGGTGGGTGTCGATCCAGCGGCAACCGTGCTGCGGCAGGATTACACGACGAGGAAGGTCAGTCAGGAAGTCCGGCTCACGACGCCTATCCTGGAAAGACTGGATTGGCTCGTCGGTCTCTTCTATACGCACGAGAACACTCCGTACCGGATCAGGACACTCGCAACCAATCCTGCGGATGGAGCGGTCATCGGCGTGCCGATAGTGTGGAGGGATTCTTTGATCTTTTCCGAGTACGCTGTCTTCACTGACCTGACGGCTCGGTTCACAGACGAATTCAACGTGCAACTGGGGGCGCGTTGGAGCACGAACAAACAGACTCTGCATCACCACGAGTGGACTTTCGCTGAGCCGCCGGAGGGTCTATCTAGCGATCCGACCTCGAGAGATCACGCCGTCACCTACCTCTTCACACCCCAATACAAGATCTCACCAGACCACATGGTCTATGCGCGGGTCGCGACGGGTTATCGGCCGGGCGGCCCCAATGCCGTCTGCGGCAATCAGGATGGGGGCTTCGACATCCCGTGCCAATATCGCTCCGACAAGACGACAAATTACGAGCTCGGTGCCAAAGGCGACTTTTTCGGCCGAACGCTTTCCTATGACATGTCCGTGTACGACATTGATTGGAAGGACATTCAGGTCGTGCAAGTGGTCCCCCTGGGGACGTTCAACTACAACTCGAATGCGAGCCGGGCCCGAAGCCGTGGTGTAGAGCTGTCCTTCGAGTCGAGGCCTCTGGACGGATTGACGCTCGCGCTCTGGAGCACCTGGACTGATGCGGTGCTGCGGCAAGGATTTTCGAGCCAGATCGTCGTCTATGGCGCCCCCGGCGACCGGCTGCCGTATTCTTCCCGTTTCTCGGCTCGATTTTCAGCGGATCAGGAAATGCGCCTCACGGGTGATGTGCGGGCATTTCTCGGGGCGTCGATCAGTTATGTTGGCGATCGTGTCGGCGAGTTCGTGCCGACGGCTGAGGAAGCGCCGCTGCGGCAGAAATATCCCGGCTATGCGCAGACGGATCTGCACATGGGGGTGAAGAGCGAGGCTTGGAGAGTCAGCGTCTTCTTCCAGAATGTGGCTGACCGGCGTGGCGTCACGGGTGGCGGTTATAACAACCAATCCAATTTCAACCAGTACTGGTTCAACTACATTCAGCCGCGGACGATCGGGCTGTCTCTCGAGAGAACTTTCTAGGGGCGGGCGGCCACCGGATCAGCGGACGATCCGGGTCAATTCAGCGAGCGATGACTTCAGTGGATCACCCTTGATGGAGAGTTGTCCGCGCTCGTCATCCCAGCGCAGGCGCGTGAGTCGACCCTGGCCCTTTTCGTAGGCGTAGGTCTCGCCGTCGTCGTCGTAGAGCGCGAATTCGGCTGGCTTGCCGGGATAGACGCGGATCTCCGTGAGTTGTTGTGGGGCCGATGTGTTTGGGATAGCGCTTCCCAGCGGGATGATCGAGCCGGCGGCAACGAAGAGGGGAATGGTGTCGATCGGCGCGGCGACCGTAATCGTCTGACCGCCGGCGAATCGCTCGTTCGTCCAGTAGTTGTACCAGTCGCGTCCGGCAGGTAAGTATATTTTTCGGGACCCGCGTCCCTGTTCCGTGACCGGCGCGACCAGAAAGGCCGGACCGAACATGTACTCGTCGCCCAGGTTGGCAACGTTTGGATCGTTGGGAAAATCCATGAACAGGGCTCGCATGAAGGGCGCGCCGGTGTCGTACGTCTGTTTGCCGAGCGAGTAGATGTAAGGCAGTAGAGCGTATCGCAGGCGCAGGTACTTGCTGATTACCGCCTCCGCCTGTTTGCCGTAAGCCCAGACCTCGGTTGCCTTGCGAAGGCCGTGCGCCCGCATGGTCGGTGTAAAGGTCGCATATTCGTACCACCGCGTGATCAACTCGGGGTAGTCATCGTTGTTGCCCACGACGGCCCTTGCGTCGGAAGGGTCTAAGAGGGGTGCGCGTGCGGCTGTGCTTGATGGCGGTGGGGGTAGCCAGCCCCCGATGTCGTTGCCCCAGTATGCAAGACCTGAGGCCGTGAAGTTCAGGCCCGTAGGAACCTGACGCCGGAGCGCTTCCCACGTGGCGTTGATATCGGATGACCAGAACAAGCTTCCATACCGCTGTGAGCCGAGATAGGCGGCGCGTGCGAGGATCAGATTCCGCTTGTTGGGGCGATCGCGACGCGAGCCTTCCGCCACACCTCGAGTGTGCAGCAGTGGGAAGAGATTGTGATAACGGTCGCCGGAGCCAATACTGTAGAAATATCCGTCGGGCACCAGATCGGGCTCGGTCTCATCCAGCCAGAACCAGTCGAATCCGCGGGCGGCGATGTTGTCGCGGATGCGGTCCCAATACCATTCGCGGGCCGCGGGGTTGGTACTGTCAATCAAGGCGCCCGCGCGGTCGTTACGCTCGGGCAGCCCGTCCACCGGATTGCCATTCTTGTCCGCGAGGAGCCAGCCCTTGGCTGCCAGGTAATCGAAGTAGCGCGATTCTCTTTCGAACCGCGGCCAGACACTGATGAGGGTATGTATGCCTTGCTCGTGCAGTTTCCGGTTCATGGCCTCGGGATCCGGAAAAGCGTTGGGATCTATATCGAGCTGGCCCATGTGGGTCCAGTAGAACCAGTCCACGACGATGACGTCGAGCGGATAGCCCCGTGAGCGGTAGCCCTCGGCCACATCCAATACCTGCTGCTGGGTTTCGTAGCGCGCCTTGCTCTGGATGTAGCCAAAGGCAGCTTTGGGCGGCAGCGGGGTGGTGCCGGTGAGCTTGCGATAACCGGCATACAAATCGTCGAGGCTCGCGCCGGCAATCACGAAATAGGAAACGCGCTCCCCGACCGCGGACCTCCAGGTGGTCTGGCCGTGCAGTCCGGCCGATATCACCGTGTCGGAAGGATTGTCCCAGACGATGCCATAGCCCTTGTTCGTGACCATGAACGGCACACACACGGTCTCGCCGGCAGGTGCGTCATAGAAGTGTTTGCAGTCGATGGTCCGGCCACGGTAGTCGAGAATGCCTTCCTGGTTTTGTCCCAGCCCGTAGTAGTGCTCATCGGGAGGCGAGTGAAAGATCGCGCCTGCTCGAAACGTCTTTTCCCCATTTACCGTGTGCGGCGCCATTTCCCAGCCGCTCATGCGCAGGAAGGGCTCACCACCGGGTTTGCTCATTGTGAGCGATACCGGCGGTAAGGAGGGGGCGAAGTAGCGCGCCGTCTCACTCGGTGGACCGGGCCGCGGTTGGGCATTCACTGTGACGGACATCACGTCGGATGAGAATTCATCACCCGCGGCCGTTGTCTTGTGCTTCCACCCCGTGTTGTCCGCGGCAGCGATGAGCCCAAAGCCTGGCGATGCGCGCGCCAGATCGTTATCCAGGCTGATGGTGACGCGCACGATGTTCGGGGCGTAGCTCTCGATGGCTACCTGGCTACCACCGCGGTCGAGCAGCGCAAGGGGCGCCGCCACGGTGAATCTGGCGCTACCGAGGAGGGCGAGCGTCAATAGGGGGAGGATCAGTCTGGCCGGTGGTGAGTCATGGGGCATACCCCCCATTGTCGTGATTTTGGTGACCGACGACCAGTGGCGTTTAGGCGCGTAGCCTTGTCATTCCGGCATACGCCCTGTGCAGACGTGGGGTTGGTGAGGCGCCGGGCTGAGTCGCATCAATACGCTATTGTCTTCGTCGGTCAAGACGTATAAGAGGCCATCCGGGCCTTGGCGGACGTCTCGCAGCCGTTGATGCAAACTTTCGAGCAACGACTCCTGCCTGATTTCTTGTAGCTTGTCATTGAAGACGACGCGTATGAGTGAGCCGGTGCGATCGATTTCGCCGCGCCGGGCGCTGGCGACGAACAAGTTGTTTTTCCAGACCGGGATTCTATCCGCGTCGTAAAAGGCGATGCCGCTCGGGGCGATACTGGGCATCCATACCATGATGGGGGGCTCGGTGTGAGACCCAACCGGTACTGTGGGCAGCGGTGATCCGGCGTACTCGGTGCCATAGGTGAATTCGGGCCAGCCGTAATTCCGGCCCGGCAGAATGCGATTGATCTTGTCTCCTCCTTGCGGGCCATGCTCGGAGGCAATGATGCTGCCGGATCTGGCATCGACAGTGATGCCCAACGGGTCGCGATGGCCAAGCGAATAGATTTCCCCGCGGGCGCCGCGAACCTTCAGGAAAGGATTGTCGTCGGGGATGCTGCCGTCGTCCCTGATGCGCAATACTTTGCCGTAGATGTTGTCCGTGCGCTGCGCGGAGTTGATGTCGCCGTGGCTTTCGGCGCCCACGGTAACATAGACGAGATTTCCCTTGCCAAACACGATTCGGGAGCCACCGACGTCCTGAACCGGTTCCCCTACCAGCAGATCCCGTGAGTCAACGAGCTGCATGCCTTGGAGCCGGGCCTGCAGGAGGACCGTGACGGTACGCAGCCGTTTCGTCGCGGGGTCAAAGCGGACCGGCCGGTTGAGCGTGTAGTAAACGAGGTGGTTCTTCGCAAAATCAGGATGTAGGGCCAGATCCTGTATGCCGAGCACATCCTCGGGACCTGAGTTTTCGTGGCCCGTGAAATCCGGGATACCGGCTATGGGCGTATCGACAAGCAGCGGTTTTGCCGTGGTGGCATTGCGGATCAGTCGCAACCGGGTGCCCCGCTCGACGATCAATGCATCGGCATTCGGCAAGAAGGCCAGGCTGTACGCATGAGTCAACCCGTGAGCCAGGATGTCGACCCGGATGTCATGCTGTTCCGCTGTATCGAAGCAATAGGGCCCCGCTCCCAGATTGACCGGCGCAATGCCGATTTCTTCGGCGCCGCTCGCGGACTGCGGCAGAACAGTATTGATGAGGGCAGCCAGAGCAAGGACGGCGCTGCGAATCCGCGGGCATCGAGCCAAAGTAGCAAAGAAATTCACACAGTACTCCGGTCCGAGAAGGCTCGGTCTGGTGGCGTAGCGGGTAGACTGGTTAGCGCAAGTCAACTTTGGCGTTCGAGCCGGTAGGGAGTCGGATCGACGCTCGGCGGTGCCTCCGCAACGAGATCGGCTGCGAGCTGGCCCGCGGCGGGGGAAGTGCCGAAACCATGTCCGGAGAATCCGGACGCCACCGTCAATCCGGGGATTTTGCTCACCCGACTGATGACCGGTAGTGAGTCGGGAGTCACATCGATCATGCCACCCCAGGCTTGCTCGAACACCGCCTGTTTGAAGACGGGCCACGCTTGGGTCAGGTTGCGCAGCGCTTCATTGTTGAGGGCGTCGTTGGCCGGCGGATCCAGAGTCCGGATACGCTCGAAGGGCGAGCGCTCGGTCGCGCGCCAATGGCGGGGAAGCACCAGATCGTTCAGGAAGTCATTGCCCAGGGAAAGACGCACATTCGCCCAGTTCGCGCGGAGCATGCCGAAGTATCGAGTACCGATCAACAGGTGATCGAGCAACAGCGGCGCGTGCATGGCGCCGCGCTGTGTAACAGTGTAGCCGCCGTCATGGCGTTTGCGGAAGGAAAAGTCCGGTCCGCCCACCGCTATCCCGGTTGGCCCGTCCATCGGGCCGGTTCGAGCCACGGAGGCCGATAGCGGCAATGTCAGGAGTCTGACGCCGAGATTGCCTAGAAAGCGCCGCGACCATAAGCCGCCGGCCAGGAGTGCCTGGTCGCAGCGGATTTCACCGCATTCCGTAACGATACCGCTCACCCGGCCAGCAGTCATCGACAAGCTGCGCACCGCGCAGTTCTCGACAATCACGCCGCCTTTCGCCAGGACCGCTCGCGCAATGGCACTGGAGGCAAATTGGGGCTCGGCGCGGCCATCCGAGGGTGTATAGATGCCCCCGGCCCAGCGACCGGTTCCTCCCGGAACCAGAGCGTCGATTTGCGCAGCAGTGAGCAGGCGGGAGTCGAGTGATAGATCGCGGACCGAGTCGAGCCAGGCGTGATGCTTCGCCATTTCGGATTCGGTTCGCGCGACATACAGGATGCCGGCTTGGCGGTAGCCAACATCGGCGCCGACTCGCGCGGGCATTTCCGCCCAGAGGCGGTCGGAGGCTTGCGCGAGCGGTACGTCCTGTCTGGCCCGCGCCATTTTGCGGACCCAGCCCAGATTGCGGGAGGATTGCTCGCCTGCGATCCGGCCCTTCTCCAGCACGACCACGGGAATGCCCCGCTCCGCCAGGCTCAACGCCGCTGTCAGTCCGATGATGCCGGCGCCGATGACGGCCACCGTTGTCGACTTCGGGGGGGCCGGGGAGGTCTGGACTGAAGTGATGGCCGGAACCACGGCGGGGATCCTCGGGCGGTAGCAGTGGAGGGCCGGGAGGAGTTGCCCAGCGGCGAGCTCACGCCCGCTCGAAGGCAACTCTAACGAGCCAGGTTGATCTCTCTGATGTTGGCCTTGGCGGCGCCCCGATAGGCGGTGATCTCGATTTCGACCTTGTATTCGGCTGATCCGAGCGGCGGTGAAGTCATGGTGAGAGTGGGGTTGATGCCGCGCATTCTTTGGGCGTATGCCGCCATGACGATGTCGATGTCCTGTGGAAACTGGACAAAAACACGTGCGGCGATGGCGTCGGACAAGCTCGCCCCGACGGCGGCCAAGGCCGTCTCGATGTTGGCCAGAGCCTGCAGGGTCTGCTCGGTCAGGTCCGCGGGGATCAGCTTCGTCTGTGGATTGCGGCCGGCGGTGTTGGAGACGAAGATCAGGTTGTCGACGGCGACCAGGCGCGAGTAGCTGCCGAGCTCTTCAAACTTGTTGCCGGTTTTGACTTTGATGATGTCGGTCATGTTCTGTCTGCTTTGCGAGCTGAAATCAGCGCAACAGGGGTTGCTCCCAGAGGTTCAATTTGACGCCGATGCCCTTCGCGATGGCGTTGCGATAGACCACCGTTCCCCAGGCAACATCCTCGACGGGCATGCCGCCGACGGACAGGATGATGATCTCATGATCGTGCCTGCGGCCCGGCGCCTCGCCGGCAACGATCTTGCCCAGATCCTCCAACTGCTCGCGAGCCATCCTGCCTTCGTCGACGAGGTCCATGAAGCGGATGCCCACGGCTGGAATCGACTTATGCACTGGCTTCTCGTTTTCGAGGAACCAGGCTTCGTAGAGGCCGGTGTTGTCCAACACCTTGCGGATCTCGGGCGATTCCATCCCCGCATCAATATTGCTCAGCGCGGGCATCGACAAAAACGTGCCGGGACTCACCCATTCGCGCTTCACGGTCGGGTAGGTGGCGGGATCACCTGTCGCACCGGAGGCGCAGAAAGTGACAATGTCGCAGTCGCGCACCACGCGCTCTATGCTGTCGACCACTTCGACGCGGCTGACCTGTGGGTAGGCTTCTGCCAGCCACCGTAGAAAGGCGTCGAGATTCTGTCGGCCGCGGCCTTTCACCTTCACGGTATCGATCTCGGGGCAGACTGCTATGAATGCGGCCAGAGAGGTCTTCGCCATGGTCCCGGGGCCGAGGATGCCGACGACTCGAGAGTCTTTGCGGGCCAGATGACGTGCGCCCACTCCCGGCACCGCCCCGGTGCGATACGCCGACAGCAGATTCGCTGACATGAACGCCAAGGGCGCGCCGGTATCTGCGTCATTGAGTACGAACATCAGGATGGAGCGCGGCAGGCCTTTCTCACGGTTCTCGATGTTGGAGCCGTACCATTTCACGCCCGCGGTGCGAAACCGTCCGCCGAGATAGGCGGGCATGGCCATGAAGCGCCGATCGGGGGTCGGCTTCGGCATGTCGGGGAAGGGGGAGCTCTCGGGAAAGAGCACTATCGAGCCGTGCGAGTTGTTGTTCGCGCCGGCCATGCGGTAGTCGCCGCTATGGAGGAGAGCGAACATCTCTTCCATGGTGTCTACGCACTTCGGCATGTCTGTCACGCCCGCTCGGATCATGTCGGGCTCGGAGAGATAGATGAAGTCGATCTTCGTCGCAGACGGGGGATGAAGCACGAAAGCTGCCTTGCTGATGCCAGTCGGCAGATACTGTCACGGGGCGGCAAGGCTAGCGGACGGCTAAATCGGTCGATAATTTTGCAGTTTGAGCCAAATCTGCAGGGTGCCTGATGCTACGAGGTTAATCTTATGGCGCTGCAGCCTCTGGCCCAGAAGAGCCATCAACCGGAGTGCTTTGACGGTATCACCACATGTTTACCCGCTCGGCCGGCGCGAGGTATAGGTTTTGACCGGGCTGGACGTTGAAGGCTTTGTACCAGGCACCAAGGTTACGCACCGTGGAGGCACGGTAGCGGTTAGGAGCATGGCCGTTGCTGATGATGATCTGACGCAAAATCGGATCGCGGAACTTCCCGCGCCAGGCCTCGGCAAAGCTGATAAAGAACTGCTGATCGCCGCTGAACCCTTCCAACGGTGCAGCCTCGCTGCTGCCGAGCGAGGCTCTGTAAGCCGTGTAGGAAACGGCTACCCCGGCCAGATCGGCGATGTTCTCGCTGAGTGTCTGCTTGCCGTTGACGGCCAGGTCGGGGAAGGGCTTGTAGGCGTCAAACTGCTTCACCAGCTGCGCCGAGGATGCCTTGAAGTACGCGTAGTCCTGGGGCGTCCACCAGTCGTGCAGCTGGCCCGTGCCGTCGAACTGAGCGCCCTGGTCATCGAAACTGTGGCTGATCTCATGGCCGATGACGGCTCCGATGGAGCCGTAGTTGAGCACGGCAGGGCGGTTTGGATCGAAGAACGGTGGTTGTAGCATGGCGGCCGGGAAGTTGAGCGCGTTCATGGCCGGAAGGTTGACGGCGTTGACTTGCTGCGGGGTCATCGCCCACTCCGAGCGATCAACCTGGGCACGCCTGAGTTTGGCGAGGTTGTAGTGGTAGTTGAACTCCTCCGCGCGCTGGGCGTTGCCGAGGGCGTCCCCAGCCAATACCTTCAGACCGGAGTAGTCGCGCCAGTGATCAGGATAGCCGACGCCGACTTTGAGCGCAGCGAGCTTGGCATGGGCCTGCGCCCGGGTCTGGGGAGCCATCCATTGGAGCGCATCGATGTGAGTGCCGAATGCGGCGATGAGCGTGTGCACGAGCTGCTCGATGCTTTGCTTGGCCTGTGGCGAGAAATAGCGCTGCACATAGAGCTGCCCGACGGCATCCCCAAGCGCCTCGTTGGTATGCTCAACGGCTCGCTTCCAGCGCTCGGGCAGTTGCGGAGTGCCCGACAATGCCTGGCCATAAAATGCAAAATGCGCCTCGGTGAATGATTTGGGCAACAGCGCTGCGAAGTGGTCGATCGCGTGGAAGCGCAGATACTCCTTCCACGTCGATAGCGGCACGCTCGCAATCAACGCCGCGATGCCCTTGGCCGCCGAGGGCTGCCACACGACGAACGTAGGCTGCTTGGCAAGCTGCGCGCCGGCGAAGAATTCTTCCCAATCAAGTCCCGGTGCGCGGTTGGAAAATTCCTGCCGCGTCCAGTGATTGTGACCGCGTTGGACATCCTCCGAGTCGGTGCGGCTGACATGGACTTTGGCGACGCGATATTCCAGATCGTAGATGCGTGCCGCCTGCGCCTGGGCATCCCGGTCCGTCACGCCGCTCAATCGCAACAGTGAGACGATGTAGGCTCGATACTGACCCTGCAGCTCGCGTAGGTGCGGCGAATCGGCGAGATAATCGTCGCGATCGGGCATGCCGAGCCCACCCTGCACCAGGAACGGTGCATAGTGGGAAGGGTCATCGAGATCCTGCGCTACCCAGAGGCCGAAGAGATGATCGGTATGAAGTTGCGTGGAATTCAGGATGTCGATGTCGGCACGCAGGGTG
>Ga0105240_10002043_pt1 | contig 33210 bp, 62 predicted proteins | sample KBSC54metaG_FD_80426 | JGI IMG/M metagenome (GOLD analysis project Ga0105240, IMG submission 80426) | Corn rhizosphere microbial communities from Kellogg Biological Station, Michigan, USA - KBS C5-4 metaG | ecosystem: Host-associated > Plants > Roots > Rhizosphere > Soil | place: Michigan, USA... | reverse complement strand
AGGAAGAAATCGAAAACTACTGGAGATCGCGGTTCGAGCAGAACCCAGCCGAGCGGAAAGACATCGCTAGTATGTTCCCTGACCTTTTCAAGACGGAGGTTGCATGACCCAAGAGCGCAAAGACCCGCAAACCGGAATCAAGCCCATAGCCGACTGGGGGAAAGAATGCGCCCGCGGTTGGATTCGAGATAGCCGATTTGGAACCGGGCAAGTCATCAAAGGGACGAATCGGAAAGCCAGCCGCAAAAACAGAGCCGCTATCGAGAGGATGAACTCATGACCCGCCCTGAAATGGAATTCCGCCGCCTATCGGCAAGAGGCAAAAACACTTTGAAGACTATAAGCCTAACCAGCATGCAGGTAATGTGGTTGCGCATGTTGCTGGAGTCAGCCATGAACTCAGACAGCAGCGGAAAGGCAAGTTACGCCGCGATCCTGCGAAAGTTGGGGAAGTCATGACCCGCCCAGAAATGGAATTCCGCCGCCTATCGGCCGCCCTCGACCTTAAAGCAGGTCTCAAGGTTATCGCTGTAGCAAAAAAGTGGGGAGTATCGAGGATGACCGCGCATCGGTGGAAGAAAGAGTTACGTCACGGTTATTCGCTGGCACGCCGGAAGCCAACCGGCCGGCCGTCGAAACTCACACCAAAGCAGCAACACGATTTACAGGCCGCGTACCTCGCTGAACTCGGAAAAGGGCAGAGATGGACAAACACCAGCCTTCAGGCGTTCATCTACCGCGTGTATCGAATTCAGTTTCAGCATGACTACTGCTGCCGGATTCTGCAAAAACTTCGAAGGGAGCAACTATGAAAAAGGCCCTGCTCTGCATGATCCTTTTCGCCGCTCCGCTGATCGCCCGCCCGCCCCAGCACAGCGTAACGTTAAACTGGCAGGACTCCATCAACCCGGCCGGCACCACCTACAACGTTTACAAGGCCGCTGGAGCATGTTCGAGTGCTTCACTATTTGCCAAACTGAACGCGGCGCCGATCATAACCAAAACCTTCACCGATACGAAGGTTTCAGCCGGCATTGCATACTGCTATGCTGCCACCTCTTATGTCAGCCCTTCAGAATCAGTGAAATCACCAGGCATTACGGCGATTGTTCCTGGAAACCATCGCTTGTGGTTTTTTGGGAGAAGCCGATGAGTGTCTACGTTTTCATCTGCGAATGCGGGAAGCAGGTAAAGGGCGAATCTGAAACGGTTTGCCCTCACTGCAAAGCAAATCTAGTGGTAGACATCGAGCACCGGACCAAAGGGTACGTAGCGCCAATGTGGGCGAAGTATGCCGCGGGAGCCGTGGAGAAATCGCAGAAGTGAGCCTAACCGAACCCCTTGTTTATGATCTCTGTTGCGGATTAGGAGGATGGACCGAAGGGTTTCTGTCCGAGGGTTACCGATGCATCGGATACGACATCGAAGCGCAGCCATCGTACCCCGGCGAATTCTGGCAGCAGGACGTACGCAAAGTTGACTGGACAGAGCGCCTGACCTTTGCACAGCCGGCTGTTATTGTGGCGTCACCTCCATGTGAGCAATTCTCCCGGCATCAGATGCCGTGGACGAGAGCCAGAAATCCTCCAGAGCCAGACCTTTCAATAGTCGAGGCATGCTATCGACTGGCAAGAGAGGCGTGCTGTCCGATTGTGCTTGAAAACGTCCGCATGGCTCAAAACTGGTTAGGCCGCGCCCGTTGGCATTCAGGAAGCTTTTATCTTTGGGGCGACGTACCGGCGTTAATGCCCCTAGTCACTCATCGCCCAAAAGAATCGTTCAGCAGCACCAAGAGACTCGAAAGAGCCAAGATACCCTTTGAGCTTTCCTCTCACATCGCCCGCTGCTTCAAACCCCGTTAAGGCAAGCAAATGAGCCTATCGTCACTCCTTTTCGATTTCTTTTCGAGTGCCGGGAACTGGAGCCAGGGCTTTGGCTTCCCGGCTATCCCCTTCTACCAAGGTCCATTAGAATGGGTTTCTATGAATACAAAAGCTTTCTCTCAGACCCATGCAGAGCATGTTTTGCCCGCCGCGGCATCGCTAAGGAAGAAACTCGACAAGGGAGCCCTCCTTCACAATCGGATGGTAGCCGAAACCGTCCAGATGGCCGACCTGGTTACCAAACTGGAGGCTTTTCCGTTCCCGCCAACGGACCCTACAAGCGTAACGGAAGTTCACCGAATGATAGGCGAACTCGCCGCCGCTCACAAGCGAATCGCCGCGAACCTGTCCGAGCAAATCTCCACGTTCGAATCGATCATCAAAGACGAAACGGTACTCATTACCGCTTTGGAAAAGCAGCAAGAACACCTCACGAAGTAAAGAAGACCTGTCATACTCATTCGTTGTGGACCGCCGTAAAGCGTAGGGTCTCACCAGCCCATAGCCTTTCCCGGTTACGCCTTACGGCGAGTTCACACCAACCGGGAAAGGAACCGAATGAAGTACATCAAGCCTGAAGATCATCTTTCAGAGCGTTTAAACGTCCACCCCTCACAGCGATCGCTTCACGTTCAGCCAGTTTCAGCGCCGCTCTACGTCGTGACCGTCATTTTCAACCAGAACAGGTATGCGAGCCGCTACCGTCTCTATCACGGATTCGAAAAGCACGTCACCGATTCAGGAGGCATTCCGTTCACCGTCGAAATAGCCCTCCGCGATCGGCACCACGAGGTAACCTGTCCAACGAATCCGAACCACATCCAACTGAGGACAGAAAGCGAACTCTGGTACAAGGAAAACGCCGGAAACGTGGCCCTCTCGTATCTGCCGGCCGATTGGGAATATGTAGCCTTCGTTGACGCCGACTTTCTGTTTACCCGGCCGGATTGGGCCTTCGAAACCGTTCACATGTTGCAGCACTATGACGCGGTTCAGATGTTCACGAACCTGACGTACCTTTCGCATGACAACAAAGTGCAAAACCAGATGCATGGCTTCGTCTGGCAACACTTGAACCAAATGAATGTGCCGAAGTCGTACGGACACCGGGGAGCCGTCGGGGGAGCCTGGGCTTTCCGTCGATCGGCCATCGAAAAACTGGGAGGTTTGCTCGAAACCTGCATTCTTGGATCCGGGGATTGGCACATGGCCTTTGCTCTTGCCCTTCGTGACGACGTTCACCCGGAAATGAAATTCGAGCAGATCCCGCAGTACGTGAAATCGATTCAGGACTGGGCCGAACGCGCTAAGGAACTCCGCGGCAATATCGGCTTTGTCGAATCTCACGCGATTCACTTTTGGCATGGACCACTAGCCAACCGCGGATACAACACCCGTTGGCGCATCCTGACAGAGAACGGCTTCGACCCCTACGCCGACCTGCGAAAAGACATGCAGGGACTTTTGCAGCTCAACAAGAACAAACCCGGCTTGCGTGACGGAATCCGCGCATACTTCAAAGCACGAAACGAAGACAGCATCGGGCAGTAGACCACAAACGAAAAAGGAGAATCACCCATGAAGACGATTGACGAAGTACGCGCCCTTTCCGCACAACTGAAAGCCGACCTGCAAGCCCTGGTACGGACCTTCGAAACCGAAACCGGCTGCTTTGTTCACTCCGTTCCGGTAATGCAGACCACACCAGGCAAGCCGATTACGGTTGACGTGAAAGTTCAAATAACCGAGCCGCGCGCATAAAAAGCTCCCTCAGTCGCGACCCGACGTAGGTTACCTACGATTTGGGCGTTGCCGATGGCGCGGTGCTCCCGATGCGTTATTCGGGGGAATTATTCCTCATGCGCTGCTCTCGATCGTCACGACGCTGGAATCAGGTGTACATCGGTTTGCTGGCCGGCTATCCGTACCAAAAAATTGCCAGTAACCTCAAACTTTCCATTCCCACAATCAGACAGTATGCTACCGGCGTATTTCAGGATCTTGAATGTCACAACCGAGCGGAACTTCAGGCCAACGCGGTACGAGCCGCCGTCGACGGCAAACTTAAAATTCACCTAACAGGAATTCTCGGCGAGACGTGGACACGCAAGGCCGTCAAAGCGATTCGCGAAGAAAAAAGGAACACCGTGAGCCTGTCATCGCTTCTTTTCGATTTCGTTTGCAGTGCCGGAAGTTGGACAGAAGGCTTTATACTTCCTGATCGCCCATTGCACCCAAACCCGTTAGAATGGGTTCCTATGAACGCTAAAGAGTTCGCACAGAATCACGCCGACCATGTTGTACCATCCACGCAATCACTAAGGAAAAACCTCGACAAAGCCGCAGCCCTCCACTTCCGACTAGTCGCGGAAACCGTAAGCGTATCCGACCTAGCCAAGAAACTGGAGGCTTCGCCCTTCCCTCCAACCGACCCGACAAGCGTTACCCAGGTGCACACGTTACTGGGGGATCTCTCCGCCGGCCACAAGAGAATCAGTGCTCTACTTTCAGAGCAGATATCCATTGACCAGGCCATCATCAAGGACCAAACGGTGCTCACGACGGCCCTCGACAAGCAGCAAGGCCACCTCGAAAAGTGAATCCGCAATAACTCATTCGTTGTGAACCGCCGTAGAAGAATCGCTCCTACGGCGAGTTCACACCAGGCAAGGAAACCATGACGAAACTTGCATACCTGATCAGCAAAATCGAAGGCGCAGACCCAAAAAGGCATAATCCGGGGAATTTGCGGCATTCCCCGCATTCGCAGCACCCAGGAGGACCGGCGCACAAAGACGACATCGGCACAATCGACACCGATACGCACGGATGGGAAGACCTGGAACGGCAATTAGTAATATTTGCAGGACAAGGGTTGACGCTCCGTCAGATGGTGAACGTCTACTTGGGGGTGGATAAAAACGCCCCAGACAGCGCCCCTGACGTGGATGGAAACCACCGCCGCACCTATCTGGAATTCTTGCTCAAAGGCCTAACTATCACGCCGGAAACAAAGGTTTCAGACATACTTTTATTTCAACAACAGGTGACCAAAAAATGATGCAACGCGCCGCCGTCCCCGCCCCGAAAGCTTTAGCGTCCAAAACCTTTCCAGGGATCACGCTGGACAAGTGGACGAAAATCAAAGGCCACGCCGCCAACTCCGGGATCCCGATCGGAGGCTTTACCGGCAGCTTCAGCCTAATGGGAAACACCGTCCATTGGTCTCTGATCGGAACCGCCCTGACGATCGACGTTATGGAGGCCGCTATCATGAACCCGGAAGATGTTCTATCGTTTGTTTCAGACATGATCAACCAGGCCATTGCATGATACCGACTCGAACGCGCCGTAAAATGCGAACACATCGACGCGCCAGACGTAGCCGCGGAATGCATCCGTCTACCTTTCTACTGTTTATGGGAATCGCCGCGTTTGCTGGATGGATTGCGAGAAAACCATCATGAACGGATTAACGGTAGTAATCCCAAGTCGAAACATGTGGAACCTTGGGCCATGCATCGAAGCGATTCAAAAACATGAGCCGGACGTAAAAGTGTTGGTCGTTGACGATACCGGAAAATTCACGCTTCCAATCGAATGGAACGACCCAAAGCGAAGTTACAGCGGGTTGGTAGGCCCGTTCGATACGTGGGCGAACGTGAAGAAGGTTTCAGGATGGAGCCCGTTCAACTTCGCCCGAAATTGCAACATCGGGATATTCGCAGCCACCCATTACCCCAATAATGATCAAACCGACGTAATTCTATTGAACGATGACGCCCTGCTTGAAACGCCCTCCGGCTTCACCGCCATGCAACGCGAGGCTGAAGCACACCCAGAGTTCGGCATCATCGGAGCGACCACGAATCTAACCGGCCAGCCGCTTCAGTGGAGCGCCGATCGACACCCCGGAGTCATGCCAGGATTACGGGAGGTGCCTTGGCTCGCTTTCGTCTGCGTCCTGATTCCCCGGCGAACGATTGAACGTGTCGGACTGCTGGACGAAAGGTACTGTTTGGACTATGGAGGTGAAGACCGCGACTACTGCCAATCAGTGAAGGCCCAAGGGTTGAAAGTTGGCGTTTACGATTACTGCTTCGTTGACCACTCAAAGTTGACCAGCACGTTTCGAGGGAGCCCAACAGGACAGAGAAGCAGCGAGAAAAACAAAGCCCTATTCATGGAAAAATGGCCGGGGGTTGAATTCTGATGAACGATTTCATAAACCTTCCGATTATGGCTAAAGCGCTAACGTGCATAATGTTCTGGGTGTTCGTGGGATTCTCCTTTGTCGCTGCTTCTGACGCCAAATGGGACGCATCGAGAATTTTTGCTCTTCTCGCGATATCGTCCGCGATTATGTTCGGAGCTCTGAAGTGATAGACTCTTAGGTATTCCAGGTTTGTTGAAGTGGCTATTCGAGAAGGCCCCGCGCTCTTAACCGAGTTCGGGGCTTTTCTGTTGTAGGATGGTTTTCAAATGGAACTCGAAAAACAGAACGAATTCAACGGATGGGCGAAAGTGGAGATCAACGGCCACAACACCCACATTGGCCAAGTGACCACCCAAGTATTCGGAGCGGCCGTTCTGTTTCGAATCGACCAGCCGGAAATACCGGAAGACTCCCGAGTGTCCGACCATGACGGTTATATCAGTGGCAGATTCGTTCCGAAGGGTACGACGATCAAACGCGGAGCAATCCCGCCCGCATCCGTCCTAGTTGGCGCAGGATCGATTTATCGGATCACGCCATGCACGGAGGCCGCAGCCCTCAAAGCGATTGAGCAGAGCGTATGCCGCCCGCTAATCCCCGTAGGTCTACCGGAGCTCGCCGCGCTACCGGAGCCGAAGGACGAAGAAGAAGATTTTGAAGTGGACGAAGAAGCTTTCATGAGGCATTAATCACAACCACCAACCACGAAACCCGGAGAAGGCATCGAAGAACCGGGCGGAACCCAACCAGCGGACTGGAGGGAAAGGGGCTACTCAACCGGGTAGCCCCTTTAGTGTTTCAGTCCACCGTCCGCACATCGAGCGAGGCGTTTTCGTTATCATCCCGAGAGACGCAATCTGTAATCATGTCCGCGTGGCCCTCCAGTTTTTCGAGCCATTCCGCGATACGTTCCAGTGCTGCTAGAAACCGTTCAATCTGTTCTTCGTTCATACTCGATCCCCTTGTGTGATTCGCTTATCAATCGAACTGTAATCGAGATCCCGCCAAAGACCACGAACCGGAACCCCGGCATCTAGCAGGGCATTAACCAGCCGCTTCTGTTGGGCCTTCACGAGTTCAACGTACGTTCCATTGATCCAAACTCCATCCCAGTGAACCGTTGCGTTAAGCTTCTCTCGACGCTCGTATGCTCTGCGTCCCGGCTTCGAGTTCTTCGGCTTCGGGTTGATGATCGTCCGAGATTTCAGCGCTTTCATACTTTCTCCCTCCACTGAAACCCAGGCAAGGAAACCCACCCTGGATCAGTCATTTTTCGCTTGCTCGTATTCCCCGCGTGAATCGTTGCGTACATCAGGTTTAGGTCTGGAACCTCTGCAAGTTGGTTAGCCGCCGCCGCATCCGCCGCGAAGTTTTCATCGCCGCCGATGTTCACCTCTAAAAACGGATGCTTTCTCCAATACTCCTTTGTGAACATCAAGGAAGTACCGAGGACGAGGCCGCGAGGGTACCTAAACTGCCACCAGGACGAACCGTCAGTGAATTTCATCTCTCGGTACCCGGTTACAGCTTTTGACGTTGCCTGAAGCTCTGCAACCTGTTGGGAGAGACGACCAGGAGAGGAGTAGTCATCGTCATCCCAGACCGCTATCAGTGGACCGTACGCCGTGTCGCATCCGCTGTTACGCTTTTGGCCGACATTCAACCCCTCGCGAACCGAGCAGGAAAGATGCAAATCAGCCCCGCGCAGAACCCAATCTTCCCAAACCGGATCAATATCGTCCCACGAGTCCCCGATCACAAACAGTTCTCTATTCGGATAGTCTTGAGCCTGAAAACAACGAAACGCCTTATCGAGCCATTCTTCCCGGCCCTTCATCGTTAAGCATAAGCAGGTTACTAGAGGGAGGTTCATGGCCAGATCCTCAGACAGAAAAGCGTCCAAGCAACAGCGCCGACACAGAAACCCAAGATAGGCACTAGCTTCTCAAACTGAAAACGAAAGCATAAGATCGAGCACGGAACGCCTATCACAATTATCCCCGCCAAATGCACTATCCACATCCAGTTACCGTACGCCGTCATGCTCATTTGGGTAACCGTCCTGTCTTTCCATCTGGCATCAGATCTTTACGATCATCTGGGATGACGAGGATTTTGACCTTCCGCCGAAACTTATCGAAGTAGCTTCCGATTTCCGCTTTTGCCGTCCGTTCGGCTTCAGCCGGCGAATCTGCGTGAATGACCAGGAAGCAGGAGTACTGATCCGGCCCCACGTCGTTTGTGAAGATGCGGTATTTCATCGATCCCCCTCTAGTGCATCCAGATCAGTTCTTTTAACTCTCCACCTTCCACCAGGTCTAGGACCACAATCAAGAGCAGGAAGCTTACCGGATTCTACGAGCTTTTGAATGATGGAAGCCGGAAGGCCGCAAACTTTCGCCGCCTGATCGACCGTGAGCCATAAGTTAGGGTTTGACATGACTTGGGGCGACCAAGAATCGTACGCAGGGTGCGGATTATGAAGTGGAACAAGAGGAGCTACCAGCGGTACTGGAACCCTGGAAACTTCCGCTGGATTCTCGCGTTCAAACGCCAGCCGCTCTACGTCTCCAGCATGGTACAGAGTGCAGTTTTGCCCGCTGTACGGGCTCTTCTGGCCTGACGTGTGAATCTCGCCGGGTTTCGGGTTTGCGCCGCCGTTCAGTGCGGCTATTCGTGAAGGACTGAGGTTTAAGCGTTCAGCCGCTTGTTTACGGGTAAGCCATCCGGGAGGAGGCCAGGAGTCTTGAGAGGTAGGAAGCATCCTAGAATTCCTCCCTGTCAATGTACATCGATTCGCCGCTCATCAGGTTGGAATCACAGGTAACCTGATCAGCGTTATCGAGAAGGACAAACCGCACGTGAATGGTATTATCCGCATCGGGATACCAAGCCACGTATCGCCCAGGGATATCGGAAGTTTTCCCGATCTCCACCTTTCCAAAGCCGAGAACGAGTAGGCGCTTTATGATTCGGCTGAAAACTTGCCGGGTTCTGTTAGGTTCTTGGGATGCTGGCAGCATACCCGTAAGCTTACACCCAGAGGAGGGAGGAACGAATAGTACTGAACGCGGACGACTTTAGAACGGAACCGCCCCGCCGTCTTTCCTGCCAGATGGCCCGTAGCGCTCTTTCCGGACGGTCCAGATATCTTTCTGGAACTCGGAGCGTCTACCCTTTGGTGTTGCATGGATCAGCGCTACGGCGTCCGCAACGTTGCCTATGGCTGAACCATCGAGGATGCCGAGAGCTTGAGCGTATTCCCGGTAGTCCGTAGCCCCTTTGCGCTTGCGGCCCGCGTTGTACTGGTGAGTTCGACGCCCGACGCCCGCTTTCTTCATGACGGCCGCTACTTTTTGGTTGCAGCTTCGACACGTCCAGGCCAAGTTTTCCGGGTTCGTGTTCGTTTCGTTGCCGTCAATATGCGCAACTTCAATCTTCGGATCCCAGTTCAATCCCTTGCCCGCTCCGCACCACATGCACCGCTCTGGCAGGCCTGGTTTGCATTCGTCCGAGTTTGCCCTATACCGTAGTGCTCTATCTGTTACTTGATCAGCGGGTTTACGACCGCCGCAAGGTTCAGGAGGGTTGAGTTTTCTAATGCGAGTTCGTTCCATCTGTTCGCACCCCCTCTTTCGTCTTTTGCTCGTGCAAATCGATCATGCCAGCCGCCACAAGTACAGCATCGGTCAAGGCGGGAGAATCAGAGATTGAACCGACCCACCCGCGATTTCTGACGCCGGGAGTTGTCACGACGGCAAACCAGCCAGTCTCTTTGTGCTCCAAATCGATGCAATACTTCATCACTTCTCCTTCATCATCGAGTTAGCCCACAAAGCGCCGCAAGGTTCAGGCTCAATCGGCTTACAGAATACCGACCCGCCCGCGTCTTTCACGAGCGCATCATGCCGGACAGCGTGTCTTTCGCAGTAGTAGCCCGACAAACGAGACGCCCCCTCTAGGCACTCTTGGCAAACGTGCGTAGGATCAGGGCAACCATATCGACAAACCCGCTCAGACATCGCTTATTTCTCCTTCATCATCGAGTTAGCCCACAAGCACGCTACCGCCAAGCATCCGAGAATCGCTAGACCTTGCGGGATTTTTGATTGATTTGGATCAGGAGGAAGAACGTCACTTAGTAGGGTTGCTGGAGATGCGATCACTTGAACAGCTTGAGAAAGCGCCTCTTTTGGATCAGGTTCGGAAGTTGGCGCCGGTCTGTTGATCGGAACTACCCGGCCCACTGGTTTTGGTTGAGGTAACGAAGGCCCAGTATCGTACAGCCCGCCGTCGCCGCCTTCAGTTCCGTATTGATCGCTCATTTGAAGCTGTCCTTCCTGAATTTCAGTTTTCCATCGTCGCCCACTTCTGAATGCTTCAACAGGAGTTGTGCGAAGTCTATCCAGAACGACGGCACCAGATGATCGTAAATTACGCCCTTTGCCATCGCGATCTCGCCCTCTCGATCAATCGCCCTTCGTTTCAAAAGTGGATTCTTTCGGAGCTTTCGACGCTTCAGCGGCTTACGCTTCATGACATCCTCAATTCTACGTCGTTTGAAACACTGTCCCAGCCCACTTATCAGCAAGTCTCTTTCGATAGACCTTGTACTGTGCTTGCCACTCCGGATTGCGCGTTGATTCTTCCAGGTGTGATGCTTTTGCTGGAGGCACTACGACCGGGATACCTTTCGCGTGCGCTTGAAGGCATAAATCCTCTACGTAGCAATGGAAGCCGTCAAAGGTTTGCTCATCGAATCGAAGGCCGGAATCTCGACGGAAGAAGACAGAGCAGCAATCGAGGGTTGAAACGTCAACCGGATCACCGATGTTTTTCGACCAAACATAATTGCCATGTAGATCGCGCCCCACCATCCCGCAGACCCGGCCCGCCGCCGCTGTGTCTAAAAAGGTTTCCAGCGCCCCATTTTGAAAGATCGTATCGGCATGGCAAAGTCCAAAAACCTCAAAGTTTTCTCTGGAGAGATGATAGTTACCGATTGCTGCGATTGCCCGCCCTGTGCGATTCGCTTCCAATGCAACAAGATGCCCCAGCGTATGAAAGTTATCATTCTGCACGAATCGATAACAATCTTCTTGGTTTTTCCCGACTACGACCAGTTTTAGTTGTGGACCCATAAGACCCCCGGCGCTTTGGCGTGAGAAACCCCGCTCCCTACAAGATCTTGCGCCAGTAATCCATCTGCTTCGCCCTTTGCCGACCGAAGGTAAGGAAACGGTTGGAAGAAATGGGAATGGATCAGGAACCCGCCTTTGTCGATGTACCCTACCTTTGGCTGAACGTCCACCACGGTGTATTGGTTTTTCGTCCACCGCGGATCGTAGAGCATGTCGCAGTAGATCAGGTTGGCGATTCCCCGCATTCTCAGCATAGTTTCGAGGAATTGAGGCACGTAGTAGTTATCGCAGCTTGGGAAGCAGAAGAAATCCCCTTTTGCCTCCCGCGCCCCGACGTTGGCCGATTCGTAGCAATTCCCGCAGGTTTGACCAGTCCAGAGGTACCGGATCCGGGAATCTGCAACGTAGTTGCACGCGAGGCCGTTTCGTTGGTCCGGCGAGTTGTCGCAAACGATTACTTCGAAGTTCTTTTCAGTCTGAAGCTTTAGCGAGTACAGGGCTAAAATCAGGTGTTCCGGCTGATCGTACGCCGACATGATGAAGGAGCAAAGGGGGTTAGGCATCAGGATGCAGGTATCTTTCGGCATTGTAGACGAGTTCCTGTACCGTGACCAGTTTTTCCCGAAGTGCGATCCCAACGAGTACTGACATGTTCGCGCCTTGACACCAGCGCCGTTTGAACTTTGCCTTGTACTGGTTGACTGACTTTTTCTGAATGCCCATCAATTCCGCGATTTGCGGCCCGGTGTAGCCTAGCGCTGTAAGCCTCAAAACTTGCGCTGTGCGCGGATGCATTTTGTAGGGTCGGACGTAAACGCCCTTTGGCATACCCCTCAGTTTGGCAGAGGACAGATTTCTATGGGAACTCCGTCAGGTCCCAGGACTTCCACACAGTTTGAGCAAGCCGGGGGACATTCGGGGATCGGATCGGATGCGATTATGACTTGCAGCAGCGCAACCGCGAGGACGAGAGCGTAGAAAGTGCGTTTCATGGAACCTCCTTTAGAGAACAGCCGTTAAGACCACAACCCCGGCAATCGCCGCGCCGAGCAGCCATAAATCAGAGCCAGAAAGTACTACCCCGCCGACAGAGTACGAAGCATCAAAGCCAGGAAGCGAAGACGCGAAATCTGGGAGGTAGGCTGAAAAGTCGGCCGGCGATGTAGGACTCGAGCCGGAATCCCCGGCGCTGGACGTGTCTGGAGCCGCCACCGCATCACTGCCGCCCGCGTACCCGCCCTGAATCGATTTCAGCGGCACTGAGGGATCAATGCCCGTTGCCGCCGACACCCGCGAGATGTAGTTGCTTGTCATCTGCGAGGTTTGCGCCCCGCCCGCCGCGTTCTTTGTGTTTGGTGGAGCCCAAGTATTGAGGAACGTTGTCAGGTTGTAGCCACGGTCGATGTAGTTCTGAATCTGCCACTCTAAGGCCGCTTCGCCAGCTTCCGGCGTTGGGAACTTTGCGAACCCGCCCGCGCCCAGCGTTGCGCCCTTTTGCCCGACGTAGATCAGGTTTCCTGGATTGTTGTTTGCTGCGAAGTTTGGATTGTAGCCTTCAACATCCCGGATTGCAGAGGCCAAGGAAGAAACGAGAGCATCCCCGAGACCGACGCCGCGGAGCCCGAACCGTGAAGGAGTTCTCAAGTACATGTAGAAAATTTAGAAGATGGCAAAATAACAGGCTTGGTCGCAATCACGTACTGATCCCGCGCCATTTGTCGAGACAAAAGTAAACGTCGAGCTTGATCCTAGACCATTACCCGAATATGATCCACATGCGCCGAAGGTTGAACAACTCGCATTCGTCAAAGGAATATGCACTCCTATATTGATCGCTGATGAAAACGACACCGTGTAGACTCCAGTGGAACTCCTCGTTACGCCAGTTGCAAGCCCTGAAACTGTCACATTTACAACGGTAGTTCCCGATACATTCCACGATGCCGTAGCTATTGCCCCAGGTGTCACTGGCTGAAATGTTGGATCAGCGCTTGCCCCGTTGCTGGTGAGAACTTGTCCAGCAGTCCCCGCCCCGGTGTAGGTTAGCGCTTGCGTTGTCGAGCCCAGCGCTACGCCGTGATTCGTTGGACTACCAGTTGTGCAGGTTGCGCACGCAACTACTGGAGTCGTTCCGCCCGTCGATGTGATCGGCGCAGTCCCAGACACCGAGATCACGCCGACATTCGAAGTTCCGAAAGCCGACATGATCGTAATCGTCGGAGTGACAAGGATTGTTCCGCTGAACACCAGTTGATAGGAGAGTAAATCACCGCTTGTTGCCGTGAAGCTGTGCGTTGTGTCATTGCAGGAGGTTGCAACCGCGCCCGATATCGTACAGGTGATCGTCTGGCTTGAGCCATTCGCCCGCCAGGTCACTGCTACTGAATTTCCTACGCCAAGAGCCGTTGACAGTTGGACGTAGAGCCTAGAGACCGTGGCAGTTGCTGAGGAATCGATATCTACGTTCGCTTCGGTTGCCGAGCAAGCGCCGCCGCCCCCAATGGGACAAAAAGAAGTGCCAGACAGGATAGAGAGCGTTGGCCCTGAGTAGGTGACGACGCCGCCGCCGCCTCCAGACCCGGAGCCGCAGGGAGAGCCCGAATCTCCCAACCCATTCACGTTCCAGTTGACGCAATTCCCCGCCCCGCCGAGAGCCGTTGTCATTGCAAAGAGAGTACCCGCCCCGGCTTTGTTCGCGGTCTTCACCGCCGTGTTGTCGAGTTGGCCGCCGCCTGCGGAGTCTGCATGGGTATGGTTCGCATTCACAAAGCTCGCGATTGTCGGCGTGGTGATGACTGGCGACCCCTGCAAGAGCACAGTGGAGCCCGTGCCGCTTGTGGTTGCTGCGATCAGTTGCCGGCTTGCATTAGATGCCACAACCGCAGCAGAAAGCGGAACTACTGCCCCGTTGATTTGAGTGCAAGTGATCACCGCCAAGTTTGTCATTGTGCAATCACCCGAAAGCGCCCGAGCGATTGGAAGATTTGAGCCGTTGCCCAGCCAGAAACTACCATTCGTGAGCGCCGCCGCGATGATTTGGCTACTCGCGTTGGTTGCGGCAACTGCCGCAGACGCCGGAACCGCCGCGCCGTTGACCTTGCAGACCGTAGGATCGGGATACGTGCCGCATAGGTCCCCGCCAGCCGGCCCCCCTGCACTACCTGCCCCAACTTGCACCGGTCCCGCGCCCGCCGTTCCCGTTAACTGGTATTTGATGGACCCCGTACCCGTTTTGGATACGAGCTTGACCCGCACCCACGGAGGGTTAACTTGCAGCGTCATAGCAGCGTAGGCAATATCGGTTGAGGGATTCGACCCGCTTACTAGCGCTGGAGCCGTGAGCGCCGCCCAGGTCCCAGGAACGCCGTTATTATCCGGAGCCCCTTCAACTTGGATTGAGAGAGCGGAAAAGCCAGTACTGTTGTAGGTGAACACCCACGAGTAACAGGCTTTGGTGCGATTGTCGATTGTCACCGAAACATCGCCGGCCGCAGTGAAGATTGGCGAGTTGGCCGCGCACTGGCCCAGCAAGGAAACCGCCGCCAGGAAAAAGCCAATAAGTATTTTCATATCAGTTAGTCGTTTATAGAGCCTTGCAAAACCAGCCGAATAGCCCGCCGCCAATGAAGTTCGGATCATCAGCCGGGATATCGCTGGTTGTGATCACCTTCACCCGTAGCACCTGCTTTGGTTTGAACACCGTGTATCCCTCGATTGGAAACGGCCCGAGCTTCGAGCCGCGTTCGTCGGCCATGTTGTAGAGGTCAGGAACCGCGTAGCCCGCTAGTGCATTTGTACCCGAGCCCACCGGATTATCAACATCGATTGTCCAGAGGATCGAGCCCGACCCGTCTACAAAGGGGTTCGGATTCACTGACGTTGAGAAACTGAGGCGATATCCGCGCAGCACGAAAACCATTGCTTCGGGAACAATCACCGTAGCCCGCGTAATCTCGGTAAGCACGCCGGCCACTGGAGCCGGAATCCACCCGAACCGTTGCACGGCTTGCGCATCTGATCGAGGCTTCAGCCACCAGTACGGCCATTGATTAGAATTCGTCGCTTCAGTTCCGATCATGGCCGAAGCGGACTTGACCATATCCGGACCGACACCAGCAAAACCACGGCTTAGTACTTGCACTTCTGCACCTCCAGGACGCCGATAACGAGATTACACCGCAGTTGCGCCCCGCTCACGTTCCACAGTTCAACATTGAACACGCCCGTTCCCACTACCGGGTAAGGCGCATTCAGCAGCCAAGGGTAGTTGGATGGTTGATCGTTCGACACGAACATATCCGGCGTAGGCGAGTCGAAAACTTCGATACCGAGATCTAAATCCGTGATCTTGAAGACGAAGCCCGCCGCCGTCTGGCCGTTTGGTGCTTTATGGAAGATCCCCCAGATGAGGGAACCCGGCGTGATCGAAAGGCCGTATTTCAGGTACGCCCCTGCTTCGAGCAAATCCTGATCATCATCAGGAAGCTTGTAGTACTTCGGCTGATAGCAGTCATCGAACGCCGCCGGCGCGAGTTGCGCAATTGCCGGTGGATCGAAGTAGCCCCAAGTCTCACGGTAAAACGGCCAAAGTTGAAGTGAATTGATCATGAACCCGCCTTTACTGCCGGCCCGAGGTTGAAAGGATCGGGAGAGGCCGGAATCTTCGACACCACCAGATAGAGCACCAGCAGCCCGAGCCCAACCGCTAAGACTGTTCCCATTGCGTTCTGATCCCTCATACCGCGTACACCTTCGATCCAATCCACGCCATAGCCAGCCGCACCGGGAGAGCATCGGTCACCGCAACGAAAAGCGTGTCATCACGGTAAAGGTTATACAACAAGATCGAGTTCTTCGGCAGGTAGATTTCAGGGAAGAACGTTCCTGGAGCCGCGGGACCCGGAAGCGCTGGAGAACTCAACCCCGAAGAGTTGCCAAGCACCCAGTCAATGGGCAAGGGTTCATTGCTGTAGGGCTTCAAATTCTGATCCATCAGCAGAATTTTCAAGTTCGTGTAGCCGACGGTTGAATAGACGCCGCCAGTATCCCGCGCCCAGTTGCCCGCTTGCGCCGCCCGTAGCACGAAGTCTGCATCGTTGCGGATGTTCAACGGTTGCTGAAGCAGTTGCCCTACCGTGTTGAGGACAATGGCGGGATCCTGCTGCGTCCCCTTCCCTGTTGTGTAGGTGAAGTCCAGCGCCCGCATGTTGGCCGGATAGGTGTAGTCTGGAAACGCCCCAGGCCGGAACAGTTTCACGCCGCGGAAAATCACCTGCACGTCAAAAAGATCCTCGCCCGATTCGTTGATCAGGTCGAACTCGATGACGGAACCAGGCGCATAGGGTTGCTGAGGCCGGATCGGTCGATAATTGGCATTCTGCCCGAGCGCCCCCCAAAAATCCTGCGGAGTCTGTAGGGGCTGTTGCGCTGTATACGTCCCTGCCCCGTTCTTGAAACGGAACCGCAGCCCATTGACCGCCGTCTGTGCCCGCGTTTCAAGATTCGGCCGGATGTGAATTCCCCGACCACGAGCAAGGAAAGGCGCATCGTTTTCGAGCGGCAAAGGGTAGGAGAAAACGCTATCCCCATCCGGCAAACTCGCGATCGTGATGCTGTAGTCCTGATGGCGTTCGATCATTGGCAACCCTCCGGGTATCTCTTGACCCCGCGAAACTCCCACAACCCCGGATAAAGATCAGTCCCGATTATGTCCGGCTGAAAGAAATCAATCAGCAGCACCGACCCGGCAGGGCAGAATAGCTCAGGCTCCCAAATCTTGCACCGTCCGGATCCGGCGTTTGGTGGAGCACTCCCCGCAGTCCAGGCCAGCAGCGAGAGAGGCACGAAACCATCTGTTAAATAGTTGCCATAGCCGTCGCGAAGTTGGCATTGAAAGTCTGCCGTTTGCCCTTGGTCCGAACCCTGAACCGACAGCGACCGGAACAACTGCGGCGCATCGCTATCGAGTTGCACGACGAAATTCAAGATGTACTCGCCCGCTGGGATACTGCCGCTGGGATCTTGTCCGAAGCACACCGGCCGGACGAACGGCACATCGACGTAGCCGGGAGGCGTTCCGTATTGGAATTGAGGTCGAAACATTTTAGTTACACACCGTTCGTTTAACGCCGCGGAACTCCATGTACATGGGGATTGTCACGTTGACCATTGAGGGAGCAATCGTGATGGAACAGGAAACCGGGGAGGCGACGACGGGCGGGACTTCAGAATCCGTCACCCCAACCTCGAACGGGTAAGTTCCCGCAAGTGTCGGAATCCCGGAGACTACGCCGGTTACCGGGTCAATCGTCAGACCTGGAGGCAGTTCGCCAGACACGATCGAGTACGTGTACGGCTGAACTCCGTCATTACTCGGAAAAAGATGATCGTAAGCCGTCCCCGCCATTCCGCTTGGAGGCGACCCGCATTCGACAGAGAGCCCATCGACGCCGACGCATTGAGAGGAAAGATTCAGGAAGATGCACATCGTTTGCTCAATGCCCTGAACCGGCCCCCCAAACCCGGTGTACTCAATATCGTTGTTGTACGCCACGGCGATATTTGCCACGTTGTCATCGGCCGCCAGGATAAACCCAGGCCAACCAGAGCCGAGCGGCAAATCTGCTTCCAGCCGTTTTGTCCCAGTTTGGATAATGTACGGTGCTCCCGATGCTCCTATGTCAATCACCCAGGCGCAGAAAAGCACCATCACTTCACGAGGAGAAACCCAGTCGGCACCAAACGGCCCCGGGAAGTTCCCTGAATCCAGGCTTGTAATCGTGCCTTGAGCGAAGTCGCCAGAGCCCGAGGCCATGTGTCCAGGGCAAACAAAATAGTTCGGATCGACAGACGAATATTCCGCCGCGTAAATTGAGGAGCCCAGGCACGTCACAGTGTTAGCCGGACCGCCCGCTATGTGCTTCGCCGCATAGTATCGGTTGTTGTTTGCCGAATGAGTGAAGGCGATTTGAGTGTACGTATTCCCCTGCGTATCCGTTGGCATGATGGACGGGTCGCCACCTGCTTGAAATGCGATGGCGATAATGCAGTTGCCGGCTGTATTCGGAGAGGCGAAGGTCTGGGAAGGGTTCGAGTCACACCCGGTTTGTTGGACAAAGGCAAAGTTAGGCATTTATCCACCAAAGGAAATTGCGTTAGGTCCAGGGTTGAAAAAGTCGATCATCAGAACCGACCCGGCCGGACAGTAAAGCTCAGGCTCCCAAATCTTGCAACGGCCCGAGCCTGAATCGGGGGATTTCCCAGCCCCCCATGCGAAGAGAGAGACCGACACAAAGCCATCGGTCAGGTAGTTCCCGAAAGCATCCCGGATGCGAAGCTGGATATCGTTGTCTTGACCCTGCAACGCCCCTTGAACAAACAGCGAGCGAAACAGCGTCGGAGCATCAGCGTCCAGTTGCAAAACGTAGTTCAGCAGCACTTCACCAGGCGGAACCACGAAAGAGGGATCCTGTCCAACAGCCAGCGCCCGCACGTATGGCACGTCGACGTAGCCGGGAGGCGTACCGAATTGGAATTGAGGCCGATACACCTAAGCGACCTTCCCCCGCTTGATGATTTTGAGGGCTTTTTTTCGGTGCTTCGTCTTTTCGATCAACTTCCCTTGCGCATCGATCCAGGGAGTAAAAGAGTCTTTCCCGATATGCTCAACAGGGCAACTGATGCGAATACGAAGCGCCCCGAAGTGATCAGCCGCAAAAAGACGCCGCGCAGCCAAGAGCGCAAGCTCTTTATCCGTTCCACACGGAAACATGAGATCTCGCGTTCCAGCTTCCGGACCTGACATCATCGTCCCCGTATCGTAATAGCGGAGCCCGGCCACCTTGGAGATTTGATCGTCATCCAGGCCATAGTGAAAACTCACAACGAGTTCGTATCCAAGGTCCCAATCCTTTGGCGGTCGGATATTCCGCCTATTGCCTTCATCGAAACAACACTTGAACTTACGGGACGGGATCAACCGAACGCGCCGAACGACCTTGGGTTTCTTCATTCAGGAAACCCTCCGACGCTTGACGCCGACGAAGTACATGCCGAAAGTAAAGACACTGCCGGATGCTCCCGCGCCATCCACCACGAGCGCATCGAAATAGATGTTGTCCCGCGCCTTGACCTTCAACTCTTTGAACATCACCCCTTGCACATCGTTCAGTGGCAGGTAGTTTTGCGAGACCTGGTAGCCGTCGCCGCGGGTCAACCGGATCGAGACTGTACCCGAGGTCCCCTGATTCGCTTGGTTCGCTGGGAAGTAGCCCCAGATTTGCCGGATATAGAAGTCTGAATCAGGCTCGATTTGCGTCCCGATGTTCGTCAGCGGAGCCCCGGTAATGGGCAGGTTGGCCGTTGGCGAAACGTACGTGAACTCTTCATCTTGATAGCCGTCCGGAGTTTCCGAGGGACACCCCGGCCCATACCGGAACTCAGGGCACATGATGTTCTGGTTTGCGCCGCGGTAATAGCGTGGCAGGTTCAGGCCCAGCGGGTTAGGCGGGATTCGCCCGTTGCTTCTTACCTGGAAACGGTAGACGCCTTCGAACATCATCGAGACCTGATAGCCGTCTGCTGGGGGAGGTCCCGCTATCGTGGTGTCGAGATCGACAAACATCTTTTCTCCGGGTCTCCATTCCACCTCTGGCATGAACAATTGACGATCCGAGCCGATACCGAAGGCCGAAGCGTGCGGAGTGTAGCTGGACTGAAAGAATCGACCGTTTGGAAACTTCAGCCGCCAGTACACGCCTTGCGTAGCAGCCGGGAGACCGGTTGCCGTCACACCGCGCACGAAGAACGGGACGCGGCCGTGATGCACAAGCCCGGTAATGTCCGTCGTACCCGGTGCTGTTCCGTCACCCGGCAAGCTCCGCGAGTAGCCGACGTGCCCCGGAATATCCACCCAGGAAATACCGTCCGGTGGAGTTGGCCGGCCGCAGGAATCAAGAATGTAATCCGCTTGCGTCAGCAATTGCGGCATCGAGAGATCAGCCATTAACCCCGCCCTTTTTTATTGTTCGAATCGTCCACCAGATACGCGAGGCCGGCCAGGACAAGGACCGCCGCGATCGCGAGTCCAGCGCCCGACGACGAAGGCGCTAAAGAATCAACCGGAACACCCGCCCAGTAATCGGGTTCCCCAACCGGCAACGCATGAGCCGGTGTCCCAGTAGCACAGGATCCCGAAGGAGGAGCATAACCTAACCGCGGGTCCGGAGTTCTTGCCGGCGTTCTTCCATCACCGACCGCAAGAGGAGTACTTGAACCGCCGTAACGCAGATACGCCACCGTGCCATCTTTGCCCCGAGGTTTTGCTACCCCAGTAGGAGAGACGCCGAAGCGCTGGACGAATTGCGCATCTGATTTGGTGGTTTGTGTGCCGTCCGCAATCCCCGCTACGACAGCCGCCGCACCCGTTGAATTTGAGATTGCCGAATTGCTTGCAGCCGGGTTGCCTGAAGGATGATCAACCACCCGCGCCGCAGTAGAAATGTCACCCGCCGCCGTTCTGATTCCTGGAACGCCGCCGCCAGGTACGGCCCGGTTGTTGCGAAGCTGCAAAGCGACTTGCGGCCCGAGATCTTGAAACCCTTGCCAATCTCGACCTATAACGCTTGCCCATGCACGATTGGCCCGGTTGAGTGCCGCATCCTGCCCCGCAATTTCCGCCGCATCCGCCAGGATCTTAGCCGCGGGAATTGGGCTAGCCGAGTTTTGAACGTTGCAAGCTTGAGCGGCCGGAATATACATTGAGCACCCTTTTTACTGCTTGTTCTCTGAATACGGGCGAGAGCCGCTATCGACTCCCGCCCAGCTTGACAGGGGGAAACTTACTGCACGCTGCGATCGGTCAGGCCGTCGAGGAAGCCAACCACGGTAAACGCGGTAGCCATCGTCGGAGGAGCCGCGGGACCATCGAAGATGAATTTCCAGCTAAACTGCTGCTGAGGCGCGATGTACTTCGCAAAAGAACCGGCCCGCCAGGTTGCTTGGGGAGCCGGGAATCCGTTTGTGAAGAATTGATCGGTGCCGCCCTGATTCTGCGATCCCATGAGGCCCGCGCCGGCCGGGAACATCCAGGGGAAGCCCTCGTAAAAGATCTTGTCATCGATGCGGAATTCCAGATAGCAGAGATTGAGGAATTGATCGATGGCCGCCTTCACATCGGTAGACAGGATATAGATGCCGATTTGCTGGAGCACCAGGCACTTCGGCGGGGGGAATTGATTCCCGCGCTGCATGTTGGTCTGGAGCTTCGTTTTGCGAAGGTTCGTGTACGGGTCAACCTGTCCAATCGGAGTCGAGAACAGGTCGATGGAGTTCGGCACCGCGACGGCTGGCGATGCCAGAGCGTTGGTCCACGTGTCCCAATACTTCCAGGGTCCACGATCAACCCATCCGCCCATGATGGAATTGATATCCGGCCCCGAAGGACCGGCAGGAGGCGCTACAACCGCTTGCGTATTCGATGGTGTAATCATTTTCTTTCCGTTAAACCTCAAGATCTTTCTTTTTTTCGAACTGGGTTTAAAGGAGCCCTTGGGCGCGAGGACTCCCCAAACTTATTGCTTTACTGCTTTATGCCGCGCATCCGTACAGGCCATTGCCGCCGTACAGAGAATTGCATCCGGACAGGCCGGAAGTGATCAGATTGTTGGTTGCGAGTGCCGCGGAATGCGGATTGTAAGGTCCAAGCCGCTGCGGGGTGACGAAGTTCTGAGCGAGGTAGTCGCCCATCCCAAGGGACGCCGTGTACTGGCCGAACGGTGTGTAGTCCGCGATCAGACGCAGCACCACCTGAACGATACCGCCCGACAGTACCGAAGTTGCCGCGGCCGGGTTGTGGAGGAATGCCTTGACTCCCCACGAGAGCAGGAAGGCGGAAACCAGGTTGCCGAGGTACCCCATTACTCCGGTGTTCTTGTCCTGCAAGACCATCTGAGTTAGGTACTTCGCACCAACCGCGCCCGCCACGACGAAGACCGCCGAGGAGACAAGCCCGGTGAGGTTGCCCATACCCGGATTCCGACGCGAGCCGCGCCGACGATGCCCGGTGTTCTTTTTCGTTGGACGCCGGCGATGTCCCGACGCTTTGGCCTTTCTACGGCCGCGATTCTGTTTCGTTGTCGCCACTGATGACTCCTTGGGAAGTGTGAAGCTGATGATTTTGCCCAGATTCGGTTTTGTTGCACGTCGAGCGACAGAGCGCTTTTTCGTGCGTGGCCGATGGCTGGACGTGGAGGGTTTGCGCCGCGGCCCGCTCTTGTTTTTGCGGGCAGCTTTCCGCTTGTGTTTCACTGCGGATTGCCGACGCTTGCCACCGAAGCCCGCCGCAATCTGCTTGGCGGATAACTTGCGCCTTGCGGGATTGACGACGGTCCGATGTCGCTGAGTTACCGCCATTGAGTTAACTCCCTATGCTCACGGTTTGCTGCATGAATTTACCCCTCATGCTGAGGCCAAGGAAGAACAGGGCGTGAGTCCTTCCGAAAACTGTGCTACTTGACCGGCGCACCGAATTGCGCCCAGCCGAGAATCGAGAACAGGATGAAAAGCAGGAAGCTATGAGCCCCCGCACGAAACGGGTAAGGTTGACCTGGAGTGTACGAACTCCACAGGCCGAACACGAACCAGACGATCATGATCACCCAGAACAGAATAGGTAAAGGCATAGAAACTCCTTCAACGTCTGCGCTTTTTCGCTTTGCGCTTCTTCACCGTGCGCCTGAGTTCAACGGTTGTGACACCGTTCTTTTTTGTGAGACGAACTTTCGCCGCACTGATCCATTTGCCGAGCTTCGGACGTTTCATCGTTGCCATTAGTTGTCGATCCCTTCCGGTAAAATCGTGTACTCGCCACCCGCGATCGTGAGCAATTTGGAGATCACGTCATAGATCACGTGCGGTAGTTTGCCGGTGAGATCACCGACTTTGTGTTTATAGTTCGCTTCGCCACCGTCGCGGCCCAAGTGGTGTTTGATCGTGTAGTACTTGATCTGCTTGAGCTTGCCCAGCACTTCGTGTTCATGGGGTTCGGTGATGCCGAACTCTTCCAAATCCACCTCTTGATCCCCGCCTTCGATAAACAACTGGAATGGGTAGCCCTTCGGTGCTTGAGCCAGCCTCGCCCCTTTGAAATTCTTCAGCGTGAACGTGCCGCCGTTGATTCCTGCGATCGTCAGCGAGACGAGCTCGCCGCAGTCTGCCAGGTGCTCATGCTCGAAGACTTTCGTTTTCACCTCGATGAGTTCATGCACGTCTGTACCGTGGAACTCTTTCGAGGCTTCAGCCGCCGCCGCATATTCAGACGGATTCTTTCGATCAACCCTCAGCTTGAAATTGCGGAGCCATGTCCGCGCCTCTCTCTCGCTTTCGGCATTGTGCAATAGTTCTTGGCGATTGTAGACGCGCCAAAGACCATTGGAGAATTTCACGCGATACGATGCGTTTTCACGAGTTGCCGCCGCCGTGGACTTCGCAGCCATCTACCAATTCCCCCGCCCGAAGAGAATGAACAGGATGATAATTAGCAGCACCAGGCCCGCGCCGCCGCCGTATCCCCAACCCGGCCCGAAAGTGTTGTGCAGGTAGTAGCCCCCGCCGCCCCCGAACAGGATCAACAGGATTATGAGCACCAGCAGCAGAGGCATTTACTTGTTCTCCCTTCTCTCCATTGCGAGCAGGCACTTTTGGACATCGTTCGAAAGATCGTGGTAGCGCGTGTGCGCGTAGTCCTCGACCAAAACGATCTTTGCCCGTAGCTCTGCAATTTCTTTCGTCATAGGATCAAGCTTCGCCGCCGCAAGAGTCGCATCCAGAAAACGCTTTCCAAATTCTTCCCGTAGTGAATCCTTGAAGTCCGACAGCGCCGCCGCAATCGTTATTTTTTGGTACCAGGCCAGGAACCCGCCCATCAGACCAATCGCCCCGATGATCCATCCCATCGTTTCTCCTATCTGCATTTGGCCGTGCCCCTGTCAATGTCATGTCAGACTCTCTTGCGCAAGGGACGCACCGAGCGCCGAGCCCTTGGTCCAGACGTAATAACCCGCGACTCCTACCGCCGCCAGCGTCAACACAACGCCGAGGCTTGCCATGTTCCCCGATGATGACTTCTTACGCCGCTTTCGTTTCGGAGGCGACGGGTTCAACAGTCCTGAATCGGGAAACACCAGCGAATAAACCATAGCCCCGCCGATCCCCAATAAGAGGTAGTCTTCCCATGACAGGGTAGAGAGATCGATCGAGCCGAGGCCGTTTCTCATCGCGTACACCGCCATGCGAAAATGATCAGCGCCAAAATACTTACATACGGCATAGCGACCAGAAACCAAACCATTTAGCGCCGACTCCCAGAACTGAACATGAAGAACAGCGCCGCCGCCGCGCCCGCCGCAATCAGGGGATTAGCTGATACCCAGGCCATCGCATCATCAAGAACGCCGCCCGAACTCGGAGCCGACATATTTACAACCATCCCCGAAGCAGCCGAAGACGCCGCCATCTGAGACGGCGGGTATGACGACGCGATGTAGGGAGACGCCGCAGTATTTTTGGGAGAGGCCGTACTCGTGCCCGCGCCGACGGTCGTTTGCTGAACGGAAGGTGTCGCATAGGACGGAGTAGTGGAGCTCGCCGCAGGTTGCGATTGTACGGGTTGCGCTGGAAGAACAGCCGGAACCGGAGCCGGTGTACCTGTAACGATTCGCGCCGAGCCATACGGCCCGGTAGGTTGCTCTGTCACGTTCACTGTTGGAGCCAGCCCGCCGCCAGAGCGCAATACTGCGTTGATGGCATCTTGCGCGAATGTCCCCGGAACAACTTCGCCCGTTGTCAGGCGGCCCAGCGTCAACAGATCCGGATTCGCCGCGTTAAATGCTCGCGTAGCTGCAACCAAAATGGTTTGGTTGTTCGTCGCGTTCTGGATTGCGATTTGCCCTTGTGCTGGAGTCAACCCCTGCGCTGCAGCTAGACGCCCTATTTGGTTTGCCAGGATGCCCGCGACGTATTGAATATTGGATAAAGAGTTATCTGCAGCTTTCGCTGGAATCACCTTCAACCCGATCATGCGCTTTCCCGTCGCTGGATCAGTCCAAACGGGTTGCGTGTAGTCCACATCCGAAGTCAATTTCTTATCGCAGTTTGCGTATGTGATCGAGCCCGCAACGGAGTCGAAGGCGTGACCCTGACATGGATCATTCCCGATCACTAGCGCCTGGTAGAGCATCTGGTTTGCCGCCGCCGTGTTCCAGGAAAGGCCCTGGAGTTGTGGCATGCTGCATGTTGTGTTCATCTCTACCGGGTAATTATTGTTGTAGCCACCCGGAGGTTCCATCCCGAAACCCGCGAGTGGATCAGCCGGGTTATAGAAGAGTCCGCACCCTTGGGATTGCTTGTAGTACTTCCAGCCGCGCCCGCGAACATACCAGCCGTTCTTTTCAGCATCCGCAAACGCTGCAAAATAGTCATCAATCGAAACACCTGGCTTGAAGAGTGAATCGGAAGAGAACGACCGGCCCCCACTTGGAGGAAGGTAGTAGATTGTCGAAAGTGGCGAGGGATTCGTGACAGGCGGGATCTGCGCCGCGGACGTTGGCTCAACATCCCCCATACCCCGGCGAAGGCCCATCAACCGGGCGTTATTGCTTCGGACGTACATTACCTTCGACCTCCCAGCGCAACCACCGCGAACACCGCCACGCCGACGCCCGCTAAAATCATCCACGGCTGAAGCCCGCTTGAATCTTCCGGCCGGTTAGGATCGGACGCTTTCGAGGCCGCTTGTTGTTGTGCCGCCCATTGCGCCAGCGCCGTATTGTTCTGCGCGTGTTGCGCCGCTATCTGCGCGTCGATATCCGTCGTTTGCCCTGTCAGATCATCCGGAATCGGGAGAGCCACCGGTGCCGGAGGAAGTGTGAAGGAGGAATCCTCGACATTCGTGCTTTGTCCTGGAACGATTGGCCCGTTCTGCACTTCAGCCCAGCAGCGAGGTTGAAAAATTCCGAACTGGAACAGTCCGCAAGTGGGATCGTTCGCCATGTTGAAGACACCAAGCCCGGTACGTCTATACACGTCGGCCCCTCCGAGGATCGGGGTCAATCTGAATTACATCCGGATCGGGACCAAGGAAGCCCGCAGCCCGCGCCGCTTCGACCACTGTTACCGGACGATCAGGAACGCCGAGTTCCTTTAGCTTCGCCGCCGCTACATCGCGTATCCCGGCATCCCATAACGGAACGCCTTTACAACGCGGCTCAATGGTGCTCTTTACGACTTGCCCCAAGCATTCCAAGAGAAGGAGATCGAGACGAACGCCGCCCATTACGCCGCCCTCCGTTCAAGAACCACAGCCACAACCAATGCAAGGCCCCAGACGATCGAATAGAACGTCAAATCATTCATCGCCGCCGCCCTCCAAAAAGCACCACGAGAAGGACCAAGCCCGCCCCGCCCACGAACCACATGGGATTGATCGCTGTCGTCGTTGCTGGTTTCGAAGTGAGCATGTAACCCGGTGTCGTTTGGTTTAAAAGCGCTTGATAGTTCAGGTAGTCTGTCAGGCCGGAAGCATCAGAACTCGACACCGACGCCGCGCCCGGTATCGACCCTTCGCCCGTTCCAGTAGGATTCGCCAGATCGTCAAGCGATAGCGCCCCCATCCCGGTATGTTGCGACAAATACATGCTTATGCTCGACCGTGCGCTTTCTTTTCTCGCCCAACAGTTCCAGAGGTAGCGAGTCCCAAAATGATCAGAGCCCCGATAAGCAGGTAAGGCCCATACTCCGTGACCCAGTTCGACTCCGAAACATCAACTTGCCCCCAAACTACCTTTGGCCCTGTCATCGAACGAGCCTCACTGGACGAAGCCGCCCGGTTCTTACCGCAATGTGCCGCTGGAAATCGTTCCACCCCGAGAGGCCCTGAGTGGACATCATGGTTTGAATCTCAGCGAGCGTAGTTTGACCCGCATTCTGTATCGAAGTAGCCGACGCGCCCGCACTTGCCGCCCGCTTCACTCGATTACTGAGGACGTTCGACACCGCCGCGTAGACATCGGGCCGCAAAAGGATTTGCCCCTTGTCTGTGGTGGTGACCGTGTTGTAGCCGCCAGGCAGAGCACCCTGAAACGAAACGAAGGTTGCAGCATCGGGAATTACGAATGCATCATTGGCCGCGACTTGCCGCAAAGCATCCGCCGCGTTTGTAACCGTGGTGCCGAGCGGTGGAACTGGAGTGACCGCAGGAGCCGCCGCGGGTTTGTTTGCCGCAAGCACCGGAGCCACGCCGCCGCCGAAGGATGAAAGGATCGAGTCAAACCACCCTTGCATGTAGCCATAGACTGCAACGCCGGCCGCGCCCAGTAACAGAATCGTGTTTGAGGAGCCCTTAGCCATTTCGTCCTTTCACTTCACAACCAGAAACACCGCAAGCCCAGCCGCCGCCAACCAGACCCAAGACGGAATGCCGGAAGCCGCATCCGCAATCGAGCCGCCCGCGAGCAGATCGCCGGACGTTCCCGCGCTTGACGTTCCCGCACTCGACCCCGCGAACATCCCCGGATTCGTTTGCTGTGTACTCCCGGAGGTCAACAGGTTGATGTTTGCCAAAGCGCTTTGCAGTGCTGCGTCAGGATTCGATGCCGCCAGCGCCGCCGCGCAACCCGCCGCCCGCGGATCGTTTGCAATCGGATCTCTGTACCACGTAAACCAAGGAAACTTCCCACCCGGCCCGCGGTCACTGATACACGCATTCCCCGCCGAGCCAAATATGCCGCTACCGCAACCCTTCGGACTGATCAGCCATTGCCAAGCTGAATCGAACGCCGCGAGAGCCGCCGCTTGGTCAGCGCATGTACCCGGCCCCGCAAGATATGCGTCTTTATTCGCCCGCAGCAGAGGTTCAAGCCCGTTGACAATTTGCGTTGTGGCCGTCATCGCCTGGTGAGATTGATTGATCGAGTTCAACCACATCCCAGCCGCCGAGGTTGCCAGTGAGACGCCCGCCGAGATCCCCGCGCCCGCGAGAATTGCTCCCGTTGAAGCAGTAGCCCCGAGCCCGCCGACAACTGGAGTTTTGATGTACATCAGCGCTTCACCACCAGGAACAGCACCGCAGCCGCCGCGCCCGCTGCGAGTAACGGATTAGCCGACACCCACGCCATAGCAGAATCAAGAAACGAATCCGAGGACTGAACCGACCCTGTCGAAGCAGCCGCCGTACTTGCCATACTCCCCACTGGAGCCGGACCAGCCCCCGGAATTGTTTGAACTGGTTGCGCGGTCACGTTGGGAGCCCCCGGAATTGGTTGATACGTTCCGGCCGGCGTGACGATCCCCGGCGTGAAGCTGCATGGCGCTAATCGTGGGTCAACGTTTGAGGGAACCGTGGCCGGGTTCGTTGTCAGGAACGCTTGCCCGACACAGCCGCAAGCCGGATCAATCGACCACAGCCCCATGTTTGTTCCGAGACTTGTACACCCGGCGAGCTTCGCCTGAGACGCTCGGACCATCACGAACCGTTGCGCCTGTTGATCGTACGCGAGAACATTACCGTTACTATCCGCGAGTTGTGCCGGTGACGTGATCGCCGCCATATCCCCGAGCCCGGTTCTCCTGACTACACGCGTGCGCATTCTCTCTCCGTCCCAATAAGAGACAGCGCCGAGGTCCTGACCAGGAGTGCGCCGGTATGCCATTTACTTTTTCAGCACCGATACCAAGATGAGCCCGCCGACCAGCAGCCCGCCGATAAGCAGCGTGCTTGAACTAATTCCCAGCGATGAAGCCGGCGAACCTGAAACAACTTGCCCACTCGGAAGCAGCACGTTGCCATTCGGAAGAACAGTTGCGCCCGATCCAATCTCCTGCGAGGCGAGCCGCGTTCCTGAGTTCAGCAATTGCCCGAAGAGATTAGCCCACACCGACGACGAACCGCCGCCGCCAGCTACAGAGGGATTCTGCGAACCCGGTATGAGCACCTGTCCCGTTGCGCCGCTCACCAGGTCCCCAGTAATCGAGTCGATGTAGTTCGGCCCCGGTGTGTTGTCGCCGCCCGTTGCCGCGATCGCCGCTGCATCCGATTCCAGATCACCCATCCCGTACTTGCCGGCCGCGATCGCATTCAGCCCGCGCCGCCGATATGCCGTCATCACATCGAGCGATGGATAGGGACCCGTAACGCGCCCGCTGGATGTCATTTCGCTCCCGGTCCATCCGGGTTCCCGCACGTATCCACTGAGCCCGCGTTGTCTCATTGGCCCTCCTGTTTTGTTGCCGTTCATATCCCACAACTGGGACTCGTACACGTCTTGCGCTGGGACTTCCCACCCTGGATACTCACCGTGTGATGCATCAACAGGAAACACCGTGCCATCCTCAAGTACCGCCGCCGCGCATACGTGAGACCAGCGCCCTGGATCGGATCGATCGCACTTGTACGTCTTGATTAAAGGAGTGACGCCGAGCGCCGCCAGCATCGAGCAGCACAACATTGTGAAGTCATCACAGTCGCCAGCCTTGTCTCGCGCCCTCAACAGCACCGAAGGAGAGATGAGCAGTTCGAGTTCATCGTGACGACCCAGCATCCGCGCAAGCTGCGATTCGTCAGACTCGAAACGGATGTTCCGCTTGACCCACTCCCATACAGCGCACGCGATACCGCGTCGATCCGGAGACGCAACACCCAGCCGACACACCCGCCGTAGTTCCGGATCACCCGCGCAGCTTCGAACATGCGCACCCATTGCGGCAACGGTTTGCGCTGTTGACCGTTCAGTGTCCTGATAGTCAGCTTGCTTTTCCGAGATGAGTACAGGCCCAGGCATTCTGATTCAGCGATAACGGCCGGCTGAAATGGACGAACGGCGCGAACCTTCCGCCCATGACACGCCCGCCAGCCGTTGCACAAGGTGCATACCTGCACAGAATAGGACTGTGGTTAAAAGGAGTCAATAGGTGTGTGGTTATTTTGCAACTGCCTCAAGTCCTTTGGTTCGTATAGTATAGTATGATACCGCCGGGTTGTAGAACCCGACACTGTTGCACGCAAACAACACTATTCGAGGCGAGATTTTGACCAAAACGCGCAAAAAAAAAGATTCAGAACCCGAAAAAAGTGAGCCCGAACAGCAGACGTTAGGGGTAGATCCGGAAAATTTACCCGAGATCGAGGATCCTAACCCTCCTGTAGAGCAAACCGACAACCAGGAAGCAACCGAGCCGACCGACGACGCCCCGCCAGTCGAGCCCGAACCCACAAAGAGGCGACCAGGACGGCCCAGCAAGACAGACCCGCCCGTACTTCGTTCTGGAATCATTGAGCGCATCAACAATCTGACATCGTGGGACGGTACCCGCGTCTACTGCTACCGCTGGGAGCCCTTCACGGACCGCAAGGCAGGCGGAAAGCAAAGCGTCATGGTGAAGCGCTATGACGGCCCCTTTGATGAGCAGGACGTTTTGGAAGATCCCGGCTTAGGTAGCGGAGTTTATGAGTTCGTTGTGAACCGGACGGACCCGCAGACCCGGCAACGCAAAATCATCGATTCCGGCGTTGTGCGACTCCTGAACATGAAGTATCCGCCGCGCATCCCGCAAAAGGAATGGGTAGACGACGAACGAAACAAAGATTGGGAATGGGCAAGGAACCTTTGCGATAAAACAGAGGCCCCTGGAGCCGTCAAGATAGCGCCAGCCGCCGATCCGATGTTGGAGCTTTACCGCGAACAGAGCCGAGCGCAAATGGACATGCTTAACCGCCAACAGGAACGCATGGACCGAATGCAAGAGGAGATGCGCAACAAGAAAGACCCGGCAGAGCAAAGCGTTTTAACGATTCTGCTTCAGAAGGTTCTAGAGAAGCCAGCCCCGCCGCCGCCGCCGCCCGCCGATCCTGTCCGAGACATGCTCATGACGTACCTCATGAAGCAGTTGGAAGCGAAGTCTGAACCCGTCAAGCAGGTAGACCCGGAAGAGGCCCTGGAACGCGCCCTGAAGCTCAACGAGAAGATTGACGCACTAGGAGGCGGGAAGAACTCAGGACGGAGCCGTAAGACCGGATGGCAAGAGCTTATAGCAGACGTGGCCCCATCCGCCGCCCAGGTGCTCACCCCGTTCATGCAAATGCTTGTAGTCGGGATGAACCGCCAGCAGCAGCAAGCCGGGATGCCGCCGCTTCAGCTTCAACAACCCTCCCAGCCTGGACAGCCCGAACTAACCGAAGTTCAGCAGCAGCAACCCGGCCCCGGCGTAGGCCCTCGACCCGTCGAACACCGCAAGCAGCCGACCGTCGAAGGCTTTGCAGATAAAGTCCTGGAGCTTTTGAAGCAAGGCGCAGACGGTTACGCGCTGGGCGACTGGTACGTTGACGAATTCGGCATCGATGAAATGAACGACGTAAGAGAGCAAGGAAAACCGCAGATCCTCAAAGACCTGCGATCGTGTCCTAATCCGTGGCGATTCATCGCAGTGTATGAAGAGTCCGGAGCCCTCGACAAGTTCTTGCGCGAGTTCGTTACATGGGAGCCGAGCCCCGAGCCGGAAGAAGACGAAGAAGACGAGGACGCGCCCCGAACAGTTAACGATGTTCGAGCGAAAGACGTTGAAGCAGTCGATAACATGGCCGCAGGATGGATGCAGACCCAGGAGACCGTATGAGCGACCTGCATAGGCTTCCGATTTCCCCTTTCAAATACCCTGAACTCGGAGACGCGAACAAGAAATATCTTGTCGAGTTTACGGAACCCGAACTCAACACCATCGCGGCAATGATCGGTTATGCCGTGAACGGAATACGAATCAGCAAGATGCAGGCAGAGCAGATGCATGTTGCTTTTCCGCCATTACTCACATTGTGGCTTGAGCATTATGGCCCCACGGCCGAGCAGGTAGGCGAAAAAATCAAGGCGATAGAGGAACAAGAGAAAGGCCAAATCCAATGAGCGAAACCACAGCCACAACCCAAACCCAAGTACTCGCACCCGTGTATACCTGCTATGTCTGCCGGAAATCCTTCAGCAATAACGCGCCGCTCATCATCGGACAGAAGCCTATCGAGAAGGCCATACAAAGCGGCCAGTTGCTAATGGATCACTTCATGAAGCAACACCAAGACGAAATGAAAATGATTGCACTTGGAGCCCAAGAGTACCTACAGTGGCTCGTGATGCAACAATTCCGCCACGATGATACATTGATGAACCAGCACAGCGAAACCGTACGAAAAAATATCCGCCGCATCACGTGCCGCGTTCTAGTCACGGATGAAATCATCGAAACCCAAGTGGATCAGTACTTAGAGAACGCGCCTGACATCCGAGCTTCAGCCATCGCACTGCTGAAGACTCTGCGGAATACACTGATGGAAGGGGAGCCGCCGAAGCCGTAGGAATTGTGAAGCATGGCCGGGATTCATTGGGACCGGAGGACGTATCCCAATTGAGGCGAATCCCGGCTATGACGCGCTTTTAGATTTCAGCGCGAACTCGAATAACATTTGATGCCATCCACGATCAGCCGACCTGAAACGCCCTTTACCCCCTCAAAATCTGGAGACGAAAGCAGGTTTATTTCCAGATCCCCATTCATCTTAATAGGCCGGAACGCACGCCCACTGAACACTCCCCCAGCCCCATTCACTAGGTTCAGTGGGCATTCTAAGTAAGACCGACCAGCCATCAAAACTTCCATGTATGTTCCCTCTACGGCCCGCTGGAGTTCACCAACAGGACTCGAAGGGTCCAACCATAGCCCAATCTGGTAGATGAAGAAATCGGCATCGGGCGTTAACTGCATGAGGATAGATTGCTCTGATTCAAAATCGAAGTTCTGAAGAAACGCAAAAGGCCGACTGGTAACGTTGAGGCCGCGAACTTCGCCAACGCCAAGATCTACTCGCTTTGCCACCACTGGAGCCGCGACCGCAGCCGCCAGCCCGCCAAACATCATCTTAAGAAATGAACGT
>Ga0105240_10002041_pt1 | contig 33251 bp, 30 predicted proteins | sample KBSC54metaG_FD_80426 | JGI IMG/M metagenome (GOLD analysis project Ga0105240, IMG submission 80426) | Corn rhizosphere microbial communities from Kellogg Biological Station, Michigan, USA - KBS C5-4 metaG | ecosystem: Host-associated > Plants > Roots > Rhizosphere > Soil | place: Michigan, USA... | reverse complement strand
GGATTGGTGACGTAGTCGAAACTCCCGTCGTGAAGATTGCGATAGAGCGCGTACCTCTGATTCGCCAGATCCGTGATGAAAACATCGGGCCAGCCGTCGTTGTCGTAGTCTGCGAAGTCGACTCCCATGCCCGCATAGGTCTGCCCATCTCCATTGACTGCGACGGTAGCCTCCATCGCCACGTCTTCGAAGATTCCGTCGTTCTTCTGGTGAAAGAGAAACTCGGGCATCGAATCGTTGGCGACGGATAGATCGATGCGCCCATCATGATCGTAGTCAGCTATCGCAAGGCCGAGTGCCCGGGCGGGCTTGTCGAGCCCAAACCGATGCGAGACTTCGGTAAACTTCCCCTCCCCATCGTTGTGATAGACGAGCATCGAGATGGCTGGAAAGATGTCTGGGTGGCAATAGGCGCGGTAGCCGGGGCGATGCTCTCCGCACCACTCGTCGTCCCAATCCCACTTCATGTAGCGCGCCACGACCAAGTCAAGCCGACCATCATTGTCAAGGTCCACCCACGCGGCTGAGGTCGACCAACCGTCTCCTCCCACGCGAGCCTGCGTGGTTACGTCAGCAAAGGTGCAGTTGCCATTGTTGTGATAAAGATGATTACCGCCGTAGCCGGTGACAAAGAGATCTTCATAGCCGTCGTTATCGTAGTCGCCCACCGCGACGCCCATGCCGAATCCAACGCCCTGCAGGCCCGCCTTCTCCGTGACGTCCTCGAACGTTCCATCCGGCTTCTGACGATAGAGCCGATTCCAATACTCCGGGCCCGTCTTCTGCGGAATGGCGCCTTTTGACTCTGGATTCGAGATTGGAGCGCCGTTCACAAAGAAAATGTCGAGCCGGCCGTCGTTGTCGCAGTCGAACAGAGCTACTCCCGAGCCCATCGTTTCGATCAAATACTTCAGAGGTGTATGCGCTGAGCGATGGACAAATCGAACCCCCGAGTGCTGGGTTATATCGACAAAATGGCCAGGAGCGCCGGCAGTCGGCAACTGAGCCGCGGCGTTCTGGTTCGCGATCGGCTGGTTTGAAAAGCCCGCGCAGCACAGGAATATCGCAGCCAGGCAAAGCGGAATTGCCATCGAAGCTCTTAGATGGGCCGTCCAATTCCCCTGATGGTGTTCACTCACAGTGCTTAGGATTAGCATCGTGTATCGGTTTCCCGCAAGGAAAGCCGTGATTCTCTCCCTGGCCGAATCATTGACTAATGATTGGCATGGGCCAGCAGCGCCGTCGCACTGCCCAGACAAAGAATGCTCAGGCTCAGCAGTGCTCGCGCGGAGAGCGGAGCGCGCTTCCACTCGCCCGTAATCACGCCGGAGAGCGTCGCCGTCATGATCATGAAGATTTGAAAAAGTCCCCAGCCGATCGAAGTTCCGAATCTCCCGAGATAGCTTGCGCTCATGCCATACAGCGCGAACGCGCCCATCCAAAGAACCGCCATCAAAGTGGCCCAGCCCGCATCTGGATACAGGGACTGAAAATGCCTTCCCGTGCGATTTTTACGCAGCAGGAAAATACTGTATGCGAGATTGGGCAGCAGACCGCCGGCAAGCCCGATTGGCCAAACTGCGTATGCCGCGCACACGCCGGAATTGCCAAGATGAACAGCAGCAAGCGCAATGTCCTGCCCAAACGCAAAGGAATAGTTGAGCATTGGCGCCAGAAGTCCGCACAGCACCGCCACAATCACCGCGGCACTATAGCGACTGGACGGAGACATCCTGCCCGTATCGTGTGCCTGTTCCCGGATATGGCCCGCCCAGGCTGAAAGCGTAATTCCGACCAGCATCAACGCGATGCCGGCGAACACTTCAATGAGCAGTGCCCTGTTGAGCTGCGCCCTGTCTTGTGCAAACAGCGGAACGAGGGTGCCAAGCAGTGTCCCAAGTCCCACAACGATTGAGTATGCAAGTGCCAGCCCCAGACGCTGAATTGAAATCCCAAAGAGCACTTGCGCGACGCCCCATCCCGCGCCGAACAGGATGGGAATCGCAAGCTGAAGAAGACTCAATTGTGTATAGGTCCGAAACAGGTGATGCACAATGCTCAATGCCAGCATCCACGGAAGCACAAGCAGAGAGACCAGGCTGAAAACAAGCCAGGTGTTCTCCCATTGCCACTTGCGCGACCACTTGAGCGGAAGCATGCAATCGCCGGCCATCACGCCGGCGACGAGGATGAGCAGGATGCCAATCCAGAATGATTGCGGCACTTAATCAACCCTTTCGCGCAACTCGCATGTCTGTGGACGCGCCCGGTTCCTGCGGCGGCATGTAGCAGCCTTCTTTCACCTGCGCCGGGAAGATGAAGTGCTTCTGGAGATGGGGGATGTGCTCAAGAAAGTGCACTTCATGACCAAGAGCTATATGGTTGAACAGCACGAGGTGTTGATGAATTTGGCCCATGTCTCCGACATGCGGCACAATCGGAAGCCCAAATTTCTTTGCCATCAGGCTTACAGCCAGAAATTCGCTGACACCTGCCAGGCGCGTGCAGTCGGCCTGCAAAAAGTGAATTGCGCCATATCGCATCATGTTTTTAAAGACCACGCGATTTGGCATATGCTCTCCGGCTGCAATACGAACGGGAGCAATGGCGCGCGCCAGTTCGACATGCGCATGAATATCATCTGGATGCGTCGGCTCCTCAATCCAAAGCGGTTTGAATTCCACCAGGGCTTTGCACATTCGCATTGCATCAGGCGCGTCCCAGCGCTGATTGGCGTCGAACATCAGAATTCCCGCTTCGCCGGCAACCTGACGCAACATGGCGGCACGGCGCAGATCGCGTTCATCATCGATCGATCCCACTTTTAGCTTGAATGCTTTGAAACCTCGGTCGATGGCTTGCTGCGTCAATGCTCGAACCTTTGCATCGTCGTATCCCATCCAGCCCACAGAGGTGTCATAGCCGGGGTACCCGGAGCGCAGAATCGCTTGCCGGCCTTGCCGAGCAGGCCGTTCGGCGCGCAGTAGATCCATCGCTTCGTCATGCGTCAGCATGTCTTCCAGATAGCTCAGATCCAGGGTTGCGAGCAGGGCTGCATCGTCGAGGTCCAGAAGCAGTTTCCATAACGGCACACCGCGGCTCTTCGCAAGCAGATCCCAGCACCCATTTGTGATCGAGGCCAGCGCCAGATGCACAACCCCTTTGTGCGGCCCAAGCCATCGCAGGATGGGATCATTCGCCATTCCACGCTGCTCGTCGCCAAAATGGGCCATGACTTCGTCGATTGATCTGCCCACCAGCGGCTTGGCCAACATTTCTATCGCATCGCAGACGAGCCGGTTGCCGTCTCCCAACGTCAACGCCAGGCCCGAGCCCGTGGGCCCTCCAGCGGTTTTCAGATGCGTCAGCGCCATCGCATAAACGGGGTTGGTATGAACCGCGTCACTTCCGGCTCCAGGAGGCAATGGGTAGCGCGCATCGATCGCATGGATCGACCGAATTACGCAATTGGACATTGGGATCTCTCCATCATCGTCGATAACCAAGTTCGGCGCCGCCACTAACAGGCAGAATGCAGCCAGTGATGAACCGGGCGCGCCGTGAAAGAAGGAATACCGCGGCATCCGCAATCACATCCCCTTGAGGACACGCTCCGAGAGGATGGATATCGTCGAGATATCTGCGTATGCGATCCGGCTCGGGCTGCTCAGAACACCACTTTTCGAGCATCGGCGTCCATACCGCGGCAGGGCAGATTGCATTTACGCGTATTCCTCGAGCCGCGTAGTCCAGGGCCATCGCCTTGGTGAGCGCAATGACAGCGCCCTTGGTAGCCACGTAAGCGGCGTGGTTGTCCTGTCCGATCAATCCAACCATGCTCGCGGTGTTGAGTATGCAGCCCCTGGCCGCAACCAGTGCATCTATGGCAAATCGCGTTGTCCAATAGACCGATTTCACATTGATTCGATTCAGTTCGTCCCATTCGTTCTCTGACGTCTGGTCCAACGGTTTCGAAGGGCTCGCGATACCCGCATTGTTGTGCAGGGCGTCGATCTTGCCATAGCGCGCCAACACGGCACCGATCGCTTTTTGCACTGCGGAGCCATCTCCGACGTCCGCTTCCACGGCCATGCAATCGGACCCCAGACTGGAGGCTGCTTTGTCGGCCTTCTCGCCATCCCGATCCACAATGGCCACCAGAGCACCTTCTCGCGCATATGCAGAGGCACATTCGAGTCCGATGCCATCGGCGCCTCCCGTCAGCACAATCACGATGTCCTTCAATTCATTTGCCATTTGCTTCTCGCTTCTCCCAGTTGTCATAGGCGGTCTGGGCGAACCGGTCCATCGCTCTCCTGACATAATGCTCGGCAACGTCACCCTCGCCTTCGGTGATGAGATCGATGATCTTCTGATGCGCTACCAGATCTCTGTCCCACGCTGATGGCGATTGACCGCTTGCGGAGACTCGCATCCGCACGAACGCGAAGAGAGGTAGCAGGAGCCGCCGCGCGTGTTCGACCAAGAAGTGATTTCCCGAAAGATTGCATAGCTCCAGATGAAAAAGTAAATCGCCATCGATCAGTCCTTCGAGATCGCCAGTCCTGGCCGATGCTGTCATACTGTCCATCGCCGCCTGCAACGCGCTCACGCTTTGTTCTTCCTGCGCTGCGGTTCGTGCCGCTAATCCCTCGATGGCACCGCGAAGAGCGTAGATCCGCGAAACATCAATCTCACTTAGATGGATAACCCGCGCGCTCCGTCCAGAGGCTTTGGTCACAAAACCAGCCTGCGAAAGGATGTTGATCGCTTCACGAATGCTCGCCTGTGCTACTCCGAATCGCGCCGCCCACTTCGCCTCCACAATCCGTTCACCTGGTTTCAGATTGCCAAGTAGAATCTCCTGACGCAGATGTTCTGCCAGCGCGTTCTTGACCAGACCATCTGTGGCGAGCGAGATTGGAGAAGACATTTTGAGCGCTTAAATCGAGCGAAATCGATCTTAACCAGCCTCGACTTCACGGTCAAGAATTTTTGCGCTCTTGCCATTTGCCTTCTTTTCTCGATAGCCTCATCACCATTCCTCGGCTGCGCATCCTTGAATCGAGGCGGCAAGGAACACATTGATCCAGGAGTTGCTCGATGACAAGGTATGGAATGACGATCCGAATCAAAGCTGGCTGCGAAGAGGAATATCGACGACATCATGCGGCGGTCTGGCCTGAGGTTCTCGACATGATCAGGCAGTGCAACATCGCCAACTACTCTATCTTCCTGAAAGACAGTATCTTATTTTCCTACTTCGAATACCATGGGAGTGATTTCAAGGCGGACATGGACCGGATGTCTGCCGACTCGAAAACCCAGATGTGGTGGGCGATTATGGGTCCGATGCAGGAGCCCGTGGAAAATCGGAAGGCTGGGGAGTGGTGGGCCGAAATGATGGAAGTCTTCCACATGGATTAGGAGATAACAAATCGCTCTAGTATCGCCGGCATTTCCGATTTCGCGCGCCCTCGAAGAACGGGGATGCGCCGAATTCAGCCTAATCTGCTTGACAAGCTCATTTTCATTTCTTATCTTTCGATGCGGATGAGCGCTTATTCTGTCAATCGACGCACATTTCTGAAAGGCGCGGCCGCGAGCCCCCTGTGCAGCGCCTTGCCTGCATTCTCCTGGGCCAGGACTATTGGATTTGACCGGACAACCTGGTATCGACAGGCAAAATTCGGTATGTTCATCCACTGGGGGCCCTACTCGCAGGCAAGTGTCGAAGCGTCATGGCCCATCATGGTGCCCAAACAGGGCGGCATTTCTGAGGCCGAATACCGTGCACTGTCCGGGACATTCAATCCAACTAACTTTGACCCGCGCGCATGGATCGACCTGGCGCGACAAGCCGGTCAGAGATACATGGTCCTCACCACGAAGCACCATGACGGCTTCTGCATGTTCAATTCTTCGTACACCGACTACAAAATCACCGATGCGCCTTATGGCAAAGACATCGTCAAGCAGTTGGCGGACGCATGCCACGAAGACGATATGCCCATCGGCTTTTACTATTCGCCGCCCGACATGCACCACCCGGGTTTTCGCGACACGGCGAGACCCGCAAGTGAAAACTGGCACGGCCAGCCCGATCGGCCGGAGTGGCAGAGTTATCTCGCGTACATGCAGCAACAATTGCGGGAGCTACTGACGCACTATGGTCCAGTTGCACTGATCTGGTTCGATGGCTTGAACAATCAGGAAAAGTACGACGGCGAACAGGTGGTGCAGATGATCCACGAGATACAACCGGAGACATTGACCAACGACCGCATTGGCGTTGATGGAGACTATGAAACGCCGGAGCAGTTCATTCCCACAGCCATTCCTACCCGGGGAATCAAACTTACGGGCATCGATCCGTCGGTCTCAAACAAGTTGAGTTCCGCAGTTCCCCGCCCCGAAGACTTTCGTCTGTGGGAAACCTGCATGACTATCAACAACACCTGGGCCTATAACAAAAACGATCATGAGTACAAGTCAGCGCGCACACTGATTCGCGGCCTCGTTGAAGCCGCGAGCAGAGGCGGTAATTTTCTGCTGAACGTCGGGCCGCAACCGGATGGTCTAATTCAGCCCGAGTTCCAGGAGCGGCTCAGGGCGATCGGAGGCTGGCTCACGCTGAATGGCGACTCCATTTACGGAACAACCTACGGACCCATCCAAAATGTTGACGGACTGCGCACCACGTCAAGCGGCAAGTCGCTTTTCATTCATGTCTTTGATTGGAAGCCGCCAGTCTGCGCTCTCAAGGGAGTTGATGCGCGTGTACTTTCGGCGCGATTGCTTGCCAATGGTATGCCCCTGAAATTCCGGCAAACTGAAAATCAAATTGAGATCGACATACCGCAAACGGCGCCTGACCCAGACGTCAGCGTGATTGCATTGAACCTCTTCTAAAAGCAAATACGCAGCGATGCGAAGGCTTCGCTGTGCATCCCCAAGGAGCCCACATTGAAGACCGTTAAACTCTGCACCACTTTACTGTCGATCACGTTCGCTGTCGCGGTTGCGGTGCCTGCCCAGGTTGCAGGTGAGCACTACAACATTGCCGATCAGCATCGCGTGAAGGCCGTCCAGGACACGGAAACTCCGGCGCAGCACGACGCGCGGCTCGCCTGGTGGCGCGAGGCACGGTTTGGCATGTTCATTCACTGGGGACTTTACTCAATCCCCGCAGGCACATGGAACGGAAAGCAAGTTCCCGGGATCGGCGAATGGATCATGAATCGAGGCACCATTCCCGTTTCCGACTACAAGGCACTGGCGGGTAAGTTCAATCCCACGGGCTTCAATGCGCATGACATTGTGGCGTTAGCCAAAGCGGCAGGGATGAAGTACATCGTCATCACGTCAAAACACCACGATGGATTCGCGATGTTCGAGTCGAAAGCCGACCCGTTCAACATTGTCGATGGCACCCCGTTCCACCGGGATCCAATCAAGGAACTGGCCGAAGAGTGCCGCAAACAAGGCCTCAAGCTCGGATTTTATTACTCGCAGGATCAGGACTGGACCGCGCCTGGCGGTGCTGCCTACAAGACCGGCAATCACGATCGGCCCACTCATCATTGGGATTCCGCGCAGGACGGCAACTTTGCCGAGTACCTGCACAAGAAGGCTATTCCGCAGCTGAAAGAACTGCTGAGCAACTACGGAGAATTTCCGGCAGTCATCTGGTTCGACACTCCAACCGACGATATGACACCTGAGCTTGCCGGTGAAATTGTCGAATTGCTCAACCAGCATCCAAATCTGATCTGGAACAATCGCCTCGGCGGCGGCTACAACGGCGACACGGAAACTCCCGAACAATACATACCCGCGAAGGGATATCCCGGACGGGATTGGGAAGCCTGCATGACGATGAACGACACATGGGGTTTCAAGTCTTACGACAATAACTTCAAGTCCACTGAGACCCTGGTTCGCAATCTCATTGACATTGCCAGCAAGGGCGGCAATTACCTGCTCAACATCGGGCCCGACCCAAAGGGCAACGTGCCCCAGGCTGAGATCGACAGACTACGCGCTGTGGGCAAATGGCTCGATGTGAACGGCGAAGCGATCTATGGCACCAAGCCCACCCTCTTCGGCGCAGAAGCCGGAAGTTTCAGCCAGACCGAAAAGGACAAAGAAGGCAAGCCCAAATTCATCCCGGCCTGGAACTGGCGCTCGACGACCGGTGCAGACAAAGTCTACGTCGAGATTTTCTCTTGGCCTGAGGGAAGCTTCCACCTGGACAACGTGCCTCGTGAAGTCACCGGTGCATACTTGATGGCGGACAAACGCCGCACGCCTCTCAAGGTCACCAGTTCGGGCACTGGTATCGACATCACTCTGCCGGCTAAGGCAACCGATCCCGTCGCAACTGTTCTCGTGCTTTCGACGAAGTAGTATTTAGTGCAGCTGATCGCTTTGCCTCACCTCAATCCTGACAGTTGCTGTACTACCAGGAGGAACCAGCAGGACCGTAGAGCACAGCGACGCTCTACCCGGCAATGAACCATGTTTGCCATGAAGGAGTTTGCCATTCACACGCATTCTGCCGCACGCTCCTGCAAACTCCGCTTTCCAGCGGAGCGCTGGCCCTTGGCGGTTCGTCAATCTACTGGTCCTAGTGCCAGTTTGTTTCACGTCGAGGATGTTTTTCCTGATGTGTAGTGAAGTGATTGCGAGATCGTCCTTGCTCCCCAGTGGCTGTGCTAGTGTCTGTATGTCGAAACCATCTCCCGCGTGGGAAGGTTCAATCCCCATCGCCCCTGAAACAATAGCAGCAATGGCAGCGTAGGAGACCTCGGGATATTCGCGTCGCTGCTTGTCGGCACGGGTCAAGTCGAAGATCACCTTGTATGCGTCTGCGGATCTTCCGTAACGGAAAAGGACAATGGGGATGTAGCTCTCGTCTTCGATGTTGGTCCGTTGCCAGTAAGTTGGATTGGCCACATAATCAAGGGCACCACGGATGTAATCTGGGTCTTTCACCGCTCCAAAGTAGAGCGCTAGCACGTCTCCCGAGCCAGCGCCGCTTCGATCACTTCGAATCCTGCCGTAAAAATGGCGCTCCCCTGGATTCCAAAAGATTCGTTCCAAAGTGCCCTGGAGTTGATCAGCATCGCCCAGCAAGTGCGTCGACAGTACTTTGTCTTGTTCACTCGAAGCAATCTCAGAGTAGGACCGGATGGCGCGGTACTCGGCGGCTAAAAGGTCGGCACCGACGGTGAAGTCCCTTGTACCTTCGCTGTAACTCGGAATTCCGCGAGAGTCAACGAACTTGCCCTTCGTTGGTTTGCGATTTACGATTCGCGGTCTGGAAAGAATTGAAGCCGGCTGGAGCTGTCAGGCTTCCACCACGGATTCGGAAGGGCCCAAAATACAACTTCTCCGGGACGGGAGACAGCCGATTGGCGGCCGCACGTATTCGGCGGTACATAAGCGAGGTGTTTCCAGCGCGTTTGAATGTTGGTACCAAGTTACAAGCATTTTATCCATCTTGAGCAGTTCGATTCGCGACTGGCGAGAACTCATCCATCCTATGAATCGGTGCTGTTTGTTTGGAGCCAGCAAAGGGATGCTGGTGGATTTTGGCCAAACCTTCCTTAACCCCGAAAGCGGAAAACTTCAATCCCAAGGCCTGATTTTGAAGTAGGTGACGGTTCCTTGCCTACTTAACGAACTCGCCTAGCTTAATCTGAACGATCGATGCCATCGTTGACCTAGCGGCTGAAGAGGGCTTCGAACGCCAAGCGACCACTCGCTCCCGATCCAGGAGGGCGATGCCGCACGGCCACAGGCTTTGCTAATCGTTCACGCTCAATTCGCGCCTGCTCGGCTGAGATTACGACGATTTTGGAGCTTAGAGCATTGGAGAGCGCCGTCGACGGCTTGACTGAATCCTGCTTGCCTGGTTTGACACGTCGATGTGATGCAAGCCGGTTAGGATTTAGTCGACCCTGAGCAGGTATTCTCTTCACGACCGCAATTGCTGAGCCTGTGTCGTCCGGGTTCATTGCGCCTTTTGGTTCCGGCTCTCGCGTCTTGGGCAAGGGAGCTTGGGGTTGGACGCTTCTAACGACACGCTTCCCAAATGACACGCCACCCGCAACGGGTAGGTGGGCTTGGGAATCGGCCTTGACAGTCGGCCGGCCACGCGGAATCGTCAACTTCCTAGAATTGGCAAGGGTTCCTCTCCTTGATCGTCTTACCCTTGCTACGGAATCTCTTTTTCCGCCACTTGAGAGAATTTCCCGAGCTTGATGCAAGACTGCCAGGTATGCGTCGATCTGCTTGATAATTTCTTTGATTGCCATCAGACACCGATTCTACTTCGGTCGGCGATTCTCCTGCCATCGATCATCTATTCCACCGCAGTCATGAATCATTTTGTCTGATGGTTTGAAAGCTGCCGCTTGATCTGGGATTATCGGTAGAACGAGGCGCGGTCCATTGCGCAAATACCTCGTTGGTGTTGCCGGTACGTAGCTATGGGCAAATCGTTGACGGTCATCGGCTACTGGATCACATCCTTGAACGACGACTCATTGTTTCCGCCGCAGGAATTTGTGAAGAGGAGCTTAGGTGCAGACGTCGCGACGTATTTGAGCTCGGGTCAAACATACGAGCAGTATCGAGGCTGCTCGTGGTGCCGATTCCAGTGCGGAATCTCGGCACGCGAGATGGGCTCACGGGACCTGACAGACGGAACCTGGGTTTGGCCGGAGGGTCTCGCACATTATGTGGAATCCCACGACGTCAACCTGCCTTCTCGATTTGTGGATCACATTACGAGCGGCGTCAGGCCAGCTGCACATTTGCGGAGTCCGGATGATGCTGTTGAGTTTGGTTACGGGGAGACGTGGTGTCGGCACAATCTCTCATTGGACTATTTCAAGAGGCTGGGTCTTGCTCGTCAGCAAACCAATCTATTGACGGAGCAGCTTCTCGAAGAGCAATTTCACGATGTCGAGCAAAGAACTGGTGTCAGCACCGAATCTTGTATTTGGGCAGGATGCCCAAATCGCGCCCTGCTTGGCATAAAGTTCTGCTCGAGATGCGCTGCAAAGATGCAACCACATCACCCGGCTGCGGCACATGGCATCGGTCTTCGGCGGTTTCTGGACGACTACGGGCAGAACCGAACTGCAACCCTCGTCTTATAGGACTGAGAGTCTAGTCGGCGATTCTTCCCCAACCCGTTTTTGCACCAAAATGTGTAACGTCTCGGTGGACGGTGACACTCCAGAATTCCCCGCTGCAACGTCACTCGAAGGTTGAAAGGATCATTTCAGCCTCTTTCTCATGCCTCTCCGGACCGCTGTAGCCGAATGAATAGCGCATCTTTGCTGCAGAGCAATTTAGGCTGACTAGCCGGTCGGAACCGACTCCACCTAAGCTATCCCGCATACAGTACATGGTGATTTGTCGTGAAGAGAGCATCACAAGAGAAGGTGACCGCCGTCTTCGGAACCGTGATTCAACATAACGATGGCTGCTTCGATTGATTTACGCACTTCTTGATCCGTCGCGTTAACTTCCCAAGGGCTTGCCGGACGGGCGATGATGCGGGGCTGATAAGAGGCGGCAGGGTTGGCCCGGACGAGCGAGAGAACGCCCCGTTCCACAAGGGGTTCATCGTTCCAACTTGATCCGCTTTCTTCCCACACAAGATCGGAAGTCCAATTCGGTGTTCACCAACTGGCGTGGGATTTCTATGAATGCAATGCCAGGCGATGGCGTAGGCATATCTATGGAATTGAATGCCGATGACACTTGAAAGAAATGCCAGGGCAACCGTGCCAGTTACCAGCAGCTTCCGTGATCTGACGTTTCCCTTGAGTCCGTCTAGCACTCGTTCTCCTCGACAGCCCCGTCACAGGAATCCTACGAGAGAAGCATCCCCGTTTGCACCGTGTCTCGCGCCGAAAATCTCAGTTCCTGTCGAGTAGTGGACCAACCGGAAGCAACTTGTTTTGGGTAACGCCAGTGTGAGCAATTGCTCGGAAGAGAGGTCTAGCCCTCGAAAGCATGTTCATTTGAGATGCCGCTAGTCCGGCTAAGTTGAACGCCCGCAAAATTGATCACGAGGCAGCTATCGCCTCAAGTTCTCTATACATGGGCGGAACGCAGTGAGGGATGGTATTCGGCGTACGGGTCAGGGAAGCAGGTTTGCAACCTCGAACGCTGATTCCTCGGGAGGAGTAGTAAAGCCTCCGTTGATGCCTTGCTTCAGCCGGGGCAACAGGATGCTGTCGCGGAAGCGTTCCCAACTCTCTTTGGAATCGTGGACCGCGATGACGGTCCAACCATTAGCGGAAGGACCGGCCGCGTGAAAAAGTTGACCTTCGGGAAGAGGACCGCTGCCAGTGTGCGCGGCCGCAAGGGTCTTGTTGTACTGGTCTTTTGTGCCACCTGGAAAGTGATGGATGATCCCATATTTCATTGGCGTCTCCTCTGATGCGTCCCGGGCCGGTGAGCGGATTCTCGGTAAGGCGCTGGACCAACGGATTGTACCGCGCGGGATGTGCGGCGGGCGACCGCAGAAATTCTCCTCGAGACAGAAGCACTCAGCTGAACCTTCCAATACGGTTTTTGAGGTTACTTCCTGATGGGCGGTGATACTCCCGAGACCTATTTCCAATCTGCTCAAAGGCGGCAGTTCAATTGACATAGGAGGGGACTACATCCACTGGTATATCGCGCGCTTTGGCCATCGCTCTATACCAGGACAAGAGGCTACCTATTAGAAAGTTTGGCTGCCACCGCCGAACGGTGGATGGCCTTTCACGGTGGGGTCGTAAGCGTGAAGGGATGCTAATTTCTCCTTTGGTACGAAAGCGTCCCAGGAGGTGATGGGCTCCGGAATGGGCAACGACTTTTCTGTTTCGAAATGCAACGTGACAATTTGCTGGGGCTGAACGGTAATGGTATAGACGCCAGAGCCGGAAAGCGCTGACTTGTGTTTGCCGCCGAGATCGGTGCTGAAGGCAGAGACGTGAGGCAGGGAAAACTTGATGGTGGCGATTCCCGCGAGGCCGAGTGATTCCGCGAAGCGCAGCTCGATGTGATCATCTTCCCGGCGCACGGCCTCGACGATGATATTGTCGGGAGTCTGAAGGAAGGACTGAAAGGGCTGAGGCGCTGAGTCGGGGATGAGGATGGGCGGCTGGTTGTACTCCCAGGCAGCACGAGGGACAGCAGCCCGTTCCCAAGGTGCGTGATGGGGAAGCATGGAATAGCAAAGGACGTGGCGGCCCTTGCCAGTGGTCCAGGGGTTGTCGAACTTGTGGTACTGATCTTCGGCGTTGAATAGGTAGACGATGGGCGTGTTGCCTACGATTTCGCGGCCGGTGAGGCCACGGTCGAGCAGGGCAACGCCACCGCCGCCGGAGAGTTCGAAGTCTATCCAGCGAATTGCCGGAACGATGCCCTTGTTCCATCCATGCAGATTGGAGTTTGGGTGGGCCCAGCCGCTGTGAGAGAAGCCGTAGGGGATGCCGCGGCGGATTTCGGTTACATCTTCTGCGAGCGGAAACTCAGCCACAACGACGGTGTAGTCCGGAATGTCGTTGATCTCAGTTTCGAAGTCGATGCGGGGATGATCGTGGTAGAAGGTAATGCGGCGGATGAGAGCGCCGCCACCGAAAAAGGAGCCGCGAACTTCAGCGGTGGTGGCGACAGGGCCGCGAACGACGCGGAGGGTGGAGCGTTGATCGCTGGACGTGGCGAGCCGTGCTCTTCCTGGGCGCGGCGGCATGTAGTCGCCAGGGTTTTCTTCCTTTTTGAGGGGGCGTTCGGCGACGACGACGTTGGCGGGTGCGGCAAGCAGCTCGCGGCCGGATGGTTTGAGCTTGAGACTTGCAAGTGCGCCTGTCTTGTCGTCGAGACGGGCGATGTAGTGATCATTTTCGATGGAGGCAGAAGCGGGGACGGGCTTGGGAACAACGGGAAGTTTGCTCAACAGTCTCAAGCCTTCGATACTGAAGGACTGCAGACTGGGACTGCACAGGACTGAGCCATCGGAGAGCGCTTCGCATTCGATGCCTTCAAGGCTCTTTCCTTTTGGTAGAGCGAGGCAGACAGGATCAGTGCGTTTCCAGTTAAGCGGGTTGAAGAGAGCGATGCCGCTGCCACGAGGCAGTAGTGAGCGACCCGCTTCGCCGAGCAGGCGCGTTGTGGTTTGGCCGATCCAATCGAAGCGATCGCGCACGTCCCACGAAGTGTCGCTGACGAAGACCGTGCCGCCTGCCGATCCCCATAGGGTGTTGCGATCCATGCACAGGAGCATGAGGATCCATGCTTCATAGGCAGGCACCACGGGATAAGTGTATGTGCCGCGCAGGCTGGCAATGGTGGAGAGCATCTCGGCGGATTGGAGAGCATGTTCGTTCCGGCGGTAGCGAGTTTTGACTTCGGGGTTCTCGATCCAAAAGGCATCAAAGTCGTAGGCTGTGCCGGAATGGGTGGTGGGTATGGAGACCTCGCCTGAGTGAATGCCGGGCAGGACAGCGTCCACATATTTGCTGAGCGTGGAGAACTGAATGCTGGTTTGGGGGATGAGCGTGGACCACTGATCGAGGAGGCTGGATGGATACGCGGCGACAAGCGGGGCGACGGAGTAGTCATCTCCGCCGCCGAGGACGAGAGTAGGCGCTCCCTCGGGGGTGATGGCGTCCTTGGTCTCGAAGAATTTCTCCAGCTTCGTTAACTCATCGGATGAAAGCGGCGTTCTGCTGGAGAAGATCGGCTCCGCTTCGCTGTAGTGGCCGGGGCTGAGGGTGAGGATTTTTGATCCATTTGGAGATACTGACCAGTACATAGTCTTATCGGTTGGGTTCTTGCGCGTGTAGATCATCGCGTCGAGACCGAGGCCGGAGACAATCTGTGCCATCTGCTCGTGGGTGCCGCAGACATCGATGGTCCAGGCGTGACGCGGCTCGAGGTCGAAGACCTGCCGGTACCAGCGGAGGCCCAGGACTCCCATGCGGACGAGGGCTTCGCCGCCGGAGAGGTTAATGGTGGGCTCAAGGAACATGGCGTTGACGAGTTCGACGCGCCGTTCTCGGATGCGCTGCTTGAGCTCCGGAATCCGTTCGGGACGAAAGTTCATGATAGCGACAAGGTTGTTGATCTCTGACATTACGAAGGCGTAGTGAGGGTCTTGGCCGACGCGGTCAAGATGCGTGAGGTAGCTATTGGCGCAGTAAACGCGCTCGCGCGAGAAGGTGGTGAGCCATCCGCAGCTGGCGGGATGAAAGTTGGGAACGATGTAGACCTTGCGTTGGGCTGGAGCGGCGGAAGCGCTAGGCGTTGTGGCGATTCCGCTGCTGGCTGCTGCAGCAAGGAGACTGAGGAAGCGGCGCCTGTTCATCGAGTCCTTTCAGCCGGCATAGACGATGGGGCCGGCGATCCGTTTGCGAGTCCGTGGTCTGCTCTTCCTCTTAGAAGGGAACGGTCATCGCTTTTCAACGAATTGCGCAATGGCCTCTGGGTAGCGATATTTCACTGTTTGCAGGTGTTCGCAGTAGAGCGCCAGCTCGCCCTTGTTCTTGAAAACTTCGTACGATACGCGCACCAATCCCATCTCGTTGTACTTCGGCCTCTTCTCCAGGTTTGTCCGAATGGTGTAGATGGTGTCGCCAATAAAGACCGGCTTGATGAAGCGCAGCTTGTCATATCCGTAGCTGAACGTATGGATGTTGTTATGTGCCATCAACCCGAGACCGTAACTGAATACCATGGCGCCCGCCACCAGCCGTCGGCTAAACACGCCTTCTTCCTGCGCGAAGATCTCGTCCGCCACATAGGGATGGCAGTCGAGAACAAGTGAGTTGAAGAACATGCACTCGCCCTCGGAAATCGTCCGACGTATCGACCGGATGCGTTCTCCAGGCTGGAAATCTTCGTACAGCCATGTTTCCGTGTTGAATTGAGGTAGTTCCTTATGCTTTGCGGGATCGGGATTTGGATTCATCGTGTCTCTCCGTGAACGTGTCGTCGTGTATGCCGTCGCCACCGGCAAGCTGCGACTCGAATCGTGCTTTCCCCGGGCCCACGTCAGTCAAGCTCGTCGTCTTTTGACCAATAGAAGGTGGGTGCATACCAGCACTGTTTCTTGCCGCTGGTTGAAGACCTCGAGTTGCTCGCAGACGATCCCATGGCCGGACAGCTTATGATCCCGTTTTTCCCCTATCGTGACCTTTACCCGGATGGTGTCACCAATGAAAACAGGTTTCAGGAAGCGTAACCGGTCGTATCCATAGGAGACAGCGCACGGGTTCACGAGGGTAGCTGTAGCGCCTACGGCGACGCTGAATGTCAATGTTCCGTGGGCCATTCTCTGCTTGAAATCTTGCGTCTTGCACCATTCCGCATCCATGTGGTGCGGGAAGAAGTCGCCCGTCTGCCCGGCGTGAAGCACGATGTCCGCCTCGGTTATCGTGCGTCCCATCGTCTCGCGGGTTGCGTCCAGGACGTAGTCCTCAAAGTAGATCTCGGTCACGTTTCAATCCCTAGGTTTCCATTGATTTGGCTCGCGCATCTCTGCAAGGCGGCGCGCGCTGGCTTCTCATCTGTATTCGGAAGACAGGAAATCGCGAGAACGGCGAAGGCGTCGGTGCTCTCAACCCCGACGGGAACTGCGATGTCTGTGATGCCGTTACGCAACCCACTCTCGGCCTTCAGCAGGTCGGTCCCGCGGACCGTCTCCAACTGTCTGAGGAAGGCGCGTCGTTTCACCTCGCTCATCGCTCTATACTCCGCGTCGGTGTCCAGCAGTGCCCTCGCGCTTTCGTCGTCCATGCGGCTCAACATCAGTTTGCCTGAAGTTGTCAGGGTCATGGGTAGCACTGTGCCTTCACCCACCGCCAAGCAGATGCAACGGCTCGGCATGCACTCCATCAGCACGAGCAGCGATGCTCCATAAGGCACGCTTAGGTGACACGCCTGTCCGATCTTCTCTGCCAGTGCCTCCATCGGCATGCGAGCTGCTCTGCGCAGAAGCATGGTGGGGCTGTGGCTGTGTCCAAGCTCATAGAGCCGCAGCGTCAGGCGGAATTTTCCCGACTCAGCCTCCCGTGCCAGATAGCGCCGTTCCTCCAGACACAGCAGCATCCGGTAAATCTCGCCTGAACTGCGCCTGAGGCCCTCGGCAATCTCAAGCTGCGTCAGGGGCATGCGCTGGCCGGAAAGGTACTCCAGGATTTCAAGCCCCTTATCGAGAGCAGGTGCACGGTAGCGTCGTTCGGCTCGTTCAGGGGGGATTTTCTCCACTCTTGACATTTCATATATGAAAATTTATTTCATAGATACATGTCAAGCTTGCTGGCCAAGCCGCGGAAAATCCGGTTGCGCGGCGTTACCTGGGACCATACCCGCGGCCTGCTTCCCATGGTCGCCACCAGCCAGCGATTTCATGAGCTCTTTCCTCACATCGATATAGCCTGGACGAAACGCTCCCTGCAGGAGTTCGCCGACAGGCCCATGGATGATCTTGTCCGGAAGTTTGACCTGCTAGTCATTGACCACCCCTGGGTTGGCTCCGCGTGTGCGGGTGGTGTGCTTGTCGATCTTGCCAGCAACCTTCCGGCTACATTTCTCAACGATGCCGCGGCTCACTCCGTAGGCAAGTCATATCCAAGTTACGAATTTGGTCGCGGACTGTGGGCCATTCCCATCGATGCCGCCGCGCCGGTCTCTTGCTTTCGGCCGGACTTGCTCGAAAAGCATGAGCTGTCCACTCCGGAAAACTGGGAAGATCTGATCGAACTTGGGCGCAAGGGACTAGTCTGCTGCCCCAGTATTCCGCTGGACGGCTACTGCAACTTTCTTAACCTGTGTGCTTCGGCAGGTGCCGTGCTTTTCCCGGATGAAACACAGATCGTCGATCGTTCCGCCGGCATCGAGGCGCTGGAGAGACTCCGAGAACTCGCTGCCGTCGTTCCGGCCATCTTCTTCGCTATCAATCCCATTCGCGCTTGCGAGGTGATGACAGCGACCGATGATTTCGCCTACTGTCCGTTCATTTATGGGTACAGTAACTATGCGCGACCCGGCTACGCGCGCAAAATTCTTGCCTTTGGCGCTACGGTGGCCGTCCGGCCCAGCATCGCGCCGTCAACTATGCTTGGAGGCACTGGGCTTGCCATCTCCGCCCAGTCGGAAAACCGGCAAACAGCCATCGAGTATCTTAAGTTTGTTGCCGATCCCACCACGCAGCGCGGAATCTACTTCCAGTCCGGAGGACAGCCCGGCCACCGATCGGCTTGGCTTGACCCGGATGTGAATCGCGCGGCTTCAGGCTATTTCAGCGCTACGCTGCCATCGCTCGACGCCGCATTCGTTCGTCCCCGCTATGCGGGCTATATCCACTTCCAGGATCGGGCAGGTTTACCCATCCACCGCTTTCTGTGCAATGGCGGCAGTAGCAGCGGGGCGGTCCTGGACCAATTGAACGCGCTCTATCGAGAGTCTATTGCCAGATGATCCTTCCACTCAACGGCCTGTTTGTTCTCGAATTTTGCCAGTATCTTGCCGGTCCGTATGCTGGCCTTCGCCTCGCCGACCTCGGCGCCCGCGTCGTCAAGATCGAGCGTCCCGGTCTCGGCGATGGTTGCCGTCAGTTGGCCATCAAAGGTCTTTTCACTGACGGCGACAGTCTCACTTTCCACGCCATCAACCGCAACAAGCAGTCAGTCACGGCAAACCTTAAGGACCCTGCCGATCTCGAGCGCATTCGGCGCCTCATCGCCAAGGCGGATGTGATGACCCACAGCTTCCGACCCGGTGTCATGGAAACCATCGGCCTTGACTACGGAGCCGTGCGGGAACTCAACCCTGGTATCATCTACGCCACGGTAACTGGCTACGGAAAGAAGGGGCCGTGGAGCGGCCGGCCCGGCCAGGACCTTCTCGCTCAATCGCTTTCTGGGCTTGCATGGCTAAGTGGTGATGCGGGCCAACCCCCGGTTCCCTTCGGTCTCGCGATTGCGGATATTCTTGCCGGCGAGCATCTCGTGCAGGGCATCCTCGCCGCTTTGCTGCAGCGCGGTAAAACCGGCCAGGGCGCCACGGTTGAAGTCAGCCTGCTTGAATCCATTCTCGACTTCCAATTCGAAGTACTGACCACCTACTTTAATGATGGCGGGCAACCTCCGCGGCGCGCAGACTGTCGCAATGCGCATGCTTACCTCGCTGCTCCCTACGGCATTTATGCAACCCGAGATGGGTGGATCGCACTTGCAATGGGCAAGATTGCTTCCCTGGCCGAATGGACGGGGTGTCCCACTCTTCTGCCATACGCATCGGACAACGAAGAAACCTTTACGCACCGAGACGAAATCAAGGGAATCTTGCAGGAACACCTCTTGACCCAGGACACCGCACATTGGCTCCAATGCCTTGAGCCCCGCGGGTATTGGTGCTCAGATGTATTGCGCTATGCCCAGCTTATGAACCACGATGCATACAAGGCGCTCGGCATGGACCAGCTTGTGCATCGCCGCAACGGAATGAGCATCCGAACGCTGCGTTGCCCCATACGCATCGATGGCCAGAGGATTTACTCCACTATCGCAGCTCCTGAACTTGGGAATGCAAATGAACTGTTGGACGGTGGATTGTGAGCGGCGGATATGGCAGCGGAATGACCGACATACGATTTTTCAACAATCGCTTGAAAACCATTGCAATTGTGATTTGGGGGGCGCGTGAAGCCTCTTGAGGGATACCTCATCGTCGACTTCAGTCAATTCCTCTCGGCACCCTCAGCGTCTCTGCGCCTTGCGGATCTCGGTGCACGCGTCATTAAAGTTGAGCGCCCAGGATGTGGTGACATTTGCCGCGAGTTATATGTATCCAACGTAGTACTCGATGGCGATTCGACGGTCTTTCACGCCATCAACCGGAATAAGGAGAGCCTCGCGGCTGATCTCAAGCAGCCTGCAGACCGCGAACTCCTACGGGGGCTTCTGGCTCAGGCCGATGTCGTCCTCCACAACTTTCGTCCTGGCGTGATGGAACGCCTCGGCTTCGACTACGAAGAAGTGCGGAAATTCAATCCAAGTGTTGTCTACGGAGTTGTGTCCGGCTACGGCCCGGATGGGCCTTGGCGCGACAAGCCAGGGCAGGATCTCCTTGTGCAGGCCCTTAGCGGACTTACGTGGCTCAGCGGAAATTCCGGAGACGGTCCGGTCCCCATGGGGCTTGCTGTTGCCGACATTCTGACCGGCCAGCAACTCGCCCAGGGTATTCAGGCCTGCCTCATCCGACGCAGCCTCACCGGTCAAGGAGGACTCGTCGAGGTCAGCATGCTTGAGGCTATCCTTGCCTTCCAGTTCGAGGTCCTCACCTGCTATTTCCAGGATGGAAACGAGGAACCGCACCGCACTCGCTACAACAACGCGCATGCTTATCTGGGCGCGCCATATGGCATTTACGCAACCGCCAACAGTTATCTCGCCATGGCCATGGGAAGCGTCCTGAAGCTTGCCGTTCTTATCGACTGCGCCCCACTTCTTGAATTCAAGGATCCCGCTTCATGGTTCGACTGCCGTGAAGAGATCAAGTCCATCCTTGCGCGGCATCTCAAGACTCGAACCACCGCCGAGTGGATGAACATCCTCGAGCCCGCTGATATCTGGTGTGCAGAGGTGCTCGATTGGCAGAGCCTTTTCGCGCATGAAGGGTACAAGGTGCTTGAGATGGAACAGACCGTTCGTCGCGGAAGCGGATTCGAGTACCGCACCACGGCTTGCCCGATTCGCATCAATGGCGAACGGCCGCGCGCCACATGCGGCTCACCCTCTCTCGGCGAGCACACTCACTCCATCCGCACAGAGTTTTTGCTATGAACAGTCCAATCATCGACACACATCAGCACCTGATCTATCCATACACCGGGCTATACTCTTGGACTCATGGACTCGATGCGCTAGACGGAAAGCCCTTCCACATCGAAGAGTACCGCCGACTTGCCCAGCCGGCTGGGATTGTTGGCTCGATCTTTATGGAAACGTCTCCGGACGACTGGCGCGCGGAGTTCGCCCACATCGCGCAGTTGGCTTCTCAGCCCGAGTCAGGCATGGTGGGCATCGTAGCCAACTGCCGACCGGAGGAAGAAGGCTTCGAACAATACCTCGAATCTATTCGCACCGAGAAGTTGGTCGGGCTGCGCCGCATTTGCCATACCGAACACGATGATCTCTCCCGTCAACCTCGCTTCGCTCAGAATGTCCGTCACGTGGGCACTCTCGGTCTGACCTTCGATCTTTGCTTCTTGGCTCGCCAACTCGGTATCGCACTAGAACTCGCCCGCAAGTGCCCTGGCACGCAGTTTGTTCTCGACCACTGCGGTGTGCCGGATATTGCCGGCGGCATAATGGATAGTTGGCGCTCTGCCATTCGCGACGTCGCCGCCCTGCCAAATGTTGCCTGCAAGATCTCCGGCGTTCTCGCCTATTGCGGTCCCGGAAATGCAACTGAGCAGGCGGTCCGCCCCTGGGTAGAGCACTGCATCGCGTGCTTTGGCTGGGATCGGCTCGTCTGGGGAAGCGATTGGCCCGTGTGTAACATCCGCTCATCTCTCACCGACTGGGTCGAAATCTCTCGTCAGATTGTCCAGTCGGCCTCGGAGGAAGAGCAGGCGAAGCTCTTTCAGAAGAATGCTCTCCACCTCTATGGAGTCCAACTATCTCAATGACGATGGACGTACCCTGCAAGCCCGCGCTTCCGCTCCGCCCTCGCCCTATCTGCATCATCGGCGCTGGCGGAATCGTCAACGACGCCCACCTGCCCGCCTACAAGTTGGCGGGCTTCCCGGTCGCCGGCATCTGCGATCTCGATCGCAGCCGCGCGGAAAAGCTTGCATCCAAATTCGGAGTCGCCAGGGTTTACGAGAGCGCTGCGCAGATGATTACTGATGCCCCTGCCGATGCGGTTTACGATGTTGCTGTCACCGCCGCGACTCTTCTTGAGGTTCTTGATCTGCTCCCCCCTGGCGCGCCCGTGCTCATGCAAAAGCCCATGGGCGAAGATTTCGCCATGGCCCAGCGCATTCTCGCTTGCTGCCGTCGCAAGGGCCTTCTCGCGGGGGTCAACTTCCAGCTCCGCTTTGCTCCGATCGTGATCGCCGCTCGCTGGCTCGTGGAACAGGGGCATCTTGGCCAGCTCTACGACGCGGAAGTTCGCGTGACGGTTGATACTCCTTGGCATCTCTTCCCATTTCTCAAGAATCATCCCCGCCTTGAAGTCCTTTACCACAGCATTCACTACATTGACCTGCTTCGCAGCTTTTTTGGCAACCCGGCATCTGTGATGGCCCGGACTTTCCGGCACCCCGCTAAGGACCTCTCGTCCACTCGCTCGACCATCATCCTCGATTATGGCGACGTCTTGCGCGCCGTTGTCAGCGTCAACCACGACCATGTTTTCGGGGCTCGGCATCAGGAGAGCTTCATCAAGCTGGAGGGAACTAGTGGTGTGGTCAAAGCGCGCATGGGCCTGCTCATGGATTATCCAGTCGGCGTTCCGGACACCTTCGAGTTTGCCCTGCTCGGCGCATCAAGCGGGCCTACCTGGCAGGAGGTGACACTGCAGGGAACCTGGTTCCCCCATGCCTTCATCGGAAGCATGGCTAGCCTGATGCGTTACGCAGAGGGAACCGATTCGATGCTCTCCATCAGCGTCGAGGATGCAATCCAAACGATGGCCGCCGTTGAGGCGGTTTATCGCTCAAGTGCCCGTGGCGGCGAGCCTCTCCCCGTAATCTAATAGTTCAGCTTATTGGTTTTGGCGCGCTCTGCAACAATTCAAGAAGCTTCTACTGCCACGCCTGCAACTGGACATGGCAATGAAGATGCGGGAGTTCTAAACGGCCGGCGAAGCCTGGGAGCGAAGATGTGTACGATGGGATGGGCCGCTGGAGCATTATCCCGGCGCCCGGGTAGTTGAAGCACTCCCAGAGACGATTGCGTCAAATATCCGTCCCAAAATGTTCTGAAGCCCTTCTTCTGAGAAGGTCTCGGGTTCGAAGTGACTCTCAAGCATCAAGCCCGAGACGATCGGCCCCAATGCCAGAAGCGACATATCGTTCTCCGCCTTCTCGGCCTCGGAAAGTTGACCGAACATCTGTTCGTATATCTTCTCGTCTCTGGATGTCTTCGAAAGTTTAGAGGTCTGCCGTACCGAGATCTCTGCAGAAATGATTTTGTTAGATGGTTTGGGTCTCTGGGAGAGGTTGCAAGTGGCAGATCAGGCGGATAATCGGAGTCGCGATGACGAAAGCGAGAATCCAAACGGACCACGTGCAAGAAAGATAGTCGACGAGGCAAGACGCCCAATCGAAGGAATTGATGTCTCATTTGAGCGGCCGACATTCAGCTCTATTCTCAAGAACATAAAGAGGATCTGCCGGTCCAATCATACTTCCTGAGTCAGTAATGAGTCGGCATCGCGTCAGTTTTCCTGAACGAATCCGCTTGTGCGATTTGCCGAGATACATGTCCATTTACCTGGACAATCCGACACTTGAGAATCGATGAGTCTGCACCCGTGTCGAAGGCCAGCAGGTCTATAGGATCTATGATTCAGCTTCGGGAAGGTTCACTAGCGGTCGCAATCTTCACATGAATGCCTAGTCGCTTACTCGGGTATATGTGTTAATCCAGTTCGTCTCCCAGGTATTGCCGCCGTCGGCGGAGAACGCCTGCTCCGAGTGGACTTCCGTCGCGGAGACCGGCCAGATCATGAAGCGGACGAGAATATTGCGCCCGTGAAAGAGTTCGCTGTCGTAGAATTCCCCGCGTCCGTCGTTGAATCCACCAACAGCAGGAACGCTGAGCACAGCCGAGTCACTGGTTGCGAAGCTCATATTCCACTGTTGCGCACGCGGATCGTAGAGACGTAGCGCGAGAAGTTCGAGGTGCCCGGAAGGACCATCCGCCTCGACGGTGGCGAGGTTGGCGCGACCGTTCCAAACTTTATTGTTGACCGTGGTCCCTTTCATCTCTGTCCATTCCGAAGAACCGGATAGCGGATGCACGAGTCGCCGAATCTCCATCTTCCAAGTGCCAAAGTCGAAATCGAAATCATGCTGGCCGTCTCTGGCGGGGGATTTCGTGGGCGCGTCCGCTCCGGCGGGCTGTGTGCTGGGACGTCCAGGCTGCGGCTGGCCCCATTTCGCATCGCCCGTTCGGGTCTGGTCGGTAATCCAGTTGACCTCCCAGCTCTTGCCTCCATCGGGCGAGAAAGCCTGCTCGAAGTGCGGCGTGCCGGATTTCATGCGCGACCAGTGAAAGCGAATAAGGGTCGTCTTCCCGCTAATCGTATCCGTGGTGTAGAAATCGCCATGACCGTCCCGGAACTCTCCGATCTGAGGAGGGTCGAGTCGACCGATGCGGCTGTTGGCCCAGTAAAGCCGCCACTGACGCGCCTCCCGGTCGTAGAGACGAAGAGTAAGGCCCTCGATATGGCTTCCGTCCGCGCTGTCGAGTTCTACCGTGTCGAGTTGCGCACGGCCGCCCCACACTTTATAGCAAGCGCCGGTGCCAGTCATGTCTGTCCAATCTGGCGTACCCGTGAGCGGATGACGCATGAAATGAAGTCGAAACGTAGAATTCCCCAGGACAGAATCGAAGTCATGCGCGCCGTCGTGCGCTACGGGTGGAGCTGGAACTGCGATGAGCGTCGTGGCTTGCTGGGCCTGAGCGCCGCCGCACGCGGACAGGAGAATCGAAAGCGGGAGAGCGAATCGCATCGTATTCCTCAAGAACAAATTAAGTCGCGCGTCGCAGGCTCAGGCGCGCTGTAGGTAATAGTGAGCCTTCGACTGGTAATCTGAAAGAGCCACTTTTTATGCAGCTTGCGATACCAATCTCGCGCAAAGGTGATCCGCTGTTTCGGCAGGTATACAGCGGTGTACGTCAGGCGATCCTAAGCGGAGCGCTCCGCCCCGGCGAGCGTCTTCCATCGACCAGAGATCTCGCCGAGCAGCTCGGCCTCTCGCGAACAGTGGTGCTGCTCGCCTACGACCACCTACTCGCGGAGGGATTCGTTACCGGACAGGCGGGTGCAGGCACTTTCGTCTCAGCCGAGATGTCACGCAACGTGGCTCCGGGCACCCGCGGCCTCGCGCGCATGCAGTTATCACGCTTCGGAAAAGTTGTGAGCGAATCGATTGCGATGGTGAACACCCCGCTTCCTCGTCCCAAAGCTCCGCGCTACAACTTCATCTATGGCCGCAGTGACCTGACCACGTTTCCCTTCGCCGTCTGGCGTCGGCTGCTTGCGCGGCAGGCGCGCGAAGGATCGACAAAGCAGTTCGACTACGGATCCGCCTTAGGCAATGCAGAACTGCGTGCGGCCATCTGCGCGCACCTGCGCCGTTCGCGTGCGGTGGTGTGCGAGCCGGAAGAGGTGATCATCGTCAACGGATCGCAGCAGGCACTCGATCTGGTGATCCGCGTTCTGGTCGATCCCGGCGACGCGGTTGCGCTCGAAGACCCCCACTACGACGGCATCCGTGGGGCATTGCGCGGAGCGGGAGCGCGGCTGCGCGGTGTTCCTATAGACCGCGAAGGTCTCGATCCGGCGCGGCTGCCCGACGATGCCCGCTTGGTCTTAGTCACGCCCTCGCACCAGTTTCCAACCGGCGCGATCCTTTCGCTGGAGAGAAGGCTGGCGCTGCTCGACTGGGCACGGCGCGAAAACGCCGTGATCGTCGAAGACGACTACGATGGCGAGTTCCACTATGCAGGCCGTCCTGTGGAATCGCTGCAAGGCCTCGACCGCGAAGGGCGCATCGTGTACATCGGAACGTTCTCGCGAACGGTCTTCCCGTCGATGCGCATCGGCTATGTCATCGCGCCAAAGTCGCTGGTTCCGGCACTCACCGCGGCAAAATGGGTGAGCGACCTGCACTCGGCATCGCTCGAGCAACAAACCCTAGCGAACTTTATCGCGGGCGGCATGTATGAGCGTCATCTACGGCGATTGAGGAAGAAGAACACAGCGCGCCGATCAGCGCTGCTGGAATCTGTCGCGAACTATCTGGGGGATCGCGTGGAGGTAACGGGCGATGGTGCAGGGGCGCAAGTGGTGCTGTGGCCGCGCAAAAAAGTGGTGGAGCAAGAAGTCGTCGAAGCGGCGGCACTAAGGGGTGTCGGAATCTACGGAATGGCGCACTGTTGGCTTGGCCGGCCAGCGCGTCCTGCCTTCATCCTCGGCTACGCATGCCTCGGTGAGCGGGAGATTCGAGAAGGAATCCGGATCCTGGCGTCGATCCTCTAGCCTATACGCATTGTGAGCGCGCCGATAACGCGACAACTTACGGGAATTGACATACTGAACCACTGCACATGTCGCTACCAATCTTCATTCGCACAGCAATTGTATAGACGGGCGGCGTTGGCAGATCAGTGAGTCCGGAGAAGTCAGAGTATCCAGCGATTCGGCAACAAAGGCCGCAGGAAGCGCCCGCCACGATATGGATCTTTGAAGACAAGCATAATGGTAGATTTCTTATAGACGCGAGGCCAATCGTCGTTCTCCGCCCTCGTCTTGTGGCCGATCTGTGGATTCTGCTTCGATGCCGAACACCGATATTCCGTTTGTTGCATCTGGTTCCTATCCGACGCGCGAGGGTAATTCGGTACGGCCCTTGATTGATGGCGAACCAGCTTTCCGGCGCATCTGCGAGGCGATTGAGGCGGCTCAACAGAGCGTGTGGGCCACAGTAACCTTTCTATGGGCTGCCTTTGAGATGCCGGACGGCCAAGGTAATACCTTTGATGTTATCGATCGTGCGGCTCGCCGTGGCGTGGACGTCCGGCTCATTTTCTGGCGGCCTGATTCAGAGACCGAGTGGCTTCTACGCAATGCATTCTGGGGGTCTGCGGACCACATTGGTCTACTCGAAAGTCGTCGATCTAGTGTAAAAATCCGCTGGGATCGTGCTCATCCAGGCTTCTGTCAACATCAGAAGACCTGGCTGATTGATGCCGGTGCTGAGATGGAGATTGCGTTCGTCGGGGGGATCAATCTCAATCCTCATTCGATGGTCGCGCCCGGCCATAGCGGTGAAGGGCACAATCATGACGTTTCCGTAGAATTAGCAGGCCCCTCAGTTGTCGACGTTCAGCACAATTTCGTGCAGAGATGGAACGAAGCCAGTGAGCGATTGGCAGAGAATGGCCGTTGGGGAATGGGTAGCGATGCCGATCTGCAACATCCTGTCCGCGTACCCATCGAGCGCGGTAATGCCGCTGTGCAAATACAAAGAACCATTCATTCTGGACGGTATCTCGACGGACAATCAACGCCAGAAGGAAGGTCGTTCGATATCGCCTCCGGTGAGAGATCGAACTTCGATCAGTACTGTGCGGCCATCCAGGCTGCACGTTTCTCGATCTACATGGAAAACCAGTATCTCGAGGTGCCTGAGATCGTCTATTGCCTCCTTATGGCGCTGCAACGCGGCGTGCATGTTATTTTGCTCATGCCTGCCAAGCCTGAGATCAGTTTGCCGATTTCACCAGAGCGGCGCGCCTTCCTCGACACTCGCTCAGATCTTGGGCGTTTCGAGCACTTCATGTTGGCCGGCATTGCAGGCCTAGGCGTAGATGGCCGACGTCGTCCGGTCTACGTCCACGCGAAGCTCATGCTCGTCGACGATAAATGGGCGACAGTCGGCTCGTGTAATCTGCATCGCTTCTCACTTTTTGGAAATAGCGAGATGAACGTTGCGTTCTCAGAGCCCAGCACGGTTCGGTCTTTCCGTTGCGAGCTCTTGCGCGAACATCTCGATCGGGATACTTCAGGTATGAGCGACCGCGAGGCCTTTTACCTATTTCGAAAGATCGCTAGAGAGAACCGGCGAAAGTTCGAAGTCGGTGATCCTGCTTGGCAAGGGCTTGCATTCGCGCTCGATCTTGCGACGTACATGGGGTAACGCTCCACAGGCGTTTTGGCGAGAAATCGGCACCGAAATGTCGCCTCTGCTGTGGGAGTCCATACTCGAACTATTCGTAGCGCAGAGCGACTGCAGGGTCGACCTTGAGAGCGCGAACGGCTGGAACCAGGCTCGCAAGCTATGAAATCAGCGTCAGGAAGCACAATAAAGCTCCAAGAGTCCATGGAAACTCCATAAAGAAAATCGTTGCTTTCTGGAGAGGCGAGAGTGCTATGTAGGAACAACGATATTCCCGCCCCCGCGACTGTTCCAATGCATAGGCTCAAGGCAACTGGACGAAACCACGGCAATGCGACCCCTCGCAGCACGCGTCCTGGCGTGGCACCGAGAGCCATACGCACTCCGATTTCCTGTGTTCGCTGGCTCACCATGTATGCCATGACTCCATAGATTCCAATGGCCGCAAGGGAGAGAGCGAGCAAACCAAGAATTGACGCGAATGCTGCGAGAACCCGCGCCATGGATCTGCGGGGAGCGACGAGCGAGATCTCAACGTTCCACAAAGACAGGCTTGGCAGCAAATTCCTGTCGACCTTTTTCACCTCGTGGAAGATGGACGAAAGAGCATTCCGCGGGTCAACTTTGACACTGATTTAATGTTGGATTTAAATCCGCAGCGTTTGTGGCAAGGTAAATATGCATCGGATCGATGCGTGTCAGATTACTGAAACGCACATCCCCGGTAACACCGATGACCTCATAGTCGGAGAGCTTCCCGTCGAATTTCTCATCGAGCTGGAAATGTTTGCCAAGCGGATCCTCTCCAGGCCAGAAGTGGCGGGCGGTCGACTGGCTGATGATCGAGACATGTGCACCAATTGCTGCCTCGAGCGGAGTGAAACCACGCCCGCTGATGAGCGTGATTCCGAGAGTGGCGAAGTAGGTATCTGAGGCGTAGCTCGCCAGCGTTCGATCATGCAACTCCCCTTGGAGAGCACCGGCATCTTTGACAATGATCGGAGGCGTCCAGGTGTTCAGCATCGGGCACATACCGGAGGCGACGCTATCGATCTCTGGCACCGCCTTAAGCGCGTCGTCTAGCAGCCTGCTCCTCGAAACAGCCTTGGCGCGATCATCTCCGAAACTTGCACGCACCAAGAACAGATGATGGGTATCGAAGCCCGGGTCCGCGGACTGGGCTTTGATTAGACCACGCAATAACAAACCAGCGCTCGTCAAGCGCAGCATTGATACGGTGACCTGACATGTAACGAGTACCTTACGCATCCAGCCCGCTATCGGAAGCTTCGTATGCCCGCAAGTCTGAGGTTGATAGTCGATGGAGCGCAGTGCCGCTGCTCCAGTGAGATTCGGTTCCTGGTCACGACCGTCTTGTTGAAGGCAAGACGTGGCTCCGAGCAATACCAGTCGATGAACGCACAAATCGCGTGATCGTAGGAACGCTGAGAGCTCTGGGAGGTCAGGCTGTTGAGAACAGTCGATTTCGACTGTTCAAGATCTGGGAGCTTTAGAACTGTCTTTGGCCGCCGTTTCTTTTTGTTTTTCGGAGATCTCGCCATCACCATGGCCTCCTTCAAGCCGTGGCACAAGCGTGTATCAACTCAGGGTTTCCTGACTACCTGCCCGTTTACGGAAGCCGATGTGAGTGGTCCTGCACTTGAGTGACTGGCTACTCGGCAGTTCTACCGAGGTTTAACCTGCCCGCCTGGCCTATTTCGACGATCCCAGAATCCTCATTTCCATGGCTCTAGGACGAAAATGTGGAGAGGCCTCCTATTCCAAGGAGAGGTCTCGCATTCCTCAATCTTCGCGGCTTGGATAGAATGCACCCGACTTTATGTGATCCTGACTCACCACGATCTAGCATGGAGCAGAAATCTCTGAAGTCCCGCCTGGAGAGTCCTCTGAATGACACAAGCATGCAAGGAAGGCGAATCGATTCAGGCGCTTAGTGCCGATGAGATATCCGCCCTCATTGAAGAAGGCAAGCCCGCCAACACTCTCATCAATGTCGTCGGGCTCATTGCAGCGCGGTTCAGTACTGATGTTTGTTCGATTTACCTCCTTGAACCTGACCGGTCGAATCTCGTCCTCGCCGCTTCTGTTGGGCTCCTCCCCGAGTGCGTCGGTACTCTACGGATGCCATTGCACGAGGGCCTTACTGGTCTGGTTGCGGAGCTTGTGCAGCCGGTCTCAGTTTCAGAGGCTGCGAATCATCCGCGCTTCAAGTTCTTCAAGGAGTCCGGCGAAAGCGAATATCACTCATTTCTGGGCATTCCGCTCATAGACCGGGGAATTCTGCAAGGTGTGCTGGTTGTTCAGACCAAAGCCGTTCGCGAATTCCGACCGGAGGAGATCCAGATGCTTCTAGAGGCAGGGGCTGAGATAGCTCCTGTGGTGTGCGAGGCGCGCACACTGGATCGGTTCCTGGCACCCGCTCAGGAGCGTCTGTGGGCGCTCGCCCGAAATATTGCCTGGAGTTGGGATCCGGAGTGCATTGCGCTTTTCCGCGATCTGAACCCAACGCGTTGGCGTGAACTGAACCAGAATCCTATTGCGCTGCTCTCAGAGATCCCCCTTAGCGAACTGGAGCGGCGCGCATCCCAATTAGGGCTGCACAGCAGGATCAACTACTGCTACCGGAGGCAGAGAGAGTATCTCAGCGCTGACAATACTTGGGGAACAATTAACGCGGGCGTACTGCGTCCCCGGCCTGTTGCGTATTTTTCGGCCGAATTCGGCCTACACGAATCGATTCCCATTTATTCGGGAGGACTCGGTGTGCTCGCCGGCGACCACATCAAGAGCGCTTCTGATCTTGATATTCCACTCATCGGTGTAGGACTCTTCTACGGGCAAGGTTATTTCCTTCAGAGGCTCAACTCAGAAGGGTGGCAACACGAAAAGTATGTCCATACGGACGTAACCAAACTTCCGATGCAGGTCGCCATTGGCGCGAACGGCGAGCCCGTTAGGTTGCGACTCCAGACCCGCACCGGCTCCATCTCTGCGAAGGTGTGGAGGATGCGGGTTGGACGATGCGATCTGCTGTTACTCGATTCAGATGTCGAGGGCAACGAACCGCAGGACCGCGATCTAACGTCCCGGCTTTACGGGGGAGACAATCGGACCCGGATAAGGCAAGAGTTCTTGCTTGGAGTTGGTGGATACCGGGTGTTGCGTGCAATGGGTGTGACCCCGGGCGTTCTTCACCTGAACGAGGGACACAGTGGATTTGCGGTCTTGGAGGCGATTCGCGACCGCATGCAGGAAGAGGGTGTCGATTTCCGAGCAGCAGCAAGCCAGGTCTCGCGAGAAGTTATCTTCACCACGCATACCCCCGTGCCTGCCGGACATGATCGCTTCGATGCTGAGTTAATTGAAGAGCACCTTGGACCGCTTCGTGATGAGTTGCGCATCTCTCAAGAGGATCTGCTGGGTTTTGGCCGCGTCCATCCCGGGGACTACAACGAACAGTTTTGCATGACCGTTCTCGGGCTGAAACTATCTCGTCGTGCAAATGCAGTGTCTGCCCTGCACGGTGAGATTTCCCGCTCCATGTGGTGGAGCCTTTACCCGAACAAGCCGGAGGATGCGGTTCCGATCGGGCATATCACCAATGGCGTTCATGTTCCATCCTGGCTTGCGCCACAAATGAAGCGCCTTTACGACCGGCATCTTGGCGTTGGCTGGCAGGATCGAAGTGGTGACAAGCACACCTGGGCTGAAATCGAAAAGGTAGATGACGGCGAGCTTTGGGAAACGCATCTAACTCTCAAAGCCCAGCTAATCGAATTTGCACGGCATCGTCTCACGACTCAGGCTGCGCGACGCGACGAGTCGAACGGGAGCATTGCGCGGCTGCAAAAGCTGCTTTCGCTGGATGCTCTCACCATCGGCTTTGCTCGGAGATTCGCCACGTACAAACGAGCAAATCTGATTCTTGCCGATATCGAGGAACTGGCGCAAATGGTGAATGATCCCAAGCGTCCGGTTCAGTTCCTCTTTTCGGGCAAGGCGCACCCGCACGATGAGCCGGGGAAGCGCGTGCTTCAGGAAATTGCCCGTCTCATGCGCGACCATCCAACCCTCGCTGATCGTTTTGTTTTCATCGAGGACTACGACATAAACGTGGGCCGGCATCTCGTGCAAGGGGTGGACATCTGGCTGAACAACCCACGCCGCCCACTCGAAGCCTCAGGCACGAGTGGACAGAAGGTAGTGCTCAACGGTGGCCTCAATCTGTCGATACTCGATGGATGGTGGGCTGAAGCTTATGACGGCATGAACGGTTTCGCAATCGGCAAAGGTAGGACTCATCTCGACATGGATGTGCATGACCGGCGCGATGGAGCGGATCTCTACCGCGTTTTGCGGGATGAGGTCATACCGCTGTACTACCAGCGAGATCGCGACGGATTACCACGACTTTGGATTCAGCGGATGAAGAGGACCATCAAAACGCTCGGCTGGCGTTTCAATGCCGATCGCATGGTGATGGATTACTGCCAGAAATGCTACGTGCCTGCAACAGGAGGAATATCAAGCGAGATCAGGCCGGTTTGTTAGGCATCTCGGGAGCAGCATTCATCGGTTTAACAAGTCCCCCACAGAGGAGGCGCACAGTGAATCGGGTGAATGGTGAGCTATGCATGATTGAGGCTTACAATCGCAGCGAGATCGACACAGGCACTGAAGCAGTACGCCATTGGGCCAATGGATTCAAGCCGGGTGCCGATGTGCTCGAAATTGGATTCTGGCGCTGTGCGATTCCTCAACTGCTGATCGATGCGGGTCTGCGGCTCCATCTGGTTGAAGCTTCAATCTCTCGCTTAAGCAGGTTCCAGCAGCTGTTTCCGGAAGTGCCGTCTGAATGTCTGCAGGGAAACAGGTGCATGGTCTTCAGTCGCACCTTCGATGGAGTAATCGTGTGCAGTTTGACGCACTCCGTGCCAGAACCGACACAGATTGCACTGCTCGCAAGGATCGAACGGGTGCTACGCGCTGGTGGCCGTTTACTGGTTATCTTCCTACCTCCCGCTTCGATGCCGGCGGGTTTCAAAATACAATCCTGGTCCCCTCGTGCAAAAGGGAGTTACGAAGGGATTCTTTGGAATCTAGGTCTCGAGGTTCAGCCAGATCTGGTAGACCAGAGCGGTAATCAATACGTTTGCGCCGTGAAGCACGTACAAACCGGTGTGCCAGACTAGCTCTCGCCATGAATATCGGACCCCACAAATTCCCATGCCCTGCAATCGGATTCTGATCAAACTCGGCCAGCATTGCAGTGTTCACGAAAACATGGCGCGATGGCGCG
>Ga0105240_10002040_pt1 | contig 33263 bp, 38 predicted proteins | sample KBSC54metaG_FD_80426 | JGI IMG/M metagenome (GOLD analysis project Ga0105240, IMG submission 80426) | Corn rhizosphere microbial communities from Kellogg Biological Station, Michigan, USA - KBS C5-4 metaG | ecosystem: Host-associated > Plants > Roots > Rhizosphere > Soil | place: Michigan, USA... | reverse complement strand
TAACAATTTCGACACCCGTCAGCTTTCCCCTTCTGAATTCATCCTGGATGAAGAAAATTTGATCATTAATCTTAGTCCTGTAGCTGTACAATGCAAAGCAAATGACAGGGGCGGCAGTTGTGGTGCACCTGCAAAACAAAAAGTAGAACTAAAGAACCTTGCTACCGAGAGCTCCTGCTGCACACCGGGCGGAGGCTGCTGCTAAATTATTCCGTATGGAAATCATTGAAGCATCAAATTATAGAGCGGACATCATCGCATTGCTTTCATCTGAAAAGCTGCCGACAAGCGACTTACCTGCATCGCTGAAAAACTTTTTGGCAATGATCGATAACGACGAGTTAGTTGGGGCGATCGGTTTGGAAATGTATGGAAGTTACGGCCTCTTGCGCTCGCTCGCTGTTCACCCTGGTTTCAGAAATAAAAACATCGCAGGTAAATTGGTGGAACAGATAGAAAAACTTACTGTAGCAGAAGGTTTAAAATCGATTTTCCTGCTTACTGAAACAGCGCAGAATTACTTTTCGCGTCAAGGTTATCATATCATCAATCGTTCTGAAATACCTGCTGAAATACAGCAGTCGTCAGAGTTCAGCCATGTTTGCCCGCAGTCGGCAATTGCCATGAAAAAAGATTTATAATGAAAAACATATTAGTATTATGCACCGGCAACAGTTGCCGCAGCCAGATTGCTGAGGGTTATCTGCAATATTTTGCCGGCGATAAGGCCAAAGTTTACAGCGCCGGTATAGAAACACATGGTGTAAACCCTAAAGCTATACAAGTAATGGCTGAAGACCATATCGATATATCCAACCATACCTCAAACAACGTGGATGAGTATATCAATATTCCTTTTGACTTCCTTATTACGGTTTGTGATAATGCCAATGAGAACTGCCCTTACTTTCCGGGCAAGATGCAGCGTTTCCATCACAACTTTCCTGATCCTGCCAAAGCACAGGGTACACCAGAGCAGATCATGGACGAGTTCAGGCGCGTAAGGGACATGATAAAAGTTTACAGCAAGGATTTTATATCTGAACATCTTTCTGCATGAAGAAATATGTAGCCGAGTTTCTTGGCACTTACGCTTTGGTTTTTGCCGGAACGGGAGCAATCATCATAGACCAGGAAACACATGGCAGCGTTACCCATGTTGGCGTCGCTATTACTTTTGGACTTATTGTCATGAGCATGATCTACGCGCTGGGCGATATTTCAGGGGCGCATCTTAATCCCGCGGTAAGCATCGCATTTGCTACAGCTAAAAAGTTCGAAGTAAAAGAACTGATTCCATATATTATCAGTCAACTATCAGGTGCAGTGGCGGCAAGTTTCACTTTAAAATATCTGTTCCCGGCCAACCAGTTTTTGGGTGCAACTATTCCCGCCGGAAGTGACATGCAATCCTTTATATTAGAATTCATCCTTACCTTCTTCCTGATGCTGGTTATTATTAATGTTGCCAAAGGCAGTAAGGAACAGGGCATGTTTGCAGGCTTGGCTATCGGTGCTGTTGTCGCGCTGGAAGCCATGTTTGCCGGACCAATCTGCGGGGCTTCTATGAACCCGGCAAGATCATTCGGTCCGGCTATAGTATCTGGGCACACCGGGTCTTTGTGGATATACCTGGCAGCTACTACAATGGGTGCGGTATCAGCCGTGCCGGTATGGAAATTTCTAAAAAGTCAACAATAAAGAAGCCTGGAGGTTTCCCACCTCCGGGTATTTAAGGTTTACTATTAGCATCCTGAGCGCATAACTCCTTTTGACATCAACATCAATATCCGCCAAGACCTTCAATAGATATATGCGTGATGGCAATTATAGATACAGCTACAACAGCCAAACCCACGGCCACCAGCACGATTGTCGCGCCTGTATCTTGTTTCTTTACAGTAAGGTCAACGCCTGTATAGTCTGCTCTTATCACACTTCCCTTTGTATCAAATGAAAATATCAGGTATCTTCCGTATTTGCCAAAGTCATTAACTGTTAGCGTTTGGGTATTATGATATTGTTTATAATCATGCTCACCAAAGTTTTTATCATAGCGATAAAGCCACCTTTCTGATGTATCGCTTATTTTTTTCTCCGTTGGTATTCCAAACGCATTTAGTACATCCTGTTTTGTTTTATATCTGTCTATTACCTGGTCTGTGGTATAAATAATTTTTGTACAGCTAAGCAGTGATAGCGTGCTTAACAGTACCAGGCTAGTAATGAGATTTTTCATGTCGGGTTGAGTTTTTTATTAAGTTAATTAATAACCGGGGGCTAGCTGCCCCCGGAAGCTTAAGCTACTATGCTATCTTGCCATACCTTGGACACATATCCTCCTTTATCGGGATGGCTTGATCTGCTGCATCCAGTATCGCCCTTACATTATATGATTTAGTATGACAAAAGGGGCAGGCATGCACATAACCTGCAGAATCTATGTATAAACTCCTGCTGCCCGAATAACAACCCACCCGCCGTTGATGGTAGCCGTGATACATCACCGTAGGATAATTTTTATAAACTAAACTATGATTCATGATCGAAAAAAAATCCTCCAGCTGTTCCAGGTGCCTTTGCTCAAGCATTTCGCCTCTGCCGCTGTAATTTCCTACTGCCTTTGGTTCAAGCACCTGTGTGAATTGTACCCCCAGGTCTTTTGCAAATTCCATATAGGGATATAAATGGCCGCCGTCAATAAATTCGCTCGTCACACAAATGCTTAAGGCCGTAACCAACCCGGCGTTCAGGGATGCTGTCACACCCTCCACTGCTTTGTCAAATATTTCAGGATGATGACGGAACTTGTTGTGCATTTCGGGCACATAATGATCAATGCTTACTATTACGCCCTTGCACCCGGCATTCTTCAGCAACCAGGCGTTCCCGGGCGTCAGGTTAAAACCCGATGTTACCACGTAACATTCGGATTTATTCTTCGCAAACCTGATCACCTCCAGCAAGTCCTTCAAACGCACAAGCGGTTCTCCACCGGTAAACTGGATTTGATTCACTCCCTGTTTCTGGTACAGGTCCACAATTTCAATCAATTCATCCTTAGTAAAGGTTTCCTTCTGATTTAGATTATCCCATTCAAAACAATGTTCACAACGCAGCGGACACTTCCGGGTAATGGCGAAAAATATAAACTTCAGCTTGCTTTCTGTTTGCGATGCTGCCGCATATCTTAATAAGTCGCCCTTAATAATATTATCATAAGCTTTAGAGGGCCAGCCAGGCATGTAAAGATTGAAATAATACTTACCGTCAACTTTATATACTTTTTTCAGATCTCCGCACCATGTTGCTTTTCTCAGGTTGAGCAGGGCCGTACAGGCTTTAGTTATTTTTTTAAAAGAACGGAGAGTAATACAGGCAATGTAAAGAATACGAAATTTAACAGCCATCAATATGATGTTCCGTTCTATGTCGCCTATCCTTCGTCTTTTATATACTGCACGGGCCGGTGGGTCTATTGCTTGCACCGCGGAACTGTCATGTTCCCGGTCTGATGCTATCTTGGTTTCCATATTATTTTAGATTAATTGGTGTTAAATAAAATACCTTCAACCAAATTGCAGGTAGCCTGCATTGAGTTACTTTGAGCTCAGTATAGGTTGTGGATTGCCCGTCATCGTCTCCTTGTATAATTTCATGCTGAAGGCAGAAAGGCCATCACGCTTTTTGAATTGTCCAAGAAAAGGCAGATCAAGTCCTCCTTTATAGTCGCGGACGTGTTCATAGTACCCCCTGGCATGCAAAAAATAAGTTTGCGTTTTATTGATATCTGCTTGAGGTTTGAATTTATATTCTATTACCGCAGCATTTCCCGGAACCAACTGCCCCATGTATTTTCCATCGGCATTTGTAATCAATTGTGTAACATCTTTGCCGGTTTCGTCAGTCGCTTTCAGCGGTCTTAAAGTTGACACCTGGTAATTCGCGTCATCAGAAAAATCAATGGCGGCGTAATCAATATCCCAAAACATGAATCCCGTACTTAGCTGTAGATCAATGCTATTTCCTTTTACATTGGCCAGGTCTAGCGGTATCACTGTTTCCCTGTTGGCAAGCGGCCCAAACGTGGTAATGTCCGCAGCACTTTGCCAGCCGGTGTTTGTGTTTAGCTCAATATGCAAAGGGAGTTCCTGTTTTTTTACCCATTGTTTCAAATCGGCTACAGGCTTGTTATATTGTTGTTTTATGAAATCGTTATAGTAGCGGCCAAAGCCCATAGTCATCTTCCCGTAGGTGACATCGAGCCAGTAGGAGTTTTTTAACCTTAAAACCAGTTTCGCCTTTTTTGAACCAACCGGCTTGTTAAATGTCAGTCTTAATTGATTTATGCCATTTCGTGTAAGCGTATCATCAAAACTATAGTATTGATCGTCTTTTTGATTACTCAAAAGAGGAAGCACATCCTTGTTTCCGACAGTTGCAGCATCTGGAAGCACCGGGCGAGCTACAGAGTAGAGTTTACCATTTTCATCAACCATAATCCGTACATCTTTATTATGGGTTACCACCATAAGTTCAGCCAGATCGGTATATTGCTTTTCTTTTAATTCATTGCTTATCTGCAATTGCAAATTTCCATTTGGAGCGGGCGCCATTTTTAATTCCATATAGTCATTCCTGGCCAACTGTGGGTAAATCGCCCCCCCGTATATTTCGCCCTGCAATACCATATTATTCCCGTCGTAAGCGCTCACAAACGGACAAGAACTTTTGGTAGCAACCACAATAATACCTGCCACCAATATGGCTCCGCCTGTAATAGCCAGGCCACCCAGCACATAGCTTAGTGTGGTGCGCCCTTTATCCTTCTCCAACACCTCAATTTTCATTACTCTATTAAGTGATAGAGAATAACTTTTACCAGCAACAGCCGTGCTGTCCCACGGTATATAAAGGTGGACTTCGTTGACCACAGCGGCTTCCGGTTTGGCTATCTTAAAGCGCATAGTACCGCCCCGGCCATTGTGCAAATGCAAAGTGTGTTCTTTGGGCAAGGCCTGCAGCGAACAGGTAAGCGATTGCCGGTCTTTACTCAGCACAATATTATTCATGTAATATGCACTGGAACCCGAGCGTAGTATGAAATAACGCTTCGTATTTACCACGGAAGCAGCATTGGTAACCGCAGTGATATTTGATTTTTTTGATACCCTGTAATAATTGCTGCAGGCCTGCACGGCTATGAGTAATAAAACTACCGAAACGCCTTTTTTGAAGGGAGTATTTAACCATTTCATGATAATTCAGGATTAAAGGAGTGAGATTTTAATAATTGCCGGGGTACACCCCCGACGGTCAACGGGTAATCTGGAGGCCGGGAACATTTCCGGCCTCCAGGGTTACCTGCTATTGAAATCGGTAAGCTAAACGCAGGCTGATTTGACCGATAGTGCCCCCGTTCGACCAGCCTTCATAACGTCCTCCTACTTCAAAACCACCGGCAAAGTCGTAGCCAATTCCGGGTGACCATGCAAAGGCGTGGCCTCCGCCATTTTCGGTGGACCATACAATGCCAGCCTGGCCTTCAACGAAGAAATTGCTACTGGCAAAACATTTTAGTCCGGCCTTTACAGGAACAAACCCTGAAGTTGAGGGTATGCCATAACCTTTGAATTCACCCTTTAGAAAAAAAGCGTTGTACCCGGCCGATAAAGTAAGACTGGTTAGGGAGCTTGTAGGCACCTCCACTTTGGCCGAGCCTCCGAGCACCAAATTGTATCCCGTGCTGGCATCACCAACAGGAATGCCGGCTTCGGCGCCGATGCTGAATTTAACACCACGGTTTGTTGCTGATGATGAATCAGGTTTTGATTGAGCTGAACTGCTTATTGCAATTCCTGCTGCAAATAATAAAGTTAATAATTGTGTTTTCATGATAATAAGTTTTAGCGTTAATGAATTTATTGTTTATACCAGCTGATATTTATGAAGTAAAGCTACTGTGATATCAAAGGGCATAAAAACTACAAAATCAGATACTTATATCATTTTACGCAATTAATAATTGTAGAGAACAACTATTGTATTTCAATCGCAATAATTACTATATTTAATAATTATTTAATAATGCCATTAGCATTTCTTGCAAAAAATAATCGGGCAATTAATAAATAATACTAAAATCCCCTAAGATTTAACGAATGAGTTACAGCGACATTCAGGCGATGCTCTTTACTCATATCAGGTCCAAACTGCCTGGTCATTTGTCGCTGGTTGATGAAGTTGCTGATTTGCTGAATATAAGCAACGATAGCGCTTACCGGCGCATTAGGGGCGAAAAGCCTTTAGGGCTTGATGAGGTGCAGATTCTCTGTAATAAATACATGGTCTCGCTTGACCAATTGCTTCACATAAAAAACAACACCGTCATATTTTCATATGACAAGGTGGACCACCTTTCGTTCGGATTCAATAAATTTCTTCATTTTGTGGTACATAGCCTTGAGCAATTTAAAGCTTTGCAAAATGCTAAAATGTACTTTTATAGTAAAGATATACCCATATTTCATTTCATGCCTTTTCCTGAACTAAGGGCGTTTAAGTATTTTTTCTGGAAACGCACTGTAATAGGCTATCCCGAAATGGCCAGGCAGCAATTCAGCGGACAGGAAGATGAACCGGAAATTGTCGAACTATCAAAAAAGATTGACGAGCTATTTGTACAGATATATTCCATCGATATATGGAATGCCGAAAGTATCAATGTTACCATTAGCCAGATCGAACTTTACAGACAATCAAATATTTTTACTGATAAAGAGGTGCTATTAAAAGTGTATATACAACTTGAGGAATTAGTAAATCACCTTGAGGTGCAGTTGGAAACAGGACGAAAGATATCATATAACCAACGTCAAAGAACTACAGACGCCATTTATGATGCATATATTAACGAGGCCCTTATTGGCGATAATACGATTTATGTGCAAAGCGATAACAGGCAGATCACTTTTCTTAACCACAACGGCCTGAACTTTATGCCTACACAGGATCCTGATTTTTGTGCATATACCTACAAGCATTTGCAAAATATCATCCGTAAATCAACCCACATCAGTGTTGTAGGTGAAAAAGAACGAAGCATATTTTTTAACGCATTAAGGGAAAAAATACGCGGCAAAATAAACCACATAGCTTTTTAGGTGTAAATTGCGGCCGTAAGCAAATAATATGCGGCTCAAAAAGATCACCTTTTCTGATGTTTTCACCATCGTGCTAACGCTTGTCACTATTGCGCTGATCTTCAGCATAAAGGCACGCACCTGGGCCATGATGGGATTGATGTCGCTTGGTTTTTTCAATCCAAAAATACCCGTGATAAAACCGGGCGAAAAGCTAATGGTAGCACCAGCTATGGTGGTACAAACCGTCGACGGTAAAACGATAGATCTGCAGCAGCAAAAGGGCAAAGTGGTTTTTATCAATTTCTGGGCCACCTGGTGCCCGCCGTGCCGGGCAGAAATGCCATCAGTGAATGAATTTTATGAGAAAGTAAAAAATGATCCGAACATCGTTTTTCTATCGGTAGACGTAGATAACAGGCTGAACAGCTCGTCAGCTTTCATGAAAAACAGCGGGTACCAGATACCAGTTTATGGCGGCAACCTGGATGGCTTACCAACCACTTTTTATTCGGGCACTATCCCCACTACCCTGGTGATTGATAAGCGGGGACTGGTAGTATTTAATCACGCCGGTAAAGCCAGTTATGATGGTGATGAGTTTGCCCGGTTTGTGACCGGGCTTGCAAAGCAATAGGTACTATTCTTTCTGACCCACGTAATACTTTAACCACCAACAAACTAAGCCGCTGATTTCAAACTATTTATAAAAGAGATAAAATAGTTCCCCAGGCTACCTCCAAAACGTGGGTTAATTTCGAATATTTTGGGCTTACCGTCTTTAACTTTGTAATCAAAGCAACAAAGGCCTTCGTAACCTATTGCATTTAATATAGATGAAAAGGTATCCAGGTGTTTACACTTAACAATTTGGGTATATGCAAAACTTGACTTACCATTTATAGGTATTTCATCATAAAAAGTGTATTCAACGGTTAGCGTTTCGACTATTTTACCGTCTTTAAATAAAATATGTGTAGCATATTCATTAACTCCGCCAATTATTTCCTGGCAAAAATAATCGTCACTGTTTATCAATTCGCTGTATTTCGCTTTCTGTTCAGCATTTGAAATAGCGTAACAAAAATCACCTGACCAGGTCACCTTTTTCTTTAACATGAACGGCAGCGGCAGATCAGTTCCGATTTTAGGGATAAAATTTTGAAACCCTTTACCTATAAGTGTCGTGTTAAATAAGTACTTATTATCGCACAAATTAACAACATCCTCATTTGGTATTTTTATAAGGTTATTTTCCAAAAGCTCGCGCGACTTTTGCAGCAATCTAACATCGCGTATTAATAGTGGTACTATCAGGTCGCTTTCCCTTATATTTTCTGGTGTAAACGCTGCAAATTTTATTTTATGCCGCGATAAAGAAAAGCAGCGCCTGATAACTTTTTCATTACCGTAATCAGGTGAAAATAAAATCTTTAAACCAGGTGCTGTAGATAAAATTGACTTGGCATTTTCCTTTGCCACGAAAGCTGCTTTAGAAAGATTCGCTTTCGCCTTTTTAATTTTTAGTTGAATTCTCACTTATTAAGATTTAGGTTCTCCCACATTTCAAGCAAATACTTTCCAAAAATGACATATCCCGGTTAACTGTCGGACAAATTGTTTGCAACATTTCTGTTACAATTCACTAACATAATGTTACAGAACAGCTTAATTTTTATTTGACTCTTTTGAAACATCGCGCATATTCTGTGTAGTTGACTTTCATCATGTCCGTCCAAGGGGCCAATGCAAGCTACCGTTCTGCAATACAAGCTAATTAGTTTGACAACCATGTTACGTTAGTGCGAAATCATTGTTAAGCGATCCCATCATGGCACTTTCAACCTGCGATTTTTCATCCCTATGTAAATTATGACATAAACAAAGGTCAGGCTCTGCCTAAAATTATCTAATTTTAACCCATGGTAGAATGTACACCTGCATTATTTAAAACGTTTGAGGCACTAAAGGATGTGCCTGAAGATCAGTTACAATGGCTGATAGACCAGAGCGATTGCCTTGAATTTGGCGATGGCGAAGTATTAGCCGAACCCGGCAACCCTTTAATGGGCACTTATTTCGTAATAAGTGGTAAAATGCGGTTATACCTGCCTATTGGTGGTGTAAAGCGTGAAATAGGGGATTTTGGCCCGGGCGAGATCAGCGGGTATCTACCCTATTCAAGGGCTAAAATGGGCACGGGATATACCGTGGCAATGGGAACTTCACAATTGATGATCTTCCCGAAAGACAAAACGCCTGAGATGATCAAAAATCATTTCGAACTTACCCAGGCATTGGTGCATGTGATGACCAACCGTGTACGTACGTTTACTACCCTGCAGCAACAGAATGAAAAAATGCTGGCACTTGGTAAACTATCGGCTGGCTTGACGCATGAATTAAACAACCCTGCATCGGCCATAGTGCGCGACTCAGAATCATTGCTTTCGCATCTACAAATGGAACCTGCGAGTTTCAAGTCAATGATCGCTATTAGGATGGAACCCGAGCATGTTGATGCTGTAACCAATGAATTTTTTCGCTTTTTGACTGAACGTAAGGAGGTTAATCTTACTATCAGGCAGCGTGCAGAAAAAGAAGATGAATTGACGGAGTTGTTTGACGAACTGGATATGCATTATCTTCCGGAGCTGCCCGAAAACTTTGTTGAGTTTGGCTTTGAGCCTAAAGATATCCTTTCTTTCAAAGAACATATACCGCATCAATTTCTGTCGCCTGTATTTAACTGGATGAATACTTTGCTGGTTACTGATAGAATGGTGCAAGACATAGGCGAATCAGCTCGTCGTATAGCTACGTTGGTCAACTCTGTGAAAACTTATACTCACATGGACCAGGGCCAGGAAAAGCAGTATGCTGATATTCGCATTGGTATAAAAAATACTTTCCAGATGCTGATCTATAAGATCAAAAAAGGGAATATCACTGTTGTGAAAGAGTTCGACGAGACGCTGCCGCCTGTAAAGGCCCAAATAGGCGAACTAAACCAGGTATGGACCAACCTGATAGATAACGCGTTGGATGCCATGGAGCCGGGCGGAAAAGGCACACTCACCATAAAAACAGAAAGAGACAGAGAATTTGTGCAGGTTAGCATAATTGATGATGGGCCCGGCATACCTGAGGATATCCAATCGCGCATATTTGATCCGTTTTTTACCACCAAGGAGATGGGAAAAGGCACGGGTATGGGATTAGAGGTGGTGCAGCGTATTGTACGGCAACACAATGGATCGATAAAAGTAATATCAGAACCGGGGCGCACTGAATTTAGGGTGTGCTTCCCGATTGACGGATAAATTTAATTGATTGAGTGAATAGGTTTTAAAGGTTGTAGTTGTTGTATTGCATAATTGGTTTGAAACATTTAACAATACACCCGGTCTAACGATTATACATTTTCAAACATCTGCAGCTCAGTCCAACTAATCAACAAAAAACACTACCATGATCAAACCCATAATATTTTCTATAGATGACGACCCCCAGGTATCGCGAGCGATCAACCGCGACCTGAAATCGCAATATAATTCGGAATACAAGATCATCAGCACAACCTCGGCAAATGAGGCTTTGGAAGCGCTCGTGGAGATGAAAAACGCAGGCGATCCGGTGGCGATGTTTCTTGTCGACCAACGCATGCCCGAAATGGAAGGGGTAGATTTTCTGCAAAAAGCTATCAAAATATATCCTGATGCCAAACGCGTATTGCTTACCGCTTACTCAGATACTGTAGCTGCTATTAAAGCTATTAACGTAGTTCAGCTTGATTATTATTTGACCAAGCCCTGGAATCCGCCTGAAGAAAAACTATATCCTGTGATCACCGATCTGCTGGAAGATTGGCAGAGCCATTATACCCCTGATTTTAAGGGCATCAAGCTTATCGGTTATCAATACAACCCAAAATCGCACGAGATAAAGGACTACCTGGCAGGTAATCTTATCCCCTATCGTTGGTTTGATATTGAAAGCAATCCGGACGCTAAGGCTTTACTTGACTCGAATAATCTTGACCGGTCTGCGCTGCCTGTAATTGTTTTTGAAAGCGGTGAGTGCGCTTGTCAGCCAACTATCCGTCAAATTGCTGAGAAAGCCGGTTTAAAGCCTGAAATACAAAACGAAATATATGACGTGGTGATCATTGGTGCAGGGCCGGCGGGATTGGCAGCAGCCGTGTATGGCTCGTCAGAAGGTTTGAAAACCTTGCTGATCGAGCGCCGTGCACCGGGCGGCCAGGCCGGGACCAGCTCACGTATCGAAAATTATCTCGGCTTCCCGGCAGGTTTAAGCGGATCTGATCTGACGCGTCGTGCCATTAGCCAGGCTACCCGGTTGGGTGCACAGTTTCTGTCGCCGCACTCGGTGAATGACATTCGCGAGAAAGACGGTTATAAAAAGATCATCCTCGACGACGGGCCGCATATCATAAGCCGGTCGGTAGTGATCACTACGGGTGTTGACTATCGCAAGCTGGAAGTACAGGGAGTGGATAATTTCACCGGTGCCGGTGTATATTATGGCGCCGCAACTACCGAAGCCAGCGCCTGTAAGGATAAAGATGTGTTCGTTATTGGCGGTGGTAACTCGGCCGGACAGGCAGCTATGTACCTGTCGAAATTTGCGCGGCAGGTGTTTATCATTATTCGCCGCGATGACCTGACAGCAACGATGTCGGCTTACCTGATCGATCAGATCAAAAACTCGGCGAATATCGAGGTTCTGCCAAATACCGAAGTGTGTGAAGCTTGTGGTAACAGTTATCTCGAAAAGCTGACGCTGCTCAACGTAAAAACACAGGAAAAGAAAGATTATGACGCCAATGCCTTGTACATTTTCATTGGTGCAAAACCATTTACCGATTGGATAAAGCTAGACATCATCAAGAACAATAAAGAGTTTATTGAGACCGGCCGTGATTTATCTGCCTATGACAATTTCAAAAAGATATGGAAGCTTAACCGCGACCCATATTTATTGGAAACCAGTTGTCCGGGTATATTCGCAGCAGGTGACGTACGCGCTGGTGCGATGAACCGTGTGGCATCCGCCGTAGGCGAAGGCTCAATGGCGATAAGCTTTGTACATAAGTATTTGGCTGAGGTGTAAGATCACAAATTGTCATTGCGAGGTACGAAGCAATCGCATGCTATACAGGGCGAAGAAGCATAGTTCGCGATTGCCGCACTGCGTTCGCAATGACATAAATTATATTATTTTTATTATCCCATGGAAGATCAACCTTGCCAGCACTTAAGTGCCATCAAAAAATTAAAACACGCCGAGGCTTACGTATGTGATGAATGCATAAAACATGGCGGCCAGTGGGTACACCTGCGTACCTGCCAGACCTGTGGTGTTACACTATGCTGCGATAGTTCGCCAGCTAAACATGCGTCTCAACATGCGCGCGAAGCTGGTCACCCGGTAGTTATTTCTGCGGAGCCGGGCGAAAGATGGTTGTGGTGTTATGTGGATGAGGAGGCAGCGGAATATTAATTAATGCTGTTTCAAAAGAGATGAAAAGGAAATACCTAATCTTATTATCAATTGTCTTTATACTGATAGTGGCAATTATCGTTTTTATTTTAACGCACGGTAATTCTTCAATCGATATCAGATTGCATTAATTTTCCGAAATGAGAAAGCTTTTAGTTGTTCATTTTTTGCTATGGATATTCCTATCGGTGGTGCTTTTCTTTTTTTCCGAGGATATCACAAAGCGGTTATTCCGGGGATTTCATGATGTTTCAACATGGGTGAGCGTTATTGTGGCGGGAAACTGTGTAATAGTACTAATATTGGCATTGTCGTTAATTATTAATTTCAATAGACGAAGAAAAAGGTATAAAGGCTAACCAACCAATGGTCGAACTTGTATATGGTTTATTGCTTTCACCGTCAATGCTGTTCGAAGCCCGCGACTTCGGATAACGTACGGTACTAAAAATATCGCGGCTTGTTGATGACAACATTAGCAAGGGCATGAAAAAAGTTCAGAATAATCTATATCTTACATTTATTGTAAGTTTCGATGGATACCATAAACCTTTATCACGACAATGATTCTTTAGAATTTCAAAGAAACGCTAAAAGAATCTTTTTCAATTTATTGAAAATATCCACCCTATTTTGGCTCTTTTGGTTTGGTTTTTATTTGTACTTATTTGGCTGGAAAATCGTCAAAGTAAGAGAATTACAAACTATATTTTTCGCAGGTGCGTGTCTTCCCATTTTTACGTCATCAATGGTATTTATCCAAATCCGATTATATGAATGGAATTGGGTATTTAAGAAAATTGAAAATAATTATTACTTATACAGGAAGGGCATTAAAACAAGCAAAAAGATATGCTCTATGATTAATGAGCGAATGTCTGGAAAGTACTATCGTGGATATGACGTAACCGTTATCGATGAGGATGGTAAAAAGTTTATTCTTTTTAAAGGATTATCTAAAACAGAAGCTGCCGAAGTATTATCAATTATATCGTCGACAATGGGAATTCCGGTAGAACTTATTGACTTCAAAAAATAAGATAATTCACGCCTTTATTGACACCGTCCCTAACAAAATACTGATTCTCCTCAATCCAAATGAACCGTCAACGGCTGAAAACGAGGCTGCAATCTCTTCACTGACTCAGCCATGCGTTTGATGAACAAATAATTGGTAGTACCGCTTATCACCGCTCCTACAACAGGTATCAATCGCGCAGCGGTTTTTGAGCCCAGGCGCAGCAATATGCGTTCAGATCCTCGTTCCAATATATTTTTGGTGATCACAATTCCGGCTTCTACCTGCATAGCCGCCGCCATTATGGAAACGAACTCATCGAAGGTGATATGATAAGTACCGCGGTTATAATACATAATACCCAACGTCACCCTGATCTGTTGCGTAATCATATTGATCAGGTCGAAGGGGATGCCAATGGCCATTGTGAGCGCTCCGCCACCACCGGAGATAACCCCGGTAGTGGCAGATAGACGCGCACATTGCTCTATAAATCGATTTAGTCCCAATTTGTCAACGCCTTGCTTTATACCAAGCTGGTCGATATTGGTAAATATTTTCCGAAAAGTATCCTGCTGCAGATCGTTAAAGCTGAGCCGGATATTTGATATGGTCTGTTTTAAGGTGTCCATAATGGTAAATGATGTTATTGGTATAACATCATTTCTCGGTTATTGTTGTCGGGCGCTTAAATGCCATTAAACAAAGTGACAAACCAGCAACACTACAAACATTAAAGGGATGTCCAACAACACAAGTACACGGGCCAATTGCTGACTTTTAGCGTCACCATCGATAAACACATGGTGTAAATCATCTCTGAGGTTTTTCAAGGTTTCCATAAGGCAATATTTTTAATAATAAAATGGTTATCAGCAGGTTAATAAATTTATCTGCTATTTGTTATTATGACTGCCCTGGTTAAGGAAGGTTTAAAAAGAAAGCAAAAAATATTGCGAAATGCCCCTATTGATTGAAGTTGAAGTGCAGCACCGTTTCGTAAACCGTGTAATTTTTGCCATTAAAGGTATAAGTATTGCCGGACGGATATTTGGTCATTTGCGAAATAGCAAGTTTTCCGGATGAAAGTGTGTCAATACTATATGGAACAAAGCCTTCATCACTTATAAATTTAATAAAAGTTGTACTGTCTTGTACGGCCAGCAGATAATCCCCAGTATAAACATCCCCTGCATAATGGGTTTCCTTAAAATGAGTTGCATCCACAAATTGCATTTGACTTAGCGATACCGCTCCCAGTTTGTCTAGGCCGATCAGCACACCGTATTGGTTGTATATAGAGGTATATCCGGATATCGGTTTCCACAGTGCAAAAAGACTGGTGCCGTCCGTATATGTTTTCGCATAGTTATCAGGAGCAGTTTTAGGACTGGTTGGCGTGGGTTCAGGAGTTGGAGTTGGTTTTACATTTGATTTGCTGCACCCTAACAACAGCAGTCCCACAACACATAAAACAATCAATCTTCTCATGCTCATAATCGGTTTTGGTTAATCTAATATACAAAATATTAAATAATTAGTTGATGTAAATAAAATCCTGTCAACAAACTCTGATTACACTTCTCAATTTATACGTTTAAACATACAAACAGGAGTTTTGTCGAATTAAATTCATTTTTTAAAACACTATTTTGAATTATATTCAACATATTGGTAAATTTACTGTATGATAACTGAAACAGAATTAGTGCTCGATAAGGTTGATCTGAATATTCTCCGCCTTATGCAGGATAATGCCCGGATCAGCAATGCCGATATGGCCCGCGAATTGGGCATGGCGCCATCGGGAGTATTAGAGCGCGTAAAAAAATTGGAGCAGAAGGGGATAATACAGCAATATACTACCCGCATTAACCCGGTAGCGCTGCAGCAAAAAATGCTCGCCTTTATCTTCCTCAAGGCAAACGACGGTCCGGGTTGTACAGATACTGCCGAGGCACTGGCCAAAATACCAGAAGTGCAAGAGGTACATCATATAGCCGGCGACGATTGCTACCTGGTAAAGGTACGCACCTATGATTCATCGACACTGGTTCAACTGATGCGCAACAACTTCAGCCAGATACCAAATCTTTTAAGCACGCGCACCACCATAGTACTGGAAACTGTGAAAGAGCAACAACAATTAGTAATACCCGAAAATTAAGAACTTATGACACCAGCTACCAACAAATCCGCCTCGCCCCTATTAGTGATCATAGCCTTTGCAACTGTTTATATTGTATGGGGATCTACCTACTTTTTTATTCAGATGGCCATTCACGGCATTCCGCCCCTGCTGATGGGCGCTATGCGATTTTTCACAGCAGGCTCGTTATTGTTAATTTGGTGTGCAATAAAGGGGGAAAAGCTATTTAACCGGAATAGCATCGTACCAACAGCCGTAACGGGCATATTGCTCTTATGTGGCGGTAATGGCGCCGTAATTTGGGTTGAGCAAAAACTACCCAGCGCCATGGTAGCCATACTGGTGTCGGCAGCACCCATCTGGTTTGTATTGTTGGACAAACAGAGTTGGGGTATAAATTTCAAAAGCAAGTCCACAATTGCCGGACTTATCGTTGGTTTTACCGGGGTAATCCTCCTATTTGGCGAACAATTGGATACCATATTTGCCGGAGGATCGGTAGCGTCCAAACTACCCGGGATGCTATTGCTGATACTGGGTTCGATAGCCTGGTCGTCAGGATCATTATACGCCAAGCATCACCCTACAGAGGGTTCGGGCGCAGTAAATGTAGCCTGGCAAATGATCATTGCTGGATTACTCTTTTTGCCCGGTAGCTGGCTTGACCATGAGTTCGATCATTTAAATCTTTCACAAGTACCATTAAAAGCCTGGGGGGCATTGAGCTACCTGATCGTATTTGGATCGATTGCCGCTTATAGCGCCTATGTGTGGTTACTTCAGGTCCGACCAGCTACACAAGTTAGCACTTATGCTTACGTGAATCCCGTGATCGCCGTAATCCTCGGAATGTTTTTTGCAGGCGAGCACGTATCAATGCTCCAGATAATCGGTTTGGTCATCATCCTGGGCAGCGTACTGCTCATTAATCTTTCAAAATACCGTAAAACCAAAAGCGATGTAGCTATTCACACTGAGCAGATAGTTGTTAAGCCTGACGCATCGCTGCAGGAATGTGCGAAGTAATAAGGTCTTGATTTATCATCCTAAATTTGCATTCGCATATGGGATGACATGATTGGATAAATTGCCATGTTCAACTAAAAAATTTTTAGTTGAACTGTAACACTACTGTGTTTCAGCACGTAATGGCTTTTATAAACTTAAATCACCCCAATCATGAAAATTAAATACCTATCCATTATCGCGCTTTCCCTGGCATTATTTGCTATTTCCTGCAAAAAAGACAAGACTACCGGACCTTCACACAAAGATTTAATAAGTGGTCCGGTTGATGTGTATGCAGCTGGTTGGGTCGGGGGCGGCACAAACAGCCCTCCAACCGTAGCTGCCTATTGGAAGAACGGGACACTTACCGTACTAGGCGATACAACAACCTATGGCAATAATTTTGGTTCTATTGCACGGGGTATTGCTGTAATCGGCAACGATGTGTACGTTTCGGGTGTAGTTTACACAACAAATTATGGATACGCCGTGTTGTGGAAAAATGGCGTGCCAATAAAACTTTCACCAGACTCGAACGCGTCAGAAGCCACCAGAATAGCTGTTAACGGAAGTGATGTTTACGTTCTAGGTTATATCCATGACGTTGTATCGCAAGACAATACAGGTATACGGTATAGCGAGAACCCAGTCTATTGGAAAAATGGTGTACCCAACACCATAGCGAATGCAATTGCTTTCAATTCAATTTTTTCAAATGGCAACGACGTATACATAGGTGGCGGAGTTAAATCGTCATATGTATATAGCAGCGGCGTTAATGCAGGCGCGCATGGCGCTAAGGCGGCTTATTGGAAAAATAATGACCCGCTCGATTCATTAAATTCAGTACAAAGCAGTTCTCCTTATAATTCGTCACAAATAACTGCTATAACAGCAAATAGCACAGGGGTTTATGCAGCCGGAACAAGTGAGTCTTATCCGCTCGAATATTGGACAAATGATCTCCCTTCAGAATTATCAGGTGGTGCTCCAAACAGCTTGCCCACAGGTATTGCTGCTAATGGGAGCGATGTGTATATCTCTGGCATTATATATTCTGGTGGTTATAATCATGCTGTTTACTGGAAAAATAACCAGCAAACAATACTGCAAACCGATTTAGCCGATGCCCAGTCGGGCAGCGCTGCAAATGATATTGCACTTTATGGCACTGACTTATATATTGCAGGCGAGGCCCATCTTAATACCGGCAACAGCCTTGAAAGCGCCTATTTATGGAAAAACGGTGTTTACACCAAACTTACAGCTGGCAGCAGGGGCGGAGCGGCTTTATGTTTAACAATTGCACCAAAACCTTAATTTTAACAAACTAATAAAAGGAATTAAAGTCCGTCGGAAAACTGACGGGCTTTTTATTTGTACTGTTCTTGTGGCGTAACAAAGCCTTTACACAACAAAATAGCCCCTATATAACTATTTCGGGTTTTGAAGCGTAAAAGCGGGAAGTAAGATTATTGTTTTCTTTAGCCGCCTCATCCCCATTAACATGAATTTCAGACTGTTCAAAATCCCTGTTGGTTTTTTAATCGTGGGTATATTATGGGCGTTGTACAGTCACCCTTTGCTGGCTAGCTTAGACAGGTTCCTTAGTGCTTCCGGGCGCGAAATTGTAAGAAGCCTTAATCACCTGGGCTTTGTGGCGCTGGCGGCAATAGTTTTATATTTTCAGATCAGGAAGCAACAAAAACACATACTGCTTTCCGAAGAGCAATACCGCAATTTGTTTGAACGCAACCCCAGTCCACTATGGATTTTCCGTACAGACAACTTTCGCTTTGTTAAAGTGAATAAGGCCGCTACCAAAATGTATGGTTACAGCGAATCGGAATTCCTGTCGATGCGTGTGATGGATATTCGTCCCGAAAAAGAGGTCGCGAAGTTTATGCACACTTTAAAGAATGTATCGACGGACCTAAGCGACCAGGGCGTGTGGAAACATAAATCAAAAAAGGGCGAACTTATTTACGCATCCATTTTTACCAGCGATCTTAATTTTGAGGGTAACGATTGTCGCCTGGTGATGGCAACCAACATTACCAATTCGGTGGTTAACGAAGAACGTGTTAAAGCACAAAATGCAGCCTTGCACGAAATTGCCTGGTTAAATTCGCATGAAGTAAGGAAATCCTTATGTTCAGTTATCAGCCTGATTCAATTAACGAAGGACAGCCAGAGCGAACTGGAACGCCGGCAATACATTACTATGATGGAGCAATGCACGGGCGAACTAGACGAAATGCTCATCAAAACCAACAAACGGGTTGATGAATTAAAGGAGCATGACAATCAGGACAACAGCGTTCAGGAACCTGTAACGCTCTGAGAATTAACTATACGCTCAATTTCTTCGCTGTTTACCGGCTTACTTATAAAATCCTGCACAAATGAGTATTTTGATGACGTCGCTTTATCATCCGGGCGCAGGGACGATGATATTACAAAAACAGGTATGTCCTTTGATATTTCATGCTGCATCTGCTCCATGCGTTTCAAAAAATCCCAGCCACTGAACAAAGGCATGTTCAGGTCGACAAATATCATGTCGGGTAGCTTTTCGGGATCTGATTTGTGCTCCTCGATATAGTCAAGCACCAGTGAACCATAAATGGTATAGGTGGTCGTATCGAAGTAATTTTTCCCCCGAAGAATATGCTTCATAAGGAAGTGATCGATCGGATCATCGTCGATAAATACAAGTTTTCGCATAGGTAGATGTCTTATGACTTATAATTAATAAATTAACTTAAATTTTGTTTTAGTTAATTTAAAAGTATTTCTTCACAGGTGTTAAATATGTAGGGTAGCGTAGATTGCAGCCTATTGATAATATAGATAATCCAATTGTCCTGTCTCCAGGTGCTCCTTTACTTCGCTTATCGCATTTAGTGCATGTTTTCTAAAAATAGCTTGGTTAAATGCATCCGGATGTTTAGACAAAAATATTTCTTCCTGCTCAAGGCAATTCAATAAGTCCTCTTTGGAACGTGCATTTTCCGAACATTTCTGATAAACACTAAAATAAGCCAGATCAGCATCATGCATGGCCTGGAAGCTTGAGAGATTAAATAACTCCTGGTATTTGGCCAATTTATATTTTTCGATGCCGAGCTCACTGTGCATTTTTTGAAAATATTCCGATGCCTTTTTCAAATCTCTGTTAGAACGCGTAGTAAAAGAAGTCATAGTTACAATATGATATTGGTGTTATTAATACAAATTTAAGGCATATTATAACACCATGAAACCCGTGTTTTAACGGTATTTTTATGTAGGTTTAAACCCGGAAGAATGGCGTAGATTCCGAAAATTTATGCCATTGTCAGGACAATAAAGGCAATTTGAAGCCGGAAAATATGAGTAAACAACTGGCTATTAGCAGCTTGTTCGATACACTTAAACAAACTTATCAATGAACCGAAATCTTGGCATTATTTTGATCATCGCAGGAGCAGCAATGCTCATTTGGACAGGCGTATCATTTACCAAAAAGGAAAAGGTAGTAGATCTTGGCCCTTTATCAGTATCGGTAGATAAGAAGCAGCAGCTCACCTGGCCACCATATTTGGGCGGCGTACTGCTTGTAGCCGGTATCATATTTATCGTAACCGATAAGAAAAGGAGATAGATAAAAGTTCGGGTTTTGACCATATTCTGTGTTGACTCACCCGGTCATATTCCGCTAGCCAGCGGATCGACCACCCTCTCTACCGCAAGCGGTAAAGAGGGGAAATAAAAATGCGTTCACCCTCTTTGCGCAGCAGAGAGGGTCGACCAGCGCAGCGTAGTCGGGGTGAGTAAATAGGCGATTTGCTTGACTTACAAAGCAGCTTATCTAATACGCATTATACTCCTCCTTGCGCTGCGAATCCTTAAAAAAATAGGTCAGGAATATTTTCTGTTCAGTCCTATCTGAAAATACGGCTGGATAGTTCTTCAGGTACCGGTCATCATAATATTGAAAATGCTCAAAACCGATACTTAAGTTTTTGTAAAGCCGGACATCAATACGAGGCCTCAATATCGCTACGTAGTTATTCCCGGGAGGGCCATCAAACGTATGCAGTATATAATAATAGTAAGAGAATGATGCGCTTACTACATTCCCTATATTAAGCCGGGTTTCAAATTTTGCTTCAAGTCCGTTGTTGTAGGTGTAATCTCTCACCTGGCTGGTGTCCGGGCCGTAACGGGTACTGTTACCCGCTAGTGGTGTTCCGGCAATATGAATATTGGTAAGCAATTCAATGGTTTTCGTTATCGGGTATTTGGTGATCAACCCGCCGCCAAAGCCCAATGCGCCAAGCTCAAAGGTTTTATTATCCCAGTAATCGTAATACTGGAAGGCGCCATATAACACAGACAGCTTACCCCAATTGGTACTTTTGCCAAACAACAGGCCATAGCCTAAAATATTGTCCAGCAGTTTGCGGCCCGTGCCAAAACTGAACTCCGTTTTAAACCTGAAAACATCAAAGGGCTTTCTCGCGCGTATCTCAAACGGATTACCATAATCAAGTTGAAGGTTGATCATGGCATTCGTCGGCCCGGACCCGAATATAGTTTTATTATCCAGGTTGATTTTATGCAAACCCGCAGATAGCGTCACATTCAACGGTTCCTGCTGATATACCTGTGTCCGGGTATGTCTGAAACTTTTGCCTTCCAAAAGCCGGTTGAGTCCTCTAACCGGGTCGATGAGACCTGCTACGATCTCCCTGAAAGCTCTGTTACCGCCTGATATACGGTCGTCAAGGATATTGGAGCTTACACGGTAAAACACCTCACCTAAAAAAGCCCCGTTGACCGGCGTATTGATCACATCATTATAAGAAGGTCGCGTATTTTCGCCAAAATATTCCCACATCAGGCTGCCGGCAACCGCATAGGGAAAAGATTGCAAATAATTATACCCCTGTGACCGTGCCGCATTAAAATATAATGATCCGGTATAAGGATGGCCAACGAAGTTGATACCGAAACGGTCATCGTCCCACTCCCACCCTTTTTGAATATTGTACTTCCAGGTACTCGGACCAATGTGCGAAAATGGCTCATTCAATGCAAATCTATCCAGCGACCAGACAAAAACATTAGTTCCAACAACTTCTACCAGTGGCTTCCATGCCGGGTATTTTTTGTTATATTTAATATCGTCATTCAGCAAATCGCCATATTTGTTCTTTACTGTTGTATCAATCAGCGGGCTTTTCGCAGGCGCATTTTTACCGGTTGAGTCATTTAATTGCTGCTTTTTGATTTGTTTGAACTGCTTGATCTGTTGTTTCGGTGTCCCCTTTCCGGGTACGATAGTATCAAGGTGAGTAGTGGTTTTCTGGGCAGATGCGTTATTCCAAATAAACGTAGTAAATAGCAGGCCTAATACCATTATTCGCGACAAGCGATTTGGTTTACGGCAAAGTAATATTATATATATTACCGCCGCGAGGGGTATAAAGATGGTCATAATAGGTAGAATAGTTGGTTATTATTATAACTATAAAGCGCTTAACTATGTTTTAATAGGCGCATATTGCATTATTATATAGACTATTACATTTACTATTTAAACCAGATCATATAGAATAAGATGCCTGAGACCAACTTACAATCGATTATTACTTGTCCTGTATGCGGGCATAGAAAAGAGGAGACGATGCTTGTAGATTCCTGCGCATATTTTTACGAATGCGAAAGTTGCAAAACAGTATTAAAGCCACTTAATGTAGATTGTTGTGTTTTTTGTAGCTATGGCAGTGTTAAGTGCCCGCCTGTGCAGTTATCAGGATCCTGCTGTTATTAAACAAAAAATGCCGTTCTCACCAGGAACGGCATACCACTAATTAACCAATTTATAATTCACAGATAAAGTTCAGATAGGAATATTCTATTACCCCCAGCCGGTAAACTCGCTTATCCGGCAGATTTTCTTGTTTCTAATTGCTCGGGCTCTTCAGACACCAGGTATTGCATTTGTATCGCACTTTCCAGATCATCAAATGTGCTGGCATTGGGGTCCGTACGCAATATAACCCTGCCATCAGTTTCTATATACTCCACCTTTGCACCGAAGCGCCATTGTATCAGGTGATAGTTCCAGGTTATGGTAGTGATCTTCGCCCCTCCTTTTAGTAGGCCCACTACACTATCCTTGTTGGTTTTTACGCCTTTGCCAAAACCGCTGCTTGCATCATGCAGAAAAACATCGGTAATGTATTCGGCATCTTCTGCCCTGTGTTTCCAGATCCCGGAAATATAGTAATCCCAAGTTTCCATATATATAGTAAATGTGATATCCCCTACAGCACAATGCTAAATTACTAGGAATAAAACTGAGAAACACCCCGTTTTTTCACGGTATTTTAGGGGGTGTAAAATGTGGAAAACTAAAAAAGCAGGATAGAACTTATCCTGCTCCGCCGATTGAATTTATTTGACTGATCAAAAAGGCATTTCATCAGCACTCGGCCCGTAACTACCTGGTATAGGAACATTTAACAAGCGCAAATAAACGCCCAGCTGTGCGCGGTGATGTACTATCTGGCAATAAGCCATGCGTATTACTTCACCTTTAGGACGCACACTTAACACCTGCTCGCCGTTAGCCAGCGTCCAGTCTTCTTTCAATACTTCTTCGTTGGTTTTGCTTAATGCTTCGCCGCCTTTGCGTACGCTTTCATCCAAAAATTGCAGAAGCTCAGCAGTGTTATTAATAAGAGGTTCTTTATGACCGCTGGTAGCAAAATTAAGTCCCTCATCTTCAATAGCTATTTCTACCCATGATGGGATATCGGCAATATGGGTAGCCAGGCGGCGTACAGTCATGCTTTTTTCGTGTGGCTGCCAGTCGTATTTATCGTCGGGTATACGTGCCAGCATTTTGCGGGTGGTTTCAGCTTCCTGGTGCATTTCTTTTAATAATGATTCGATGGTTGTCATGACGTGTTTGTTTTTTGATTTATAATTCAAAGTAACAATGCGCTAGTGACAGCCTTATGTCAGCAGTGTTTTAAATCAGCATGGTGTGTATAAACTCACCCGGTCATTGCTTCGCTCGACCACCCTCTCTGCTCCGCAAAGAGGGGATTTATTTTTCTTGCCCTCTTTACCCCTTGCGGTAGAGAGGGCCGAACAGCGTAGCGTATTCGGGGTGAGTCGACCATGGCTGAGACTGAACCGGTGTATTGTTGCCTTGATGAAATTAAAATTCACACACTTCAAAATGCATTAAGTAAAACCCGAAAACGCGCTTGCGTAAAATCACCCTATTTTAACTATTAAGTAGGTAGAACATGCGGAGTATTGCATTTATTTGTAACTTTATGGCTCAACCATTCGTTTTTAAGAGCAAATTTTAATTATAAAAAACATTCGCCTAAAAAACCTTATTTCACCTGATGCGGGTTGCCACAAATTCCTTGCATTGAGTTGTGTTTTTGACATTTAGGAGACCGGGCACAACCAGTTTTTAATTAAAATTGCTTCGCAGAGCGATTGCGGTTTTGAAGCTAAGAGAACAGAGAAATGACTATAGAAAAATCTTTCTACCAACATATACTTGATAAGCAGCAGATCACGGGCGCTGTGCCTTCTAATAAAGAAATTGCGGAGTGGGCATTGCAGGTTATTCGTTTGCTTTATCCTGAACAATCCAATCGCTTGTTTACTTACGTGCATCAGCTTGAATCGGAATTCAAGAAGCTAGAACACATGCTTTACGATATCCTGAATGCCACGCGGGGTACGCTTGATGAAAAGAATGAACAACTATCGATAACATTCTTTAATGGCTTGCCTGAACTATACCGCATATTAAATAACGACATACAAGCTACTTTTGATGGTGACCCCGCTGCAAAAAGCGAATTTGAGGTGATAAGGGCCTATCCTGGTTTCTATGCCATTTCATTCTACCGCCTGGCGCATTCGCTACATCAATTAGGCGTAGCGCTGATACCACGTATATTAACTGAATATGCACACTCAAAAACCGGGATCGATATTCACCCTGCTGCGCAGATAGGCGAATTTTTTCATATTGACCACGGCACTGGAGTCGTGATCGGCGAGACTTGCGTTATTGGCCGGCATGTAAAACTTTTCCAGGGTGTTACTTTGGGTGCATTAAGTGTAAGTAAAACCCCGGCACATACCCAGCGCCATCCAACTGTTGAAGACAATGTGGTGATCTACGCCGGAGCAACTATCCTCGGCGGCCGTACAGTGATTGGCGAAGGCAGTATCATCGGCGGTAACGTATGGCTTACCAAATCGGTACCGGCATATTCAAAAGTTTACCATACGCATGAGGTGAGCTTGCTGAAGGAAAAAATTAAGGATTAGTGAGTGGTTGATTGAGTTAAGTGGTTGATTATGTTGATTACTGCAAATCGATCAGCATAATCTAACTCAATCAACTATTTAACCACTTAACCAATCAACATAATCAACCATTCAACCAAACAAAAACATGTCCACCATAATCGACCTGATCGGCAATACGCCGCTTGTAGAATTAAAAAAACTCAGTCCCAACCCCAATGTAACCATCTATGCCAAGCTGGAAGGTACTAACCCCGGCGGAAGCGTTAAGGACCGTGCGGCTCTGAACATGATACGCAGCGCTATTGAGCGCGGCGATATTAAGCCTGGCATGAAGTTGATTGAAGCTACCAGCGGAAATACAGGTATAGCCCTGGCCATGATATCTTGTATATATGGGTTGGAGATAGAACTTGCATTACCATCGAGCTCTACAAAAGAACGCACCCTTGCGATGGAAGCATTTGGCGCAACAGTTACTTTGCTGGATGGTATTGAAGCTTGCCGCGATTACGCAGAGGAGAAAGCTGCAACAGGCGAATATTTTATTCTTAACCAGTTTGCCAATCCCGATAATTATAAAGCGCACATTAAAACTACCGGACCTGAGATCTGGCGCGATACGCAAGGCAAAATAACCCACTTTGTAAGTGCGATGGGTACCACCGGCACCATAATGGGCTGCTCAAGATATTTAAAGGAACAAAACCCGAATATACAGGTAGTGGGCTGCCAGCCAACTGACGGAGCATGTATACCAGGCATCCGTCGATGGCCCGAGGCTTATCTGCCTAAAATATTCGAACCTGCCCGTGTAGACCGTGTAATGGACATCGCCGAATCGGAAGCGGTTGAAACAACCAGACAATTAGCAAAGGTTGAAGGCATCTTCGCAGGCATGAGCAGCGGTGGTGCGGCAGCGGCAGCTATAAGGTTGGCGAAGGAGCTAAAAGAGGGTATTATTGTATTTATCGTATGTGACCGTGGCGACCGCTATTTGAGCAGTAATCTGTTCGGTTAATGAATTTTTGATAAAAATTACTATAGTAAATTACAATATTGATATAAATATAGTAAAATAACCCTATCAGAATTACCAATATATCAAAAATCAGACCAAAAAGCGAGTTTTTAGTCGCTCATTGCCTCCCCGATCAAAAGTTATTAACATTTTTTTCGAAAAATGGTGTATTTTAATATAAATGTTGAAAAATTAGCATTAAAATAATAAAAAACTATTAGTCTGTTAACCCGATAGACTTTATATTTGTATTGATTCTTAATTATCAATCTAAAACAAAAACTTCGTTCTTTATGATTTAATTATGAGTTCAGTTAATTATTGAGAAGAAGAGAGAAAGCCCCAAACTTTCTCTTTTTTTATGCCTTAATTTTTTTACTGCTACTGCACCCTGCACCTGCCACTAAATTCGTCTTCAGTTTTTATCCAAACAATATCCCGCATTCTTCCAGATTGCTGTTTTATAATTGAGAAAAATCAAACGCAGATATCATGAAAAAAACAGCATTTATTTTACCCGCAATTTTTGCTTTTGCCGCGAGCACCTATGCCCAGGACATTAAAACCAAAGACGTTCCTGCGGCAGTTAAAGAAGCGCTGATTAAAAAATATCCCAAGGCCCCCAAAGTGAGCTGGGAAAAAGAGAAAGGAAATTACGAAGCCAACTGGGGCGGCAAATCAGGAGAAGATACTTCGGTACAGTTTACGCCTGCTGGCGCATTTGTTGAAGAGGTAGACGCCATCCAGGTTAGCCAGTTACCGGCAGAAGTGGCAACTTATGTAAAATCACACTACAACGGCGCCAAAATAAAAGAAGCGGGCAAAATAATTGATGCTTCAGGAAAACATTTTTTTGAAGCAGAAATAAAAGGAAAAGATTTAATTTTTGATGAAGGCGGAAAGTTTGTAAAGGTGGATTAAGTAACTCTCCGTGAACTTTGTGACTATCTCAGTGCTCTCCGTGGTTGAATTTTACCACAGAGGACACTGAGTTTTTCATAGGGGACCACAAAGAATCATTATTAAAAATTCAAATCGCTCACTATTACTTCCCTACCCTATCCTGCAATTGTTGCGGATATCGCGCCCCCTCTATAGTGATCTTTGAAGAGGCTTCTTCAATCTGGCGCAAGTCGTCCGCTGTAAGGGTTACATTGGCCGCACCAAGGTTTTCTTCCAGGCGATGCAGTTTTGTGGTACCCGGAATGGGCACTATCCATGGTTTTTGAGCAAGCACCCATGCGAGTGCGATCTGGGCGTTTGTCGCACCTTTTTGTTCTGCTATTTTACCGATCATGTCAACCATAGCCTGGTTAGCTTTGCGAGCCTCCGGACTAAAGCGTGGAACTATATTGCGGAAGTCATCGCTGCCAAACTGGGTATTTTCATTAATAGCCCCTGTAAGGAAGCCTTTACCCAGCGGACTAAACGGTACAAATCCAATACCCAGTTCTTCCAGTGTTGGCAATATTTCTGCCTCAGGCTCTCTCCACCATAGTGAATACTCACTTTGCAATGCAGCAACCGGCAATACAGCATGAGCTTTACGGATGGTCTGCGCACCAGCCTCTGACATACCAAAGTATTTTACTTTGCCTGCCTGGACCAACTCTTTAACTGTTCCCGCAACATCTTCAATAGGCACCTCCGGGTCAACGCGGTGCTGATACAGCAGATCGATACGGTCGGTCTTTAATCTTTTCAACGATGCGTCCGTTACGGCACGTATATTTTCCGGGCGACTGTCTACACCTGTAAATGGCGATCCGTTTTTAAAACCAAATTTAGTTGCTATAACCACCTGGTCGCGGAACGGCTCAAGAGCCTCGCCCAAAACTTCCTCATTTACATACGGACCGTAAGCTTCAGCCGTATCAAAAAAAGTAACGCCTTTATCAAATGCCGCTCTGATCAGTTTTATAGCATCGTTTTTATTTGTAGCGGCGCCATATCCAAAACTCAAACCCATACAGCCCAGGCCGATGGCCGAAACTTCAAGGTCTTTACCTAATTTTCTTTTTTCCATTATTGTTTTCAATTAAAATTTCATCGCTGATGTGCGATCAACAATATGATACAAAGGTAACCCGCTTACAGGGCGACATGGTAATGATAATCAAACAAAAGGTTAAGAAATTCAAACAACCTTTGCCCGCAATGATCTCGGGACAGTACCTGTGATTCTTTTAAAATAATTGTTAAAGTAGGTGGGATATTCAAAGCCAAGGGCATAGGCAATTTCAGCGATGCTCCAATCGGTGTGTTGCAGTAGAGCTTTAGCTTCACTGATTACCCTGTCCGCGATGTGCGAAGTGGTGGATTTACCAGTAATTTCTTTAACAGCGCGATTGAGATGATTGACGTGCACCGAGAGGTTATTGGCAAAATCCTGCGCAGTTTTTAAGCGCAAAGGGCGATTGATATCTTCAATGGGAAACTGCCTTTCTAACAATTCAAGAAACAGGGCCGTTATGCGTGAAGACGCGTTTTTATGCATCACATAATTAGCTGAAGGCTGCATCTTTAATGCCTCATGAATGATCAGGTTTATATAGTTGCGTATAAGGTCGTTCTTATAAATATAATCTGTTGCACCTTCGTCTATCATTTTTCTGAAAACTGTACCAACAAACTCAGCCTGGTCGGCATTCAATGGAAAAACAGGTGTGCCGCCTATTTTAAACATCGGCGACTCCTGCAGTATACCGGAGCGGTCATTGACAGCCATAAAATCCTCTGTAAAGAGGCAGGCATAACCTAGTTGGTTGGGTGACAACAACTCGACGGAATATGGAACATGCGGATTGGCAAAAAACAAATTATGCCCATTAAGTTCAATGCTCTTATCAGCATAATGTATGATACAATTATTATGAATGATACAAACTTTATAGTAATCGCGGCGACTATAAACCGGTGGTTTGCTCTCCCCGGTTTCAATCTGATAGACGTTGAATCCCTTTAACCTTAGATTGGAAGTATTGGACACAGCGATATCGCAATCATTGTTTTTTTCCATACCACAAAATTAAGGAAAACAAATAAAAAGTGTCAACCATTCCCAGGTCCGGTCAAAACAGTTACGCCGAGTCTGTTTTCTGCTTAAAAACAGAAATTTTAAAGTTTTTATCGTTCTAATTAAACTTTTTTAAAAGACTGTTGTTATCTATTCATACAATCAGTAATGATAGTATGCCTTTTAAATAATTAATTAGGGGAAATAGCCGGACCGCAAAGTCCGGCTATTGTTTTAAGATCATTTTTTGAGTTGTGTGGCGATCAATTTCTCCAACTGATCCAGGCTTTGATTAAGATAGGTGATGTCACCTGAGATTTTGGACACCGTAATACCACCTTCTATCATAGCGATCATCAACGACGCAAATGCAGCTACATCTACATTTTCCTTCATCTCGCCTGAACGTATGCCCTGGTGAATAATGGCCGATATGCTGCGATGCCATGAGTTTATTGCCTCACCTACCTTTTTCTTGAGCGGTGGGTGTGTATCGTCGGCCTCAACGCCTGCGTTTACGATTGGACACCCGGCAGACAGTGTTGGATTAAAAAGCCCTTTACGATAAACGTTCACATAAGCAAGCAATTTGCCCATTGCAGTGGGATTCTCACTTTGGACGGTCATTACACGCTGCCTCATTCGCGTCAGGTTATAGTCAAACGCGGCTAAGGCTACTTCATCCTTATTTTCAAAATTGCCATAAATGGCACCCTTGGTAAGCCCGGTTGTCTCGGTGGGGGCAGACATGGATGTACAGACATACCCTTTTCGATTAAATACGGGAGCAGTCTTCTCAACTATAAACTCCCGTGTGCGCTCTGCTTTTCCCATATACAAATATAATAAATTATACCGATGGGTATATTGATCTGTATGTAATTTTTTGTGAGGGGGAATAGATATCTAATCTACTAATTTTCAAGAAGGAATAAAAGGATATTAAATTATAAATTAATTACCGGCGGGAAGCTTTTCAAGCAACTTCATACCATCATAAGCTGTCTTCATTGCCACAGAATTATGGTCGTCCTGGTCGTAGAATTTATAACTGAAGTGCAGGCCATTCCCCGGGTTTTGTTGGAGGATATCGCCCAGCTCAAAAATACTGCGAACATGGTTGGTTTTGTTCGATGTATCAGTTTGAATGTGCCCGATATCTTTAAAAGGTGGTTGGGTGTTGGCTATGCTGAAATAAAGCCATTTACCATCAAACTTTCCCTGGTTCAGTATTTCACGGGCCTCGTTCAGCATCATTTTGTCGTCCCACCACATACTCGGGTCGCTGGCAATGTATCCGTTAAACATTTCAGGATGATGCAAAAGAATATTGATGGTGGTCAATCCACCCAAAGAATGTCCCATCAAAATACGCTCGGGCGAAACCGGGTATTTATCTTCTATATAAGGGAACAGTTCATCTTTAATAAATGCAATAAAATTATCTCCGCCGCCTGAGGGTTTGAACTCCCTTGTCCTTTTGCCTTTCGAGTCCCGAATGGAGTGGGTTGGCGTCAGATCGCGGCTACGATGAGTATTACGTATACCAACGACAATGGTATCCCTAAACACTTTGCTGCCGTCCGGGTTTTCTTTTTGCATCAGCTCGCGGAAACCGGCATATTGCTCCTCGGCGTCAAACAAATAAACCACAGGATATTGGTGCTGCTTTAATTCAGGGTCGTCTTCGGTTTTAGGCAGATATATCCAGATATCGCGCTTCTCATGCAATATTTCCGAATAAAGACAATCGCCTTTGCAAATAAAAACCGATTTACGCTTTATGGTACGCGCACTGATAATGATCATCAGTATTACTACAGCCAAAAATATCGCAAGTGCCATACGGTTTACTTTGAAACCCTAAACTATAGATTTTTGATAAAATAAGGAAATGGAGCGTTAGTTAAGGATAAAAATAGATTTCTTCCCCCTCTTTTCCGTTTACGGAAGAGAGGGTCGACAAGCGTAGCGGTGTCGGGGTGAGTAAAATCGTCGCCATACATTGCAATAATGCCGCTCGCATAGTCAACTCACCCGGTCTACGCTTCGCTGGACCACCCTCTCTTTTGCAAGCAAAAAAGAGGGTATTTTGCTTAAGTCAATATTGTGCCTATCCCGCAGCCTTGTGCTCCCCCGCATCGGTGTTGCCCTGCAATTCTTTTAACTGCAACTCGAAGACACGCATACGTGCATGCAGTATATCTACCTCGGTGCGCAACATTTGTATTTCAGTAACTAATTTGGGTGAATCCGTCTTGTCTATCTTCTTTTCGCCGGTGCCGAGGATAAGCCATTCTGGCGAGTATTTAAGCTGAAAGCAAAGCTTTTTGATTAAATAATAGCTTACCTCCTGCTTACGGTTGATGACCTTACTGATAAAGCCCTGATCGACACCGATGCTATTGGCCAATGCCAGCTGGCCGCCATGATCTTTTACAATTACCTTTAAACGTTTTACTATTGCGTCGTCCGACATTTGGGCTGTTTTTCTGCAATAATAATTTATTTGGGGAGAAAATGAAAAAGGTTGAAAAAGTAAAAACTTAATCAACCTTTACAATCAATCAATCAACTGATATTATGATAATAGAATTCTAATTAGGCATGTACTTCAACCGGGGTACCTACTGAAGCCCTGAACTTGTTTACGCTGATCAGCAGCGAGCCAAGCTTGGCATAATATGCAGTAAGCGGCATTTCGCGGTTTTTATAGCCGGCAACCAATTTGTCCAGCTGTTTTATCAGGCCTTCTTTCGCCTGTTCTGTATCTGTATCGCCATAGTCGGGTATATTTAACGCCGACCTGATGGCTGCAATTTTCAACTCAGCCGAACGCAGCATAAACAGCGGCGGCACGTTTTTATTGTGTCTTAAAATGTCATTAACTTTCTTCCTGTTTTGGATATCATATATGATGATCATTAAAACGATGAAAGAGCCAGCTCCTAGAAACAAGTAAAAGTAGTTCATAACAGCGAAAATTAATTAAGTGAAATGATTGCCTGATATTATGTGTTATTTAAACACAATAACGAGTTCTACGCAATTATGAATTAACTAGTTACGCTGATTGTAAAAATGTTATTAACATTTTATGGAAAGTTTGAGGGGAAAGCGATGATCCACCCATTGGTGGTTACGGTCTCTTCACCGGACGCGCTTATATCGCCTGCTATTGGCAAGCCATCTACATAAGCATTGATAGCCGTATGCAGTACATTACCCAATACATCTACCTTTAACTGATCTCCTGCCAGGGCTGGTACGGCTAAAAGGTAAGGGTGATTGATGTTAACCACGCTGTCAACCAATTTCGATGCGCCTCCGTGTATCAGGTATACTTTTACACTGTAGGCTGAATCGTGCGTTACCGCAACCCGAACCAGTTGACCATTAATATCGGCTGAATTAAGTCTCTGCATGGCTGTACTCGTTACCGCAACAGTAGGTGTCAATACTCCATCGTGATAATAAACGTATGGCTCTGATGAAGCTATTGTAAGCGAAGTACCGGTAAGCTGGGTGATCTTAAAATCCTGGGTGGTATTATCCGGGTAAACCACATGAATATTCAGTTTTCCATCGGTGGTTCCCGACAACGCGTATGTACCTGTTTGTACAGTTGTAGGATCGGGTCTGATGGTAACCGTATTTAATCCATCAAACGCAAATGCAGCAGCCGGCAGGTTTTGACCTGGCAATAATGGTTTGCCCGCGTCATCAACCACGGTAAGTGTTTTGACCGGGAATACCCATGTTCCTTTCAATTGTGTATTTACCTGGGCAATGTCGGCCTGGCTAAGCGTAACGTTAGATTTTGAATCCTTTTTACATCCGCTAAATGCAATTCCCGCGACCAACAAAACAAGTAATAACTTTTTCAAAATGATTCTAGTTGAGTATCCGTTATATAATTCGTAAAGGCAAACCGAAGTACTAATCGGCTTGCCTTTATACGTGTAAATATATGTCTATTGTTTCAGCGTATCTGCTTACAGCTCACGCACTTTTATGTTTCTAAACTCAATATGATGACCATGGTC
>Ga0105240_10002038_pt1 | contig 33273 bp, 26 predicted proteins | sample KBSC54metaG_FD_80426 | JGI IMG/M metagenome (GOLD analysis project Ga0105240, IMG submission 80426) | Corn rhizosphere microbial communities from Kellogg Biological Station, Michigan, USA - KBS C5-4 metaG | ecosystem: Host-associated > Plants > Roots > Rhizosphere > Soil | place: Michigan, USA... | reverse complement strand
GCATCGCCGCGATCACCTTGCGCGCGACGCGTTCGGGGACATCCGGCGTGTCGGCGTCCTCGACCAGCACGACGAATTCGTCGCCGCCGAGCCGCGCCGCGAAATCCGTCGCCCGCAAACAGCCTTTCAGGCGCAGTGCGAATTCGGTGAGCACGCCATCGCCGACCGCGTGGCCGAGCGTGTCGTTGATTCCCTTGAAGCGGTCGATATCGAAGTAGAGCAACGCGAGCGGATGGCCGCTGCGCCGATGGCGCGCGAGCGCAAGGTCGGCGCTTTCGTTGAAGTGGAAGCGGTTCGCGAGGCCGGTCATGTCGTCGTAGCGCGCAAGCAGGACAAGCTCGTGTTCGGTGTTCTTGAGTTGGGTGATGTCGGACGAGGTCACGTAGAAACCGACGACCTTGCCATCGTCGCCGATGTCCGGCACGTAGGTCGTCTGGTAGTCGCAGTGCTGGCCGCCGACATCGCGCTCGATCTCGAAACGCGTCCTCTCGCCGCGCAGCACGGCGTCGACGTGCGGCTTGACCTGCGCATAGTAATCGGCGTCGAGCACGTCGCGCAGGCGCTGTCCCACGATCGCCACCGGATCGACCCCCATCACCATCCCCCAATATGCGTTCGCGAAGGTGAAGCGTTCGTCGGCATCGACGTGCACGACGAACGCGGGCAGGTTGTCGGCGATCGCACGCAGGCGCTGCTGGTTCTGCGCGAGCTCGTGCGCGATTTCCGCGCGCCGGGTGATGTCGCGGCCGGAGTAGATGATTTCCGGCTGGCCGCCGCTCGCACTACCCGGTACGCGCCGCGCGAGCGCCTCGATCCAGACGTAATGCCCCTCCTTGTGGCGCGCGCGAAAGGTGATCGTCGACGAGCCGCCCCTCGCATACAGGGCGTCAAGCGCCTGCGCGACCGCTGCGGCATCGTCCGGATGCACCAGGGCCATGCGTTCGTCGGCGAGCTCGCCCACGCCCCAGCCGAGCATGTCCTTGATCGAAGGCGAGGTGTACAGGCGCTTGCCGTCCGCGCCGATATGCACGACGAGGTCGCGTGAATAATCCGCGAGGATGCGGTAATGCCGCTCGCCTTCGCGCAGGTCGCGCGCGAGCTGCATGCGCTCGACGAGCATGCCGACGAGCGCACCGGCGAGAAAGGCGGTCGCGATCGAAAGCATCGACAGGCTGTCGGCTGCGCCCGAGTAGCGAATCAGGAGCAGGCAGCACAAGGCGACGAAAACACCGGCTGCGATCGGCTTCATGCTGGAAGCCAATCGGTTGCCGGCGTCGGGTGGTGTGGTTTTCACATGCTCAATGCACGGCGCTCAGCGAAACGCGCGCGCGTAACCCGTGTCGACGATCGCTTTCTGCAATTCCGCGGCAAGTTTGATGTTGCCGGCGACGATCTGCGTGCTGTTCTTGCCGCTGAGGTCGATCAGGTTGTCGGTGTTGCCGGCGAAGTCGGTGACGTTGCCGCCGGCTTCGCGCACCAGCAGCAAGCCGGCGGCGATATCCCATGGCTTCACGCCGGCTTCGAAGTAGCCATCGACGCGACCGCACGCCGTGTATGCGAGATCGAGCGCGGCCGAACCACTGCGACGGACGTCCTCGGCCTGTTCGAGCAGTACGCGGATGCAGTCGAGTTGCGCCGGCGCGCGCGCGCGTTCGCGCGGGGCGAAGCCGGTCGCGAGCATCGCGCCTTCCAGCGTCAGCCGTTGCGCGCAGCGGATCTTCTTGTCGTTGAGCATCGCGCCGGCGCCACGGCTGGCAGTGAACAGTTCGTTGCGCAGCGGATCGAACACCACGCCGTGGGTCGGGATGCCGTCCTCGACCAGCGCGATCGACACGCAGAAATGCGGATGCCCGCGCAAATAATTGCTGGTGCCATCGATCGGATCGATCACCCACACGCTGCGCGATTTGCCCTTGGCGCCGCCTTCCTCGCCGAGCACGGCGAAATCCGGATGCGCGCGCTTGAGTTCCTTGACGATCTCTTTCTCGGCCTGCGCATCGACTTCGCTGGCGAAATCCTGGCGGCTTTTCTCGACCACGGTGAGGCTGTCGAGGCGCTGGATATAGCGCAGCATCACGCTACCTGCCTGGCGGGCGGCCTTGACCATGACATTGACGGCAGGTTTCTGCATGCGCTTTGCGTCCGGATTTGCTATGAAAGAGCGGGGCCGGCTCAGTGGCCGGCGGACAAGGTTACCAGCTTGCTCTCCATGACTGCCAGATTTCCCCTTCCGCGCCTTGTGCGGCGCCGTTTCGACGCGCGTCGTGCAGCGTGCAAATGTGTACGAGCGGAACACCCATGAACAAGCATGCGTCGGAAAGGGACGGCTCGGCGCATCTGCCGCCCGCGGACGTGCGCATCGTGCTCGTCGGCACCCAGCATCCGGGCAATATCGGCGCGGCCGCGCGCGCGATGAAGACGATGGGCCTGCGCAAGCTGGTGCTGGTCGCGCCGCACACGACCCACAAGGACGTGGGCAGCGCCAACCGGCGCGCGGAACCCTTGCAGCAGCAACACGCCGAATCGCTCGCGATGGCGGTCGGCGCCGACGATGTGCTCGTGTCCGCGCAAATCTGCGACACGCTGGAGGAAGCGCTCGCCGATTGCCGTTTCGTCGCCGGTTGCACAGCGCGCCAGCGCCAGGTCGCATTGCCCGAATTCACGCCGCGCGATGCCGCGAACAAGCTGCTCGATGCCGCGCGCGATGGCGCGGTCGCGCTGGTGTTCGGCCCGGAGCGATCGGGGCTGAGCAACGACGACCTGCAGCGCTGCCATGTCACCGTGCACATTCCCGCCGATCCGGAATTCAGTTCGCTCAACCTCGCTGCCGCGGTGCAGGTGCTGAGTTACGAATTGCGCCTGGCGATGCTTGCGCGCGCCGACGTTGCGTTGGGCGAATCGACGCGCGGCGAACCGCCCGCAGACCAGAAACAGATGGAAGCGTTCTTCACGCATTTCGAACACATGCTGCACGCGATCGATTTCCACAAGGGCCGCTCGCCGGAAACCGTGCAGCGACGCCTGCGCGCCATGTTCCTGCGCGCGCAACCCAATGAGCGCGAATTGCGCATCCTGCGCGGCATCTTCGCCGACGCCGAACGGATGGCGCGCCTCGCCGGGCAGGACACGGCGTGAACGCCTTGCAACAACGCGCTACGATGCAGTCCAGCCGGACTTGTGCGGGGGCATGACATGCGCATCGGTTTGCAAGCTCGCTTCATCACGATCCTGCTGCTGGCGGGCTTGATCGCGATCGTAGCGGCGCTCGCGCTCAACCATCAATCGCAGGTGCGCGACAAGGCGGTGGCCGAAGCCGTGCAGAACCTGATCGACCAGGGCCCGATCGATCATGGCGCCGCGCAAAACGCGAACGACGAACAGCAGCAGGGTGCGGTCAGCGCGCGCATCGAAGCGGCCGAGCATCGCTACGCGATCGCACTCACGTTGACCTTTGTCGTTCTTGCCGCATTGCTTGCCGTGATCGCGCTGCTGGTCTTGCGCGAACTCGTGCGGCCGATCCTGGGGCTGGCCGATGTCGCGCGCAGGATCGAAGCGGGCGAGGAGGTCGCGCCGCTCCCGGATGCGCGGCGCGACGACGAGATCGGCGATCTCGCACGCGCGTTCGTCACGCTCAACGATGCCCTGGTCGCGATGCGCGCGCGCATGGATCACGATGCCGTGCAAGCGCCGAAAATGCCGAAAGCACCGCCGGCGACGCCACTCATCAAGCACGGAACGATGGTGATGTCGAAACCGGCTGTCGCGGCGCAACCGGTCGTTGCAGCCGCACGCGCACCGATGCCGGTAACGAAGCAACCGCCGCCACCGCCGCGCGACGCCGAACGATTGCAACGCCTCGAAGACGACCTGCGCCACGCGTGGCAACGCGGCGAGATGAGCGTCGTGTACCAGCCGATCCATTCGCTCGCCGACGGCGGCATGCGCGGCGCGGAAGCGCTCCTGCGCTGGCAGCATCGCATCGATGGCGCGATCGATCCGAGCGAGTTCATTCCGCTCGCCGAGCGCAGCGACTTGATCGTCGAACTCGGTCGCAGCGTGCTGCTGCAGGCATGTTCCGATGCGAGCCTGTGGCCCAGCGGTGGCACGCCGGAAACATCGCCGTTCCTGTCGGTCAACGTGTCGGCGCGGCAATTGCACGATCCGCAGATGTTCGAGGCCGTCGTCGATGCCTTGCGCCGATCGGGGCTGGCAGCGTCGCGGCTGCACCTGGAGATGCCGGTCGCCGCGTTGCGCGAAGGCGATAGCACGGCGATGGCGATGGTCGAGCAACTGCGCGGGCTCGGCGTGCAGATATGGCTCGACGCAACCGGCGCCGACGCAGCGGACCAGGGCCGCTGGATGAAATCGCCGGTGAACGGCGTGAAAGTCGGACGCAGCCGCATCGCCGACAAGGGCGCCAACGCGGCGAACGAAGCATCGATCGTCGCGAGCGCGCACGCCCTGCGCATCGTCGCGGTGGTGGTCGGCGTGGAGGAACTCGCGGAGTTGAACGTGCTGCGCGAACAGGGCGCCGACCTCGCTCAGGGCTATGTGTTGTGCAAGCCGGTCAGCACGGCCGAGATCGGGCGACGCTTGCTGGCGTGACGAATGGTTGTCTGCTGAAGGCGGCGTTTCGCTCGCCCGCCCTGCGCGAATTCAGCCGCTGTTGTCCGCGTCGTTGGCGACCCGTGCGATGAGCAACTTGTCGACCCGCGCGCCATCCAGGTCGACGACTTCGAAGCGATAGTCCTTCCACACGAACGATTCGCCCGCGTGCGGGATGCGGCCGAACTGCGCGATCACCATGCCGGCAAGCGTGTTGTAGTCGCGGTCGTCTTCGTCGGGCAGTTCGTGCAGCGACAGCAATTCGCGCAGGTCGTCGGTGGCGAGGCCGCCGTCGACGAGCCACGAACCGTCGTCGCGCTCGATGATCGGCATGTCGTCCGGATCGTTCGTGTCGCCGGATTGCAGGCGGCCGATGATCGCGTTCATGAGGTCTTCGATCGTCACCAGCCCCTGGATTTCGCCGTATTCGTCGACGACCAGTGCGAGCGATTGCTGTTCGTCGCGGAAGATTTCGAGCAACGCGAGCGAACGCGTGGATTCGGCGACGAACACCGGCGGGCGCAAGCCGTGGAACAGGTCGGGATTGTTTTCGCCGGCGCGTACCGCGAGCGATTTCATTTCCAGCATGCCGAGCACGTCGCGGTCGCTGCCGCGATAGACCGGATACTGCGAATACCCGGTTTCCCGCATCACCGCGAGGTTTTCCTCGAAGCTCGCGTCCGCATCCAGCCACGCGATCTGCGTACGCGGCGTCATCATGCTGCTCGCGTCGCGGTCGCCGAGCCGCAGCACGCGATGCATGATGTTGCGCTCGTCCTCGGCGATCGTGCCCTGTTCGTGGCCTTCGGAGACGAGCAGGCGGATTTCCTCGGCGCTCACCTTGTCGCCGTCGGTCTTGCGTAGTCCGAACAGCCGCAGCAGCGAACGCGTGCACAGCGACAGCAGCCATACGCCCGGCTTGGCGGCGGTCGCCAGGATGTGCATGGGATAGGCGACGTGGCTCGCGAGGTATTCCGGCGCAAGCGTGGCGATGCGCTTGGGCACGAGTTCGCCGATCACGCCGTACAAAAATACCATCACCAGGAAGCCGATCACGAAACCGATGTTGTGCGCGTAGTGCGCGAGCAGCGGGATCTGCGCGATAGGGCCTTCGATCTCGACGCTCACCGATTCGCCGCCGAAATAACCGGTCAGCAGGCCGAGCAGGGTGATCCACAACTGTACGGCGGACAGGAATCCTTCCGGGTGTTCCGCGAGGTGCAAGGCCTTGGCTGCGCGGCGGCTGCTTTGCGCCATCTGCTTGAGGCGGCTGCGGCGCGAAGTCATCACCGCCATTTCCGACATCGCGAAGAAGCCGTTGAACACGACCAGGATGAAGACGATCAACAAGCGGGTCATGGCGTGCTCGCAGTAACAACGGAATGGGCATTCAATGCCATGTGCACCAGCACGCTGGCGACGAAGCCGAGCGCGATCGCCCAGCTCCAGCGCAAGTGGCTGGTGAAAGTGTATTGCCCGCGCGCGGCGCCCAACAGCGCAACGCCAGCGGCCGAGCCGATCGACAGCAGGCTGCCGCCGACGCCGCAGGTGAGCGTGATCAACAACCACTGCGCGTGGTTCATCGTGGGATTCATCTGCAGGACTGCGGACATGATTGGGATATTGTCGACGATCGCAGAAGCCATGCCGAGGATCGTGTTCGCGGCGGTCGGGCCGAGGTGGCCGTACATCTGCTTCGAGGCGAGTTCGAGGTAACCCAATGTCGCCAGTCCGCCGACCGACAACAGCACGCCGTAGAAGAACAGCAGCGTGTCCCATTCGGCGCGCGCGATGATGTTGAAGATGTTGTAGCCGCTACGGTCGTGGTAGAGGTCGGGCTCTTCGTAGCTCGGCTCGTGGCGGGCGATCGCGTAGCCGAGCAATTGCAGCAGCGTCAGCCCGGCCAGCATTCCGAACACCGGCGGCAGTTGCAGCCGTTGCGTGAACACCACGGTGATCGTGATGGTCAGCGCGAACAGCGCGCAGGTCGCGACGGCGCCGAATTTCAGTTTCGCCGCGCTGTCGGCTCCTGATGGTTTTCCCTTGGGCAACGCGAACGCCATCAGGATCGCAGGCACCAGCCAGTTCGTCAGCGCCGGCAGGAAAAGCCTGAAGAAGTCGAAGAACTCCGCGCGATGCGCCTGCCAGACCATCAACGTGGTGATGTCGCCGAACGCGCACCACGCGCCGCCGGCATTCGCGGCGAGGACGATGTTCACGCAGCAGATCGCGATGAAGCGCGCGTTGCCGGCGCCGACCGCAAGCACCACCGCAGAGACGACCAGTGCGGTGGTCATGTTGTTGAGCACGGCCGACAACGCGAATGCGAGCGCGCCGGTGATCCAGAACAGCGCGCGATAACCCAGCGCGCGCCTGACCAGCGCTGCGCGCAGGACATCGAACACGCCGCGCTCGGCCATCGCGTCCACATAGGTCATCGACACGATCAGGAAAAAGAACAGCTCCGCGTATTCGAGGAACATGCGCTCGAACGCGCTCGACACCAGCGCCGATTGCGCCGGATCGCCCTGCGCCGACCATGCGATCAATCCCCAGATCATCGCGGCGGCCAGCATCACCGGCTTGGACTTGCGCAGGTGGATGCGCTCCTCCAACGCGACCAGGAGGTACGACAGCACGAACAGCGCGATCACCGCCCAGCCGATGGTCGCGGTCGCGGCGATGTGGGTGGGAGCGATAGCGTGCGCAGAACCGGCGTCCTGCGCGGCCGCGATCATCGGCAGGCAACACGCGACCACGGCGTACAGGCACGCGCTGCCGCGTCGGGTCGACACGGGCTGGACGGGCGAAGGTGGTCGGTCAGGCATTGGGTTCGGGCAGGCGCACAGGCGGCGGCTCAGGATACGCGAGCGCCGTGGCCGTGGTTGGCCGCTTGGGATTCGTGGACGGGCATCACGAACGACAGCCCGAAGTGCGTGCAGCGAAGGCATCCGCATCGAAGGCATTGTAACATTGCCGTCACTTTGCCCCGGCCGCCGCCGCACGTCCCCCTGGAGCCAGCATGTTTTCCCTGCAAACCATTTTCGGCAGCGGCAAGCAATTCTACGGATTGCTCGAATCGGCGGCGGCTTCCGCGCTCGACAGCGCGCGTGCGTTGCAGGTGCTCGCGAAAGCCGCGAGCGCGACGCCGTCGCTGGAAGAATTCAAGCGCGTGCGCCAGCGCGAACGCGAAATCCTGCAGCAGATCAACGCCGCGCTGGTGAACACGTTCGTGACGCCGATCGAGCGCGAGGACATCGAAGCGCTCGCCGGCGCGCTGTACCGCATCCCGAAAGCGATCGAGAAATTCGCCGACCGCTACGCGCTCGCGGCCGGCAACCTGCGCGGCATCGATTTCGCGCCGCGCGCCGCGATGCTCGAACAGGCCGCGAGCGTCGTGCTGGAAATGGTCAAGCAGTTGCACGGGCTCAAGCTCGAACCGATGAAGGAACTCAACGACCGCCTGCGCTCGATCGAGAACGAAGCCGACCGCCTGATGCTCGAGTTGTATCGCGACCTCTACGCGGGCAGCTACGACGGCATGCAGGTGCTGCTGGTGAAGGACTTCTTCGAACTGCTCGAAAAAGCCATCGACCGCTGCCGCGAAGCCGGTTCGGTGGTCTTCCGCATCGTGCTCAAGAACGCCTGACGCGCCGACCGGACTGAATCCGACATGTTGAACTTCGTGCTCGCGGTGGTGATCGTCGCGCTGGTCTTCGAGTACATCAATGGTTTCCACGACACCGCGAATTCGATCGCGACCGTCGTCGCAACCAAGGTGTTGTCGCCGATGCAGGCGGTCGGGCTCGCGGCCGCGACCAATTTGATCGGCGCGCTGTGGGGAACCGCGGTTGCGAAAACCATCGCCAGCGGATTGATCGACACGCATGTCGTCGACGTCACCGCACAACTGATTTTGTGCGCGCTGGCTGGCGCAACCGTCTGGAACCTGATCACCTGGGGGCTCGGTTTGCCGTCGTCGTCGAGCCATGCGCTGATCGGCGGACTATGCGGCGCCGCGCTCGCGTCGTCGCACGGGCGCTGGGCCGCGATCATCTGGTCGCAGCCTGCGCATCCATGGTTCAAGGGCGCGGGCGTGTTCTGGAAAGTCATCATGCCGATGGTCACCTCGCCGGTGCTCGGCTTCATCGGCGCGTTCGCGCTGCTGGCGTTGTTGTACGCGATCATCGTCGGCATCTCGCGCCTTGGCGGACCATTGTCGCGGCTCGCACGGCCGCGCTGGGTCAATGCGTTCTTCCGCAAGGCGCAGCTCGGCAGCGCGGCCTACATGGGTTTCGCGCACGGCTCCAACGACGCGCAGAAGACGATGGGCATCATCGCGCTCGCGTTGGTGTCCGCGTCCAAGGCCGGACAGCTCGATGCGTTGCCGCACTGGCTGGATTTCCTGCGTCCATCCGCTGCTTCGCTTGCGCATGGCGACATCGACCTGTGGATCAAGCTCAGTTGCGCCATCGTGATGGCTTCCGGCACCGCCGCCGGCGGTTGGCGCATCATCAAGACGCTCGGCCACAAGATGGTGAAGCTGCATCCGATCGACGGCTTCGTTGCGGAAACCGCAGCGGCGACGGTGATCACCTACGCATCGTCGCTCGGCATCCCGGTATCGACGACGCACAATATTTCCGGCGCGATCATGGGCGCGGGCTGCGCGAAGAATCCCAACGCCGTGAAGTGGGGCGTGGTCGAACGCATCATCTGGGCGTGGATACTGACGATCCCGGCGGCTGGCGGCGCGGCCTGGGTGCTGGTGCGGCTGTTCGAGGTGGTGGGCTGGTCCTGACGCGGTTGCGTTGCACTTCAGTTAACCCGGCCCAAGCCATAGTCCCTCCTCAAGGAAGGAGGACAGTGATGTTCAAAGGTATCGTTGTTGGAGTGGCATTGACACTGGCTGTTGGATTGATCGGCGGTTACATCGTGGTGCGCAGTGGCCTGATTCCAGCCAATGCCGATGCCAAGCCCGGCCGGTTGGAAATATGGATGGCCAAGACATCACTGGATGCAACGTTGAGTCGCGTCGCGCCGCAAGGCCAGAATCCGGTGCCGCTGACCGATCAGAATCTGCTGGCTGGCGAGCAGTTGTTCGCACAGAATTGCTCCGTGTGCCACGGCTCCGAGCAGGGAACTGCATCGGCATCGCCGATCGCGAAAGGCCTGTATCAGAAGCCGCCGCAATTCGCGACCGATGGCGTGGAGGACGATGCGGAAGGCCTGTCGTTCTGGAAGATCAAGCACGGCATCCGCCTGACCGGCATGCCTTCGTTCGCACCGACGCTCAATGATCGCCAGATCTGGACGATTGCGCTGTTCCTCAAGCACATGGACAAGCTGCCGCCTGTGGCGGATCAGGCATGGAAGCGAGTTCGGAACTGGCCTGTTGCAACAGCTTCAACGGAGCCTGCTGTAGGGCATCAATCGCCAAAGCAGTAAGGCAGTCAACAGGATGCTTCATTGACGATACCGTTTCGTCGCTTCGGCTACAGCAAATCCCCGCCCGCCGACAGCAGGTGTTCGATGCGATCGCCGAGGCCGCCGATTTCGAGCACGAGGCGATCGACCTCGGATGCGTCGAGACAATCGTAGGGACGGTTCTCGCAGAGTTGCAGGTAGGGCACGCCATCGAGCGGGCTGATCGCGAGGTAGCCGAGCGGGCTTTCCCAGTTGAAGGTGAGCGCACGCTTGAGGTCGACGCCGGTGGTCGGCCCGAGCACGGTGCTGACGCGCACGAACTTGCGTTCCTCGTGCTCGAGTTCGGCCAGGTAGATGCTCTGGTGGCGGCGACCCTTGTCCAGCGACAGCCGCACGCAGAGCAGGTACGGATCGTTCGTGGTCAGTTTGTAGCGCGCAAGCAGGTGGCCGCGGATCTGTTCGAAGTTGAGCATGGTGGCCCCGATGATGATGGCCTTATGCTAACCCCGCGCTTCCGGTGACACCAATGGCACGTCGACCAGACCCGAAACCAGTCGTTGCAGCCGTGCCGGCGAAGCCCGGCCCTGCCAAACCCATCACGGCGACGGCCGCGATCAAGCGCATCCATGCGGCGATCCGCGCGATCCCGCAAGGCAGCGTCGCCGGCTATGGCGTGGTCGCGCGGCGCGCGGGGTTGCCGGGGCGTGCGCGGCTGGTCGCGCGAATCCTGTCGAACAACGACGATCCGACCTTGCCCTGGCATCGCGTGCTGCGCAGCGATGGCCGCATCGCGTTCCCGGCCGATTCGGAGGGCTATGCCGAACAAACCCAGCGCCTGCGCGCGGAAGGCGTGGCTATCGAATCTGGCCGTGTGAAAGGGATGCCGCGCGCCGGGGATTCGCTCGATGCGCTGCTATGGGCGCCGCCGAAACGCTGAACGCGCTTCAGCAAGGATTCGTACAGAGAAACGTGACGCAATGCCGGTATCATGGCGGCCTTGTTTGCGCGGAGCCCGCATGTTCAACCATTTGCCGAAAGCCACCCAGGCGTTGCTGTGGATCAACGGTGGCCTACTGTTGCTGAAATACATCATCGGCGATGCGAATTTCGATCCGTTCGCGCTGTGGCCGCTCGGCGGCGGCGGGCCGGACGATCCGTCCGGAGCCTTGAGCTTCATGCCATGGCAGTTGGTGACCTATGCATTCCTGCATCAGAACATCAACCACATCTTCTTCAACATGCTCGCGCTGCTGATGTTCGGCGCGCCGCTGGAATACACCTGGGGCACGAATCGCTTCCTGCAGTACTACTTCGTCTGTGTGGTCGGTGCGGGCCTGACCTATCTCGCATGGGCGGCGGTGATGCACATCCACAACTCGGTGATCGGCGCGTCGGGCGGCGTGTTCGGGCTGTTGCTCGCCTACGGCATGCTGTTCCCGAAGCAGCGCGTGATGCTGTTGTTTCCGCCGATCCCGATGGACGCACGCACGCTGGTGATCGGCTACGGCGTGATCGAACTCTTGACCGGCGTGCTCGGCGTCGGCGGAAATATTGCGCATTTCGCGCATCTCGGCGGCATGCTGTTCGGCTGGCTGATGATCCGCTACTGGCGGGGCCAGCCGCCGTTCCGCAAACCGCCGCGCGGCGGTGGAATGCGCGGTGGTGGAATCAAGCGCTGAGAAGCTCTCCTTCTTCCGTTCCGTTCGGAAGAAGGAGTAATGCATCAACGCCAGATCGATACCGGCGTTTTGCTCTGCATCGCCTGCCAGGCCTTGCACTGGAACGCCTTGCCGAATTCCGGCACGTTCGCGAGCACGCCATTGACGCGGTATTTCGCCGGCGCCTGGATCGAGGTGCTGACGTCGGTGGTTGCGGTATCGGGCGCGGTGTTGCGCTCCCAGACTCTCGCGTAGGCTTCGAAAAACGGTTGCGTCGCCACCGCAGTGCCGCTCGCCTTGAGCGCATCCAGCGCAAGTTCGACGCCGCCCAGATCGGCGAGGTTTTCATCGCGCGTCTGCCGGCCGTTGACCTTGACCGCGCCTTGCGCCGCATACGCGTCGTACTGCGCGATGATCGGTGCGGTGCGTTGTTCGTATGCGGCCGATGTCGTCGGCGTCCACCAGTCGTGCAACTGGCCGTCGGCATCGATCGTGCGGCCCTTGCCGTCGAACGCGTAGTGCAACTGATGGCCGATCAATGAACCCAGCGCGCCGTATTGCTGCGCGATGTCGAAGGATGCGTCGAACACCGGCGCTTGCAGGAACGCGGCTGTAATCACGATGCGATTCTGCACGAGGTCGTAGCTCACGTCGGGAACCTGCGCGAGCACCGGCCAGCGGCGTTCGCTGGTGCGCTTGCCGATCGCAGCCATGTCGCGCTGGTGGCTCCACGCGGCGGCGGCGAGCATGTCGGCAGCGAAACTGCCGCCACCGAGCGTGAGTCCGGTAAGCGCGGCATTGCGCGTCGGCTCGCCGATCTCGACGCGCAGCTTGTCGAGCTTGGCTTGCGCTGCGGCGCGCGTCGGCTCGTCCATCCATGCGTTATGCGCGATCGCATCCTTCGCCGCGGCGCGCAAGCCATCGGCGACGTGCGCTGCGGCGTCCTTCGACGCTTGCGAAAGGTAGCGCTGCGCGTACGCATGGCCCATGGCTACGCCGAGCGCGCGATCGATCGCGCCGAGCACGACGAGCGCCCGCGGTTGCGGTTGCTGGCTGCCATTGAGGACGTGCTCGTACATCTGGAAGTGCGCGTCCTGGAATCCGCGCGACAGGTACGGCGCCAGCGCGTTCGCGACGTGGAAGCGCAGGTACGCCTGCCACTGTTCGACCGGAACGCTTGCGAGCAATCCGTTGGCGGCCGCGAAATAACCGGTGTGCGCGAGCGAAATATGGTCGTCGTCGGCGTGCTGCGCGCGCAGGAATTTGTCGAACGCGATGTTCGGATACGCCTTCTGCAATTCGCCGAGCGTCACCGGGCGATACGCATTGTTCGGATCGCGCAGTTGCACCAGCGGCAGTGACGCTTGCGCGAGTTGCATCTCGATCGACAGCACCCATCCGGATTCGACCGAAACCTTGTCGGCCGGCGTGCCCGAAAGTTGCAGCACCGTTTCGACGTAGGTGCGATAGCGGCCGAGCAGGGCGCGCGTGTCCGCATCGGGTCGCGTGTAGTAATCCGGATCGGGCAGGCCGAGGCCGCCCTGGTTCGCGTAGCCGAGCTGGCGATCGAAGTCCTTCAGGTCGACATCGGCGGAAAAGTTGAACAGCACCGGCACCCCGGCCGCGTGCAGGTCGGCGATCGCGGCGGCGAGATCCTTCGCCTTCTTCACTTTCGCTATGCGATCGAAAAGCGGCTGCAACGGCGCGGCGCCGGCGGCATCGACCGCGGCTTCGTTCATGCCATCGGTCCACAACGCGCCGAGCGCGCGATCTGCGTCGCCGGATGGATTGCTGGCGAGCGATTCGAGCAATGTTTGCTCCTGTTGGCGCGCGTTTGCGGTCATCGCATCGAACGCGGAAACGCTGCCCATTGCGGGCGCAGGATGCGCTTTCAGCCATGCGTCATTGGTCGCATCGTAGAAATCGCTGCATGCCGCGTTGGCCGGAGCGGCAGCGGCCTTCGCAGTCTTCGCTGCAGATTTTGGTTTTGCCTTCGCCGCATCGGCGGTCGTGTTGAAGCCGAGCATCAGCATCGGAACGAGCAGCAAGGCGTGGCGCGAACGAATCATCGGCGAACTCCTGGCGGGATGCCGAAGTGTAACAAGCCCGGTGTAGAAGTCGGTTCGATGCGGGCGGCTGCGTGCGCTCCATGCGGGTTGCATTCATGATCGCGAACTTGCGTAGCGACGTTGTACGATCGGCATGCATCCCCACGAAGGAAACGCCATGACCACGCGTGCGAGCGGCAGGTTCGACGTGAAGCTGGAGCCACGCGCGCCGGATCACGGACACGATCATGGCGGCGCGACGATCGGCAGGATGACGATCGACAAGCGCTTCGAGGGCGACCTCGAAGCGACCAGCAAGGGCCAGATGCTTGCGTTCCTCGGCAACGTCGGCGGATCGGCGGGTTATGTCGCGATGGAAGTCGTGGACGGAACGTTGAACGGCCGCAGCGGCAGCTTCGTGCTGCAGCACAGCGGCACGATGACGCGCGGTGAAAAAGGACTCAGCGTCACCGTGGTGCCGGACTCTGCCACCGGTCAACTGGTCGGTCTCGTCGGCCGCATGGAAATCATCATCGTCGGCGGCGAGCATTCCTACACGTTCGATTACACGCTGCCGGATAGCGCGTAAGCGACGTTCGCTGGAATGCCTTCCCTGAAAAAAGAACCCCCGCAATGCGGGGGTTCTTGTGTCGCGTACCACGAAGCAACGATTACCAGATCACGACCTGCTTGTCGGCCGGACGCACCATCGCGTCGCCGGCCTTGCACGAGAACGCTTGCGCGAACGCGGGCATGTTCGACGGCGCGCCGATCGCGCGGAACTGCGCCGGTGCGTGCGGATCGGTGTTGATGCGCACGGCCGCTTCCTCCGGCTTGAAGCTGCGGCGCCACACGTTCGCCCAGTTCATGAAGAATCGCTGGTTCTGGGTGTAGCCGTCGATCTTGGGATCGGTACCGCCCTTGTCCGCGAGCGCCTTCTGCAACGCATCGAAGGCGATATTGGTGCCGCCGAGGTCGGCGATGTTTTCGCCGAGGGTCAGCTTGCCCTTCACGTGCACGTCCTTGCCGTCCTTGTCCTTGAACGCGACGTAGTCGTCGAACTGCGCGACGAGCTTGCCGGTGCGCTCCTCGAAACCCTTCTTGTCGGCGTCGGTCCACCAGTTGCTCTGGTTGCCCTTGGCGTCGAACTGCGCGCCCTGGTCGTCGTAGCCGTGGCTCATCTCGTGGCCGATCACCGCGCCGATGCCGCCGTAGTTGAGCGCGTCGTCGGCCTTGGCGTCGAAGAACGGCGGCTGCAGGATCGCGGCCGGGAACACGATCTCGTTCTGCAACGGGTTGTAATACGCATTCACCGTCTGCGGCGTCATGCCCCACTCGGTGCGATCGACCGGCTTGCCGATCTTGCCGAGCTGCCACTTCTGGTTGAACTCGGCGGCGGCGACGACGTTGCCGAGGTAATCGTCGCGGCTGATCTTCAGACCGGTCCAGTCGCGCCACTTGCTCGGATAACCGATCTTCGGCATGAAGCCGGCCCACTTCTCCATCGCCTTCTTCTTGGTGTCAGCGCTCATCCAGTCGAGCTTCTCCAGGCGCGCCTTGAGTGCGTTGCGCAGGTTGTCCACCAGTTTCTCGGCCGCGGCCTTCGCCTCAGGCGTGAAGTACTGCTTGACGTACAACTGGCCCAGCGCTTCGCCGGCATCGTCGTTGACCGTGGCGAGCACGCGCTTCCAGCGCGGCTTCTGTTCCTTCTGGCCATGCAGGGTCTTGTTGTAGAAGTCGAACTTCTCGGTCGCGAGTTCATCGTTGAGGTACGGCGCGGCGCTGTCGATCGCCTCGTAGCGGAAATACGCCTGCCATTGTTCGACCGGCACGCTCGTGAGCATCTTGTCGAATTCGGCGAAGAACTTCGGCTCGGCCGACGAGAAGCCCTTGACGTCCTTCACGCCGATGCCATCGAAGAACTTCTCCCACGAGAAGTGCGGGGTGATCGCGTCGGCTTCGGCGACGGTGACCATCTTGTACTGGTTCGCGGTATCGCGCGCTTCGATCGGGGTGAGCGATGCGGTCGCGAGCTCGGTTTCGATCGCCATTACCCACGCGGCCTGCTTTTTCGCGTCGGCCTCGGGAACGCCGCCGAGCTTCAGGGTTTTCTCGATGTGCGCGACATAGGCATCGCGGATGTCCTTGTACTTGTCCTCAAGGTAGTACGCGCGCTCGGGCAGGTTGTAGCCGCCCTCGGACGCGTAGCCTATCGTCATCGACGAATCCTTGAAGTCGGCCTGGCCACCGAAGCCGAACACGCCGACGAGTCCCTTGGCGTAGTTCGCGTCGATGTAGCTGGCGATGTCGTCCGAAGTCTTGAGTGCGTCGATCGGTGCGAGGAACGGCTTGAGCTTGTCGGCCGCCGGCGTGCCGTTGATCTTCTTCTCGTCCATGCCGCTGGCGTAGAAATCGCCGACGAGCTGTTCGATCGAGCCTGGCGTAGCCTTGCCGTCGAGCGCTTCGAGGATGCCCTTCTGTGCGTTCTCCGAACGCTCCCCGAGCATCTCGAAGCTGCCCCACGATGTGCGGTCGGCCGGGATCGGGTTCGCAGCGAGCCACTTGTTGTCGACGAAGCCGTGCAGGTCGTTGCAGGCGTTGATCGAGGTATCGAGGTCGGCGAGCTTGAGCGTGCTCGTCGCGCCGAGATCGGCGGGCGCTGCGGCAGCGGTCGAAGCATTGGATGCTGGCGCAGTGGCGGTGGCGGCAGGCTGGTTCTGCTGCGAGCACGCGGCGAGCGCGACCAGCACGGCGAGGCTGAGGGGTTTGTGCAAACGCGTGTTCATGAACTCTCCTGGGACTAAGGGATGGTGTCCGGATGGTGCAGCGATGGCGCCAGCCGCGGGCACGGCATCGCGCGCGCGAGGGCGCACTGTAGGCCACGCGAAGCGTTAGCGAGCGTGTCGAAGGTCACGGCCAGCCTGGAACGCAATTTTTACAAATTCGCGTACGGGCTCGGAGCTGCGCGCCGCGAGCCGCCCGCAAGCCCTTGCGTGCTAACGTCAGCGCATCATTCGGAGCGGAGGAGTCGCGGCATGAAAGTCACCTTCTACGGCGCGGCCGGCGGTGTCGTCACCGGATCCAGCCACCTGCTCGAAGCGGCGGGCAAGCGCATCCTGCTCGACTGCGGCATGGTGCAGGGCGGCCGCGACTCGGATGCAATCAACGCGAAGGACTTCGCCTTCGATCCGGCCAGCATCGACGCGCTCGTGCTCAGCCACGCGCACATCGACCACATCGGCCGCGTGCCGCTGCTGGTGAAGCGCGGTTTCAGCGGGCCGATCTTCGCGCAGGCCCGAACCTGCGACCTGTTGCCGATCATGCTGCTCGATGCCGCGTCGTTGTCCGAGCGCAGTGCCGAGATGGCGAACAAGCACCACATGCACCACGAACCAGACCAGGAGCCGCTGTACACGATCGACGATGTCGCGGCCGTGCTGAAGCTGTTGCATCCGCTGCCGTACGACACCGCCACTGAAATCCTGCCGGGCGTGACCCTGCGTTTGCACGATGCAGGCCACATCCTCGGGTCTTCGATCCTCGAATTGAACGCGAGCGATCCGGTGGCGAAGACCATCGTTTTCTCCGGCGACATCGGCATGGTCGGGACGCCGATCCTGCACGATCCGACGTCGCCGCCGAAGGCCGACCTGATCCTGATGGAATCGACGTACGGCGATCGCAACCACAAGGATCGCGCGGCCACAGTGGCCGAACTGGGCGACATCTTCGCGCAGGCTGCGGCGAGTGGCGGCAACGTGATCATTCCCGCGTTCGCGGTCGGTCGCAGCCAGGAACTGCTGTATTGGTTCGCGCAGAATTTCGACGACTGGAAATTGTCGAAGTGGCAGATTTTCCTCGATAGCCCGATGGCCGCGAAAGTCATGGCCGTGTACGACCGCCACGAGGAATTGTTCGACCCCGATGCGGCGAAGGTCTGGCAGGGCCGCATCAAGCCGTTCCAGATGCCGAACCTGCACGTCACCGCCGATGCGAACGAGAGCAAGGCGATCAATGCGATGCACGGCGGCGCGATCATCATCGCCGGCTCCGGCATGGCGAACGGCGGACGCATCCGCCATCACCTCGCGAACAATCTGTCGAATCCGAACGCGCACGTGATCTTCGTCGGTTACCAGGCCGATGGCACGCTCGGCCGCATCCTTGTGAACGGCGTGAAGCACGTGAAACTGTTCGGCCAAGACATGCCTGTGAAAGCGCAGATCCACACCGTCGGCGGGCTCTCGGCGCATGCGGATCAGCAAGGCCTGCTCGACTGGTACGGCGCGAGCCCGAATCATCCGCCGGTCGCTTTGGTGCACGGCGAAAATCCGGCGCGCGAAACCTTGTCGACGAAACTGCACGGGCAATTCGGCATCAACGTGACGCTGTCGCAACCGGGGATGACGCGCGATGTCTGAGCCAGCGAACGCCGACCGCTCCGCACGCCGCGGATTCCGCTACTACGACCTGATGGTCGGCGGCATGGTCGCGGTGCTGTTGTGCTCGAACCTGATCGGCCCGGCCAAGACCTCCATCGTGCCTGCGAGCTGGCCGCTGATCGGCGGACTGGTGTTCGGCGCGGGCAATCTGTTTTTCCCGATCAGCTACATCTTCGACGACGTGTTGACCGAGGTGTACGGCTACGCGCGTGCGCGGCGCGCGACGTGGATCGGCTTCGGCGCGCTGGTGTTCGCGAGCCTGATGTCGCAGGCGATCATCCACATGCCGGTCGCGCCGAACGAACCGTTCAACGCCACCTTGCAGCCCGCGCTCGAAGTCGTGTTCGGCGCGACGTGGCGCATCGCGCTCGCATCGCTGGTCGGATTCTGGGCCGGCGATTTCGTCAACGCCTACGTGATGGCGAAGATGAAATTGTGGACGCAAGGCCGCTGGCTATGGACGCGCACGATCGGTTCAACGATCGTCGGCGAAGGCGTCGACAGCCTGACCTTCTATCCGATCGCATTCATGGGCATCTGGCAGGGCCAGACCATCGTCAAGGTGATCGCGTTCAACTGGACGATGAAAGTGATCGTCGAAACCGTGCTGACGCCGGTGACCTACGCCGTCGTAGGATTCCTCAAGCGCCGCGAGGACGCTGATACCTACGACACGACGACGAACTTCAATCCCTTCAGCTTGAAGGATGAGGGTGAGGTGCGGGAGTTTCGATGAGTTGAACGGGCTCGTCGAATACACTGCGCGGGTTTGTTGAATCGAAACACCGGGACGCCGATGACAGGAATCAAGTATCGCCCCGAGATCGATGGCCTGCGCGCCATCGCGGTGGTGGCGGTCGTGCTGTATCACGCGGGGTTCGGATTCCATGCCGCACTCGTTGGCGTGGATGTGTTCTTCGTGATCTCCGGTTATCTCATCACGTCATTGTTGTATGGCGAATGGGAGACGACGGGACGCATCGATCTGTTCGCGTTCTATGCCAGGCGTGTACGCCGAATTTTCCCGGCGCTGATGGTGGTCGTGATCGCCACGGTGATCGCATCGGCTTTCATGCTTTCTCCTTATGGGGAAAGCAGCCAGGCCGTTCAGTCCGGTGCAGCTTCGTTGATGTTTGTCGCCAACTTTTTCTTTCAGGCGCATACGGGCGGTTATTTCGATCCTGCCGCTGAGCGCATGCCGCTGCTCCACCTGTGGTCGCTCGGGGTGGAAGAGCAGTTCTATCTGCTGTGGCCGCTTGGGCTCATCGCGCTATTGGGCTGGCGACGCAAAGCGGTTTTCATGGTCGTCGCTGCATGCGGAATCTTGTCCCTGATGCTCGCCGAAGTCTTGATGTACGGCAATGCGCAGGCTGCTTTCTATCAGATGCCGGCCCGCTTGTGGGAATTGGCGCTTGGCGCACTGATCGCGCTGAAACCTTCTGGAAGCATCGCCGATGGTCGCGTGCCCGCCGCCGTTGGGGCGATCGTCGTTTTCGGTGCAACGTTTGTTCCAATCGCCCACTTTCCCGGTACCGGAGCGCTGCCTGCAGTTCTCGGAGCAGGACTGTTGATCAATGCAATCCATGGCTCCAGCCGACTCGGGTGGACAGGAGCGATCCTGCGCTCTCGGCCGATGGTGTTTTTCGGATTGATTTCCTATTCGCTTTATCTGTGGCACTGGCCTTTGCTGGCGCTGGAAAGGGCGACGCATGCTGGAGAGCCGTCGATCGAATCGCGTACCCTGATTTGCATCGCTGCCGTCGCGCTTGCCTGGTTGAGTTTTCGCTTCGTCGAGCGGCCGTTGCGTCGGCCAGACTCGGCGACACCGAACCGCAAAATCGTCGTTGGAGGCGTCATTGCATCTGCGGCGCTGGCTTTTGCTTCGACGACGCTCGGGAACGTTTTGCAGCAGGAACCGCCGCCAAACGACCCCGCATCGCGCACTGCCCGCGACATGCCAGCGAACCGCGTTCAATGCAATTATCGCGGCGACCAATCGCTCGATGATTTCCCCAGGCCGGGCTGCAACTCGGCGGAAGGCAAGCCCGTGCGCGTGGTGATCTGGGGAGATTCGCATGCGTTGGCATGGCAGCCTTTGGCGTGGGCGATCGGCGAACAGCAAGGCGCGGCGGCGGCGAGTTACACGCGTGATGCCTGCGGCCCCGCGCTGGGTTTCGATAACGGCAAGCATCCCCTCGAAGCAGGGCGGTGCCGCGAATTCAATCGTCTCGTGGCCGCGCGCATAGAAGGCATCGACACATTGATCATCAGCGCGAACTGGCCGGATGAATTGCCCAGTACCGATTTCAACGGGAAGTTCGCGGCGACCATCCAACAGGTCGCGCCGCGCGTGAAGCACATCATCCTGCTGGGTCCGACCCCATTCTTGCGTGATTCAGTGCCCGCGTGCATTGCAGCGCACAACCTGCCGGCGTGCGCCGTGCCGCGTAGCGACTACGATGCGCGTTCAAGCGGCGCTCGCGCATTGCTGCGTTCGATTGCGGCGAAATACACCAACGTCGAATACGTGGAACTGGGCGATTTCTTCTGCGATGCCGAGATCTGCCCCGCCATGAAGGAAGGATATGGCCTTTACTGGGATTCCAACCATGTCGCCTCGACCGCGGCGCGCATGTTTTCGAAAGAGTATCTTGCGCGCAAAGCTGATTCACGGCTTCGTTCGGAACGTACTACGAATTAATCCGATGGCAAGCAGCAACTGCCTGGATGAGGCATGGCGGAAGCAGTTGGATCCGCGATGAACGAATCAGCCTGCCTTCGCGTGTTTGCGTGGCGACGCGGGCGTGATGTCGAACTCGAACATCACCAACACGGTGCCGCTGGTCGAGTGGAAGTCGGTCAGCGCGGACGCCTGTTTGTAGAACGCGGCGAGCCTGTCCTTTTCAGTCGCGGACGCGCTCGTAACGCGCATGCGCATCGCCGCTGGCTTGTCGGGCGTCAGCGCGTACTGGACCATCACGCCGTACGTCGCCTGGCTGTCCGCGAACGCCTTCGTCGCGACCGGCACGATGCGTTCGTGCAGGCGGATGTATTCGTCCGGCTTGAAGTTGCGGACGCAAGGATCGTCCGGGCTGGTTTCCTCGGATTTCGCCAGCGCGACATTGCTGGCCTTGGCCGGCCGGCCATTCGCGAGCTGGATGTTCAGCCCCGTGCCGCATTGTTGTTGGCCATCGGGCGCGGTTTGCTGAGGCGTGGCCGGTTGCGCAGGCGCGCCTGCGAGCAGCAGCGAAAGGATGGATGCAATGATCATGTGCAAAGAATAACAGGGCATGCACATTTGTGGCGGCGCAAAAAAAGACCGGCATTGAGCCGGTCTTTTTCGTGGCGGTGAAGCAGGGACTCAGCACTTCTGTGCGCTGCTAAGTTCGGCCATCCTGGCCTCACCAAGCAGCGCGGCCCTTCGCGTCCTGCTACGGGCGTTCGCAGCCAAACACGATGCTCTATAGCATCGCGTCAGCGCTGGCTGCTCACCCATGCATCGATCTTTTCTTCCAGCACCGCCAGCGGCAATGCGCCGTCCTTCAGCAATTCCGTGTGGAACGCGCGCACGTCGAACTTCTTGCCGAGTTCCTTCGCGGCTTTCGCACGCAACTCGGTGATCTTCATCTGCCCGGTCTTGTACGCCAGCGCCTGGCCGGGCATCGCGATGTAACGTTCGACTTCGGCGATCACGTCGGTCTTGCTCATCGCGGAGTTGTCGAGCATGTAGGCGATCGCCTGGTCGCGCGTCCAGCCCTTGCTGTGCAGGCCGGTGTCGACGACCAGGCGCATCGCGCGGAACTGCTCGTTCTGCAATTGGCCGAATTCCTGGTACGGATCGGTGTACATGCCGAGTTCGTAACCGATGGTTTCGCAATACAGCGCATAGCCTTCGATGTACGCGGTGAAGCCGCCGAAACGACGGAACATCGGCAGGCCGGTCTGCTCCTGCTGGATCGACAACTGGAAGTGATGGCCCGGGATCGCTTCGTGCACGAACAGGTCTTCCATTTCCCAGGTCTTGCGCGATGGCAGGTCGTAGGTATTCACGTAGAAGATGCCGGGACGCTTGCCGTCTTCGCTCGGCGGCTGGTACGAACCGCCCGCAGCGGACTGCTCGCGATATTTCTCGACCGGTCGGATCTCGAACTTCGCCTTCGGATGGATCGAGAAATCGCGCGGCACGCCTTTCTCGACCTTCGCAAGCACGCTGTTGTAGCCGTCGAGCAGCGCCTGTTGGGTAGAGAAGGTGAATTTCGGATCCGTGTTGAGGTAGTGGAAGAACGCGTTGAGGTCGCCCTTGAAGCCGACCTTCACGCGCAGCGCGTCCATCTGCTTCTTGATGCGCGCGACTTCGCTGAGGCCGATGTTGTGGACCTGGTCGGGCGTCTCGTCGGTGGTCGTCATCATGCGCACCTGGTACGCGTACCACGCCTTGCCATCGGGCAGCGCGTCGTAACCGACCGTATCGCGCGCGTGCAACATGTAATCGTCGGCGATGTAGGCGCGCAGCTTCTTGAACGACGGCATCAATGTGTCGGCGATCAGGTGGCGATACGCATCGGTCAGGCGCGCCTTGTCGGCGGCGGAAAAATCCTTCGGCATGTTCTTGATCGGGCCCCAGAACGTGCTGTCCTCGGGCTTGTCCTTGATCACCGCGTCGAATTGCGGCACCACTTTCACCATCAGCACCTTCGGTTCGACGATGCCCTGCTTGACGCCCTCGCGCATGTTGGTGATGGCCTGGTCGAACATCACCGGCACCTTGCTCGCGCGCGCGAGCCAGTTGTCGTAGTCCTTCACGGTCGCGAAGGGTTGCGCATCGGTGCCGGAGCCGAGTTGCACGGCCAGCAATGCGAGGTTGTTGAACTGGTCGATCGGCATCAGTTCGTTGTGGAAGCGTTCGCCGTCGACCGCATCCTGCTGCTGCTTGACGAACATGTTGTACGACAGGAGCGCCTGGCCGCTGAGGCCATCGGGGCCGATCGCCTTGGCTTTCGCGAGCCACTCCTCGTTGAAGCGGTTGTTCTTCGCGACATATTCGGGCGACAGGAAATTCGGAAGCTGGTCGTTGTAGCGCGCATCGCCGACGTAGGTCGCTTCGACCGGGTTGAGCTTGAGCGATTCTTCCCAGAAATCCGCGTAGAACTTGTCGAGCTGCGCGGCCTTGTTCGACGTGGGCGCCGTGGCTTGTGCCGCAGCTGCGGAAGCGGCCTGCGCAGGAGCATCGGCAGGCGTGATGAAACCGGCGCACAGCGCGGCGGCGATGGCGACGGCAAGAATCGGCTTGTGCATTGGAAACCCCAAATGTGAGAGACGAAGTGATGGGACGCGATTGACGAAATCAGTCGAAGCATGGTGCGTTCGCGCCTGCCGTACTGCGCGGGCCAAACGTCATGTAGCCCGGAAGTCATGCCACGCGGATGTCATGTAGCAGAGCACGCGCCACCCGACGCGATGCGGCGCACTCAATTCGACGCGGTGACGGCGGCTTCGGTTGCATTGCCCGGATTCGGGTTGCCCGAATAGGGCATGCGCTGCGGTGCGACCGCGCCGCCGGAGATGATGAAAGTCATCGCCTGGTCGACCGTCCAGTCGGTTGCGGTGATGTCCTCGATCGGCACGATCACCAGGTAACCGCCGGTGGGATTCGGCGTCGTCGGTACGTACACGGCGGCCAGTTCGCGGCCGGTCGCTTCATCGCGCAGGCTGCGCGTGAAGAAACCCACGGTTTTCATTCCCGGATGCGGGAACGCGAGCAGTACCACGCGTTGCCCGCCGTCGGGCGGCGCCTGCATCATGTCGAGCAGTTGCCGCGCGCTGCCGTACACCGTCTTCGCGAGCGGCACGCGGCGGATCGCGAGTTCGAACCATCCGAGCGCGCGTTGCCCCGCGACACGCCGCGCGAGCATGCCGACCGCGAGGATCAGCAGGATGGTCGCGACCAGGCCGATCGCGGTCAACGCCCATGCTTGCGCGAGCCATGCAAGTTGCGGATGCTCGTGCGCGATGCCTGCCAGCGCGGGTCCGACCAGCGGACTGCTGAGATCGGACAACAGGCCGAACACGGACTTGAACACGACCCATGTCAGCCAGATCGGCAGCAGGGTCAGCAGCCCCGAAACGAACAGCGCGCGCATGGTCGCGCGTGCGGGGGCTTGTTGTTGCGGAACAGCTTGCGCTTCGATCGGTGTCGGCATGTCAGCGATGGACATCCAGCACGCGCACGATGCGGAAGCCGACGTCTTCGAAACCATGGCTGGCTTCGCGCCCCGATCCCGTGGCGCCACCGCGCACTGCGACCAGCTGGTTCTGCAGCCATTCCGGGTTCGCGGAAGAAACGCTCGCGGCCGCCGCATGCCAGTCGCCCGCGCTCGGCAGCCGGTAGCGTTGGCCTTTTTGCGCGGCCAGCCATTGCACATACGCGTTCGCATCGTTCCAGCTGACGCACAACACCGGTTGGTCCGCCGTATTCGTGGTACTCCAGTTCTTGCGCGTGGCGGCTTTGGGATCGCCGCAGACGGACGCCGGGCGTCGCGTCGCGTTGACGAATTGCGCGTACTCGTGGTGGGTGACCGCGCTGCGCGATATCGCTGCGAGTTCCTTCGATTTCGGCGCGGCCGGCAGCAGCACGAATCCGGGGCCGATGCTCGCCGCGGCGCTGGCTGCGGCCGTCGTGGCGGTGGCGGCGTTCTGTTTCGCCGCGACAAGATCCTTCGCATAGGCGTCGGACAGGTCGAGTTGCTTCGCGAGCGCCGCACTGCGCTTGAGCGCAGCGGCATCGGATGCGTCGGATTCGGCCTGCACGCGCTTTGCAAGCGCGCCGGAAGCGTTGGCGTGAAGCGCGCGCCACGCGGGAACGCCGCGGCCGATCGTCGCATCCGCGAGTTGCTGCGCTTTCTGCTGCAGGTCGAGTACGTGTTGGTCCTTGTGCTGTCCGATCGCGAGCGTCTGCTGCACCGAGATCGCCTTGATCACGTCGCTTGCGAGCGATTGCGTGTTGGGCGTCGCGGGCGATAGCTTCCACGCCATCCGGGTGAGGTCCACTGCGTTGTCGTCGGCTGGCGTGGTGAGGTTTGCGTGCGCGAGCGCGTCGCGCGCTTCGCCGAGCACGGCAGCGTCGGGCGAGATGGATGCTGGCGCGACGGATGGTTTCGATGCGACTACGACGTTCGGGGCGGCGGGTTTCGCGCGGGTAGTCGTGGTTGCGATCTGCAATGACGGCGCGACTTCCATTGCCGCGGGTGCAGCTGCATTGGCGGTTGCCATCGCGACGGATTTGGCCGAAGCCGATGCCGCGCTCGCCGCGGCCGTGTCGGGTTTTGCAGGCGATGCCGTGGCAAGCGTTGTCGCGGCAGGCGCAACCGCAGATGCCGCGGCGTTCGCTGGTGCGTCCGTTTGCGCTTGCGCCTGCGACGAAGCCGAAGTGCCGAACGTCGGCAACTGGTCGCGCGCCGAATACAGGCCGACCGCGACCAGTAGCGCGCCGCCGAGCGCGATCGTTCCGGGGCGTTTCCAGATCTTTCCATGCACCGTGCTGTCGTAGCGGCGCAGTAGCCGTCCGCCCAGGCGGTTGCCGGTGCGACTATCCACTCGATCCAGCGCGTGCAGCATCTGCTGCGCATCGCGGAAGCGTTGCGATGGCGTCTTCGCCATCGCGCGGTCGATGAAAGCCTGCCAATGGCGTTTTTCCGGCGGCAGTCGCGGAATCGGATTCTGCACGTGCATCAGCGCGAGCGTGAGCGGATCGGGCGAACGGAACGGCAGTTTGCCGGTCAGCAATTCGAAGGCCATCACGCCGACGCTGTACAGGTCGGCGCGGCCATCGACGACGTCGCCGCGCGCCTGTTCCGGCGCCATGTAGCCGGAGCTTCCAACTGCGAGCCCGGCTGTGGTGATGCGGCTGGTGTCGCGCTTGGACAAGGCGATGCCGAAGTCGGTGAGAAACGGGCGATCGGCGGCATCGAACAGGACGTTCTCTTCCTTGACGTCGCGATGCACGATGCCGCGTGCATGCGCGTAGTCGAGCGCCGACAACAGCGTGCGCAGCACGTACACGATTCGTGGCTCGTTGTTGCGCAGGTCGCGCTGCGCAAGGTCGCCGTTCGGCAGGTACGGCATGATGTAGTACATCCGTTCGTCGGCGGTGCGGCCGACCTCATGGATGTTCACGATGCTCGGATGCGTCAGCTTGGCGATCGTGCGCGCTTCGTTCTCGAAGCGCTGCATGCTGGTCTCGTCCTGCAACGCCTCGCGCTCCATCACCTTGATGCTGACCGGGCGATCCAGCGATTCCTGCGTGGCCAGGTACACCGTCGCCATGCCGCCCTGGCCGAGCCGCTTCTCGAAGCGATAGCCAGGGATGTGCGGGAACTGCTTCGCCTCCTCGGCATCGGGCTCGCTGGTAGCGCGCGGTTCGAACGGGCTGACGGGTGTCTGCATGGTCTCGACGTGTGTTCTGCAATTCGGCCTGTCGGGCGATTGCAGCATACGGCAGGCCACGCCTCCCCGGAAGCGCGTGCCTGTGGCGTTTGATGATGCGGCAAAAGGTGTTACGGGTGCCTGATCCGGTTCCACATGCGGTGGAAGAATCCGGGCCGCTCCGGCGGTGGCTGGCGTCGTGCCGTCGTCGAATGCCGGTGTCTGGTTGTATGTTTTGTCGCCTCCGGCTGTGTCGGCGCGGCATCGGCAGTTGTGGAAGCGGGCTGGCTGATGGACGCAGCGGCGGCTGGTGCTGTCGAAGCCGCGGCGGCAACCGTGGGAGTTGGCGCGGTCGCAATCGGATGCCGTACCGTCACGATCGGTTTCGCGGGCGCGCGGATGCCGCCGAAATGCGGTAGTCGATCGCGCCCTGCATACAGCCCCATCGCCATCAACAATCCGCCGATGAGTACCAGCATGCGCGGGCTCGTCCACTTCGTCTCCGCGACCGAACGATCGAAGACGCGCAACGCGCGTCCGGAAAAATGGCTGCCGCTGCGACGGCCGACGTGATCGAGCGCGTCCAGCATCTGGCTCGCGCTGCCGTAACGGCGATCGGGCGACTTCGCCATCGCGCGATCGACGAATCCCTGCCAATGGCTCTTCACTGCCGGCAGGCGCGGTACCGGATCCTGCGCGTGCATCAACGCCATCGCGAGCGCGTCGGTGGATTTGAACGGCAGTTCGCCGGCCAGCATTTCGTAGGCGAGCACGCCGACGCTGTACAAGTCCGCGCGCGCGTCGACCACGTCGCCGCGTGCCTGCTCCGGCGCCATGTACGCCGAACTGCCGACCGCGAGCCCGGCAGTGGTGATGCGCACCGTATCCGACTTCGACAAGGCGATGCCGAAGTCGGTTAGCAGCGGCCGGTTGTCGGCGTCGAACAAAACGTTTTCCTGCTTGACGTCGCGATGCACGAAGCCGCGCACGTGCGCGTAATCCAGCGCGGACAACAAGGTGCGCAGCACGTCGACGATGCGCGGTTCGTCGTTGCGCAGGTCGCGCTGCGAGAGGTCGCCGTTCGCGAGGTACGGCATGATGTAGTACATGCGCCCGTCGGAAGTGCGACCGACTTCGTGGATGCCGACGATGCCCGGATGCGAGAGCTTGGCGATCGTGCGCGCCTCGTTCTCGAAACGCTGCATGCTGGTTTCGTCCTGCAGCGCCTCGCGTTCCATCACCTTGATGCTGACCGGGCGATCCAGCGATTGCTGCGTCGCCAGGTACACGGTCGCCATGCCGCCCTGGCCGAGTTTCTTCAGGATGCGATAACCGGGGATGCTCGGAAACATCATCGTGCCGCCGGTGATCGGCACCACGGTGGCTAGCGATTCGGCTGGATTGGCGGGTTGCTGCATGGTGTTGGAACAGCGATCCGTATTGGGTACAGGCTGGGTCGGTACAGGTGGGCCCCTTGCGCGACCAGCATAAGGCAGGCCGACGACCGTCGGAAGCGCCCACTGGCGCTGCCGTTCAGCTTTCGAGTACGGCCATGACCCTAGAACAGCAGCGACGACATCCTGCGGCGATAGGCGCCGACGAGATCGGCGTCCTCAATGGTGCGGAACGCGTCGATGAGCGCCTGCTTCGGCAAGCCGTTCTCGAAACCGCGATTGCGGCGGAGCATTTCGAGGAATTGATCGAGGCCGCCGGCCGCATCGCCTTCGATCAGCTTGTGCGCGCCGAGCAGATGGCGCGCGTGCAGGTCATCGGGATTCGCCGCGATCGCGGATTCGAGTACGGCAGTCGGCGGCGCGTCCTTGAGCAACCCGACAAAACGCAGGTGCGCATGCGCGCGAATGGCGCGGTCGTCGGTGGCGAGATTCGCAGGCAGCGCGTCGATGATCTGTTGGGCTTCGTGCGCGGCGCCTGTTTTCAGCAGGGCGATCGCGAGGTCGAGTTTCAGCGCATCGTTTTCGGGCGCGGCCGCGACTGACGCGCGCAGGCGCACGACGTCGGCGTGCGGATCGATGGGTGCATCGTTTTCCGGCGCGGCTTCCGCGACTTTCTCCGCAGGCTCGATGCCATGCTGCTTGAGGAATGCACGCAACTGCGCTTCGGGCACCGCACCGGGAAAGCCGTCCACGGGCTGGCCGTTCTTGACCAGGATCACGGTCGGGATCGAACGGATCTGGAACGCCGCGGCGATTTCCTGCTCCTTGTCCACGTCGATCTTCGCGAGCCGGAACGCGCCGTTGTAATCGGCCGCGAGCTTTTCGAGGATCGGCCCCAGCGTCTTGCACGGCCCGCACCATGTCGCCCAGAAATCGATCAGCACCGGCGCGGCGAGCGATGCCTGCAGGACGTCGGCTTCGAAGCCTTCGGTGGTGGCGTCGAAGACGTGCGGGTTGGTAGCGGTATCGGTCATGGCAAAGTCGTCAGAAGAATCGTGAAGGCGATTTGGGTATGGGTGCGGGCAGATACAAGTTCCGGCTCATACGGGTTCCGACTCAATAGCCTTCAAGTTCCTCGCCCTGCGCAGTTGTCGCAGCTTGCGTCGCCTGCGCAATCGGGGTCACCGCCGCGCCGTCGCGTTTGTAAACCACGCCAGCCTTCATCACGAATCCGACTTTCTGCATCAACGTGATGTCGGCCAGCGGGTCGCCTTGCACGGCGATGATGTCGGCGTACTTGCCGGCGCTGACGCTGCCGAAATCCTTCTCGTGCTTGAGCAGTTGCGCTGCGTGCGTGGTCGCGGTTTGCAGGGTGAATGCGGCGGGCATGCCGGCCTCGACCATGTATTCCAGCTCCTTCGCGTTCTGGCCATGCGGATACACGGCGGCATCGGTGCCGAATGCGATCCTTACGCCAGCGCGATACGCCTTGCCGGCGGTGGCCTGGATCACCGGGCCGACCATCCTCGCCTTGACCGCGACCTGCACCGGGTAGTAACCGGGCACTGCGGCTTTCTCCGCGACGAACTTGCCGGCGATGATCGTCGGCACATACCAGGTGCCGTGCTCCTTCATGAGCTTCATGTCCTCTTCGTTCATGAAGGTGCCATGCTCGATCGAATCCACGCCGCCGATCACCGCGCGGCGGATCGCCTCGGCGCCATGCGCATGCGCGGCGACGGTGAATCCGTAATCGTGCGCGGCGGCGACGATCGCCTGGATTTCCGGAATCGTCAGCTGCGCGTTGTCGACGCTCGAGCTTTCGTCGAGCACGCCGCCCGACGGCATGATCTTGATCAGATCCGCGCCTTCCTTGTAGTGCTGGCGCACGGCCTTCCACGCATCTTCCGGCGAATTGATGATGCCGTCCTTGGCGCCGTGATCGCCTGCCAGGTCGTGGCGATAGCCATCGGTATCGTCGGCGTGGCCGCCGGTCGAGCCGATCGCGGTGCCCGCGGTATAAATGCGTGGACCAGGCACGATGCCGTTGTTGATCGCGTTGCGTAGCGCCACCGAATCGTAGTCGTTGTCGGCGACGTTGCGGACGGTGGTGAATCCGGCCAGCAAGGTGCGTCGCGCGTACACGGTCGAGCGGATCGCATAGTCGGCTGCGTTCAAGCGAAACTGGTCGCTGTATTGGCTCGGGCTGGTTTGCATCGTCAGGTGCACGTGGCTGTCGATCAGGCCCGGCAGGCAGGTCGCGTTGCCGAGTTCGATGACGTTCCCGCCCTGCGGCGCGCCGGCCTGCACCGACTGGATGCGATCGCCAGCGACGGTGATGCTGGTCTCGCCGAGCATGCGTCCGGATTCGGAATCGAACAGATGCCCGCAATGCACGATGCTGACTGCGGGCGCTGCTGCGGGAGTCGAATCCTGCGCCGCGGCGATGGGTAATGCGGCGAGCAGGGCGATGACGAGCGGCAGGCGAGGTGTGCGCATGGTCGATCCGGCGTTGGCGATGGAAGCCGCAATGTACGCGCTGCGCGGCCGCTGCGCATAGTCCCGGCGCACGAGCCGGAGCGTTTCACGCGTCGATCTTTACGCGATCTTTATTCCGCAGCACGCAATTCCTACGCCTTCCTTATGCGCCGATGCCCAGAGTGAGCATGTCCTCGCTACGGGTCGGCTGCCATGGATCTTGTCTATCTCGCGTTGATCGCCGCACTCGCCATCGGCACGGCCGGCTACCTGTGGCTGTGCGATCGCCTCGGAGAAAAACGATGAGCACGCTCTATATCCTCGCAGCGGTCGCTTCGATCGCGCTCAGCGGCTATCTGCTTGTCGCGCTGCTCAAGCCGGAGTGGTTCGAATGAGCGCGAACGCATGGCTACAGCTGGCCCTCTACCTGATCGTGCTGCTGGCATTGGTCAAACCGCTGGGCGCGTACATGGCGCTGGTGTTTTCCGACCAGCCCAATCGCGTCACCCGTTTTGGCGGCGGCGTCGAGAATTTCGTCTATCGCGTCTGCGGCATCCGCAGCAGCGAGGACATGGACTGGCGCCGCTATTCGCTGGCGATGCTGGTGTTCAACATGGTCGGGTTGCTCGCGGTGTACGCGCTACAGCGCATGCAGCAATGGCTGCCGCTCAACCCGCAGCACTTTGGCGCGGTGAGCGCGGATTCGTCGTTCAACACCGCGATCAGTTTCGCGTCGAACACGAATTGGCAAGGTTACGGCGGCGAGTCGACGATGAGCTATCTCACCCAGATGCTCGGGCTCGGCGTGCAGAACTTCCTTTCGGCCGCGACCGGCATCGCGGTGCTGATTGCGCTGGCGCGCGGCTTCATCCGCCACACCACGAAAACGATCGGCAACTTCTGGGTCGACATGACCCGCAGCACACTGTATGTGCTGCTGCCGCTTTCGCTGTTGCTCGCGCTGGTGCTGGTATCGCAGGGCGTGGTGCAGAACTTCTCTGCATACAAGACAGTTCCGCTACTGCAGCCGACCACGATCACCGAAACCGTCAAGGACGCGGCTGGCAACGCGGTCAAGGATGCGCATGGAAAGGAAGTGACGAAACAAACTGTCGTGACTGAGCAAACGCTTCCGCTCGGACCGGCCGCATCGCAGATCGCGATCAAGCAGCTCGGCACGAACGGTGGCGGCTTCTTCAACGCCAACTCCGCGCATCCGTTCGAGAACCCGACGCCGTTCAGCAATTTCCTCGAGTTGTTGTCGATCCTGCTGATTCCCGCTGCGCTCTGCTACACGTTCGGGCGCATGGTTGGCGACACGCGCCAGGGCTGGACGCTGCTCGCGGCGATGACCGCGATCTTCATCCCGCTGCTGGTCGCGTGCACGCTCGCCGAGCAAGCCGGCAATCCCGCCCTCACGCATATGCACATCGACCAGGTCGCGTCGGCGACGCAGGCCGGCGGCAACATGGAAGGCAAGGAAACGCGCTTCGGCATCGTCAACTCGACGCTGTGGGCGACCGCGACGACGGCGGCTTCGAACGGTTCGGTCAATGCGATGCACGACTCGTTCACCCCGCTCGGCGGATTGATTCCGCTGTGGCTGATCGAGTTGGGCGAAGTGATCTTCGGCGGCGTCGGTTCGGGCCTGTACGGAATGCTCGCGTTCGCGGTCGTCGCGGTATTCATCGCCGGATTGATGGTCGGACGCACGCCTGAATACCTCGGCAAGAAAATCGAGGCCTATGAAATGAAGATGGCGAGTCTCGTCGTGCTGATTCCTTGCGCGTTGACGGTCCTCGGCACCGCGATCGGCGTGCTCGCGCCGGCCGGACTGGCGGGCATGGCGAACCCCGGCGCGCACGGCTTCAGCGAAGTGCTGTACGCATTCTCGTCGGCGTCGAACAACAACGGCAGCGCGTTCGGCGGACTCTCGGCGAATACGCCGTTCTACAACAGCCTGCTCGGCATCTGCATGTTCTTCGCGCGCTTCCCGCTCGCAATCGGAATGCTTGCGATCGCCGGTTCGCTCGCCGCGAAGAAACACGTGCCCGAATCCGTCGGCACGTTGCCGACGCATACACCGCTGTTCGTGACCTTGCTCGCGACCACGGTGATCGTGATCGGCGCGCTGACCTTCCTGCCGGCGCTCGCCCTCGGGCCGGTCGCCGACTTCCTCCATGTCACCGGCCACTGAACCATGAGCGCCACAACCATCCGTACCAGCGCGATGAGCAAGGAGCTGATGCTGCCGGCGATCGCCGACGCATTCCGCAAACTCTCGCCGCGCGCGCAAGTCCGCAATCCGGTGATGTTCGTCGTGTTCATCTGCAGCATCGCGACGACGTTGCTGTGGATACAAGCGCTCGGCGGTCACGGCGAAGCGCCGGCAGGCTTCATCCTCGGTGTCAGCATCTGGTTGTGGTTCACGCTGCTGTTCGCGAACTTCGCCGAAGCGATTGCAGAAGGCCGCGGCAAGGCGCAGGCGAATGCGTTGCGCGGCGCGCGCAAGGAAGTGCTTGCGCTCAAGCTTGCCGAACCGCGCCACGATGCGAAGATCACCCATACGACCGCGAGCGAACTGCGCGCGGGCGATTTCGTGCTCGTAGATGCGAACAACACGATTCCCGGCGACGGCGAAGTCGTCGAAGGCGCGGCGACCGTCGACGAGAGCGCGATCACCGGCGAATCCGCGCCGGTCGTGCGCGAATCCGGCGGCGACCGCAATTCGGTGACTGGCGGCACGCGCGTGCTGTCGGACTGGATCGTCGTGCGCATCGCCAGCAACCCCGGCGAGAGT
>Ga0105240_10002035_pt1 | contig 33314 bp, 29 predicted proteins | sample KBSC54metaG_FD_80426 | JGI IMG/M metagenome (GOLD analysis project Ga0105240, IMG submission 80426) | Corn rhizosphere microbial communities from Kellogg Biological Station, Michigan, USA - KBS C5-4 metaG | ecosystem: Host-associated > Plants > Roots > Rhizosphere > Soil | place: Michigan, USA... | reverse complement strand
AGTTGCTTGCCGCTGCCAGCGAGGTCCATCGGATTCGAGGGGCACCGAGTCGGTGAAAGTTGCCTCGACCTGCTGGTTTCCGATCGTCTTGTCGTCGAGCTGAAGGCCGTCGAGGCGCTGGCATCGATTCACTGGGTCCAGGTCCGGTCGTATCTCAAAGCGACGGGGTGCCTTCTCGGTCGCCCGCCAGCTAGATCTCCACGCCCAGCACGAAGCCCGGGTACATCGACACCCGCGTCTGTCCCGAGTCCAGCACCTTCTCGACCGACGAGGGCGCGATGTTCGCGTTCTTGTCGGCGTCGCGCACCAGCACGTTCAGCGTGGGGCCGGCGATGACCGAGAAGTGACGCGCCACCTGCCAGCCGCCGATCACGCGCAACGTGGAGAGCACCAGCTTGCCCTTGCTGTCCGAGAAGTCGTGGGTGGGCGACGTGGCGCCCACGTCGACGTCCAGGTACGACAGGAACCCGCCCAGCGGGCTTTCGAAGGGGGTGTGCAGGCCCAGCGCCAGCATGGGGGCGTACAGCGTCCCCTTCAGGTCGGTGGCCGGCGTGGCGGACGCCCCGTACATGCCGTCAGGCCGCATGCCGATGGCGACGATGTTGTAGACGCGGTGGCCGCCGATCTTCACGCCGATGTTCGCGGCGGTGGTCTCGTTGCCGTACACCACCAGCCGCAGCTGGCCGTTCTTGCGGGCGTAGCTGATGAGGCCGATCGGCACGCCGTGGTCCTCGTCGGAGATGTTGATGAGGCCCAGCTGCAGGCCATGGCTGACGCCGGTGGTGTTGACGATGCCCAGCTGCAGCCCGTGCAGCTCGCCCGCGTAGTTGGCGGCCGCGAACTGGCCGCCGCTGACCACGCCGCGCGCGCCGTTGAAGCCGGCCGCGAACTGCGCGCCGCGAAAGTCGCCGCCGGTCCAGTTGAGCCCGGCGGCGGCCTGCAGGCCGTGCCCGTTCCCCAGCGCCACGTTACCGCCGCTGGCCGCCTGCACCCCGCGCAGCTCGCCGCGGACCACGTTGGCGCCCGCCGCCATCTGCACGCCCAGGAAGCTGCCCCCGACCGCGTTGGCCCCCGCCGCCAGCTGCGCGCCGCGGAAGCTTCCCCGGACCACGTTGGCGCCCGCCGCGGCCTGGATGCCGAGCATGTCGCCGCCCACCAGGTTCGCGCCGGCCGCCATCTGCCCGCCGCGCGCGTCGCCGCCCACCAGGTTCGCGCCCACCGACCACTGGATCCCCCGCATGGTCTCGTCGACCAGGTTCGCGCCCAGCGACAGCTGCAGGCCCTCGATGCGCGCGGCGCGATCGGCGATCAGCGAGATGGCCACGTTCTTCACCAGACGCTCGTTGGGTGAATCGGCGCCGGGCATGGGGAACAGGCCCAGGCTGAACGGCACGCGGCGGTAGACCGGTCCGGGTGGGGGCGACGCCACCGCCGTCGCGACCGGTCCCGGGGCCTCCACCGTCGCCACGGGCGGCGTCGACGCGCCCGCCTCGCCCGGCTCCTCGCCGCCGTCGCCGCGCGCGCGCGCCAGCTCCAGCGGCTTCGCCAGGTGAAACTGCAGCCGATCCACCTCGGTCCGCTGGCCCGCCTCCAGCGTCACCTCGGCCTCGAAGCGCGCGTCGCCGGCGGTCATGCTGACCAGGTAGTGCCCCGGCTCGAGGCCCAGCTCGACGGGGTGACCGGCCACCTTGCGCAGCTCGGCCACCAGCTGCGCGTTCGGATCGCGCACCGCCACCGCGCCGTGCACGTCGGCCCCCAGCACCAGGCCGGCCGACGTCGCGCGCACGTCCGTCATCACCAGATCGCCCGAGCCGTTCAGCTGGATGTCGTACGCGGCGTGCTGGGCGCCCCCGCGCGTGCGCTCGGTGCGATCCAGCGTCTCCTGCGCGGCGAACTGGTACGCCTCGAAGAAGGTGACCCGCCGGTCGCGGTTCGCGTCCGCCGCGCCACGCAGGCCCGACACCAGGTAGTGGGTGAAGAACGAGGCGGCGATGCGGTCCGACTCCTGCGCCACCTCGTTCGCGGAGCTGGAGGTCAGGAACGCGTGGCCTTTCACCTTCACCGAGTCGTCGGTCATGAAGGGCGCCCGGAACACGCCGCCCTTGCCGCGGGTCATGGCGCCCGACGCGCACGAGTCGAGCACCGCCACCCGCACGTCGGCGGGGATGCTCTCGATGCGCGCGCGCAGCTCGCTGTAGGTCAGCTTCTCGCCCCGCAGCAGCAGGCCCTCCTCGTCGGAGTGGCCGGAGTAGTAGAAGATCAGCTCGATGCGCTGGTCTCCGCGCCGCGAGCCGGCCACGCTCTGGCGCAGCTGTTCCAGCGCGCCCAGGAACTGGTTGCGATTGGTGTCGGCGGCGAAGACCAGGTCACCCGGGTTGACGCCGCCCATCTCGGTCAGCACCTTCGACACGGCCTGCGCGTCGCTGGTGGCGTAGCGCAGGCGCACGCGGCCCGAGCCGCCGTCGTTGACGCCGGCCAGAAAGGCGAAGCGGCGGATGCGCGGCGTGGAGTCGGCGGCGGCCGGCTGCGCCACGGCCACCAGGACCAGCGCGGCGACCACGCCCAGCAGCTTCACCTTCGGCAATACGATCTTCATGGGGTCACCTTCTTCAGCAACAGAGATTCCTGAGACAGCTCTGCCGGCAGGGCCAGCGCTTGCGTCTGGGCGGCCGCCGGCGCCTTCGCCAGCGCCTGGGCCGCCGCCATCACCACCCCGGTCGAGAACGGCTGCGCCGACGTGACCAGGAAGAACCGCTCGAAGCCCGGCGACTCGTCGAGCTCGTACGAGGTGGGCAGGCGCACCGCGCCCGCCGCCGACAGCGCCACTGCCGTCCCCGGCGTCACGGGCAGGTGCTGGGTGACGCCGCCGCCGCCGTCCACCGACACCACCACGCCGAAGCGGGCGTCACCCGCGGTGTAGGCCAGCTGCAACAGATCGTGCGGCCGCACCGCCGCGCCGGCCACCAGCTGCTCGACCTTCGTGCCGGCCAGCGACGGCGCGCGGAAGGCCAGCAGGTGGGTGGCGCCCTTGGTGGTGGTCTCCTCCTCGCCGGCGGGGGCAGCCGTCGTGCCCGACCTGCCTCCCGCGCTGGGGCCCCGTGTCCCCACGTAAACCACCAGCGCCATCGCCGCCACGGTGATGGGTGACAGCCACAGCAGCCGCCGGCCGCGCGGCTGCTGGCGGGGCACGCGCGCGGCCTCCTCGGCGCGCAGGCGGATCCGCGGCACCATCAGCGTCGCGGGCAGGCGCTGCAACGTCTCCCGATCCTCGTGCGCCACCGCCGCCAGCCGCGCCGCCACGGCGCCCTCGCCCCCCAGCTGGGCAGCCAGGCGCGCCCGAACGTCGCGCGCGGTGGCCGGGTCCAGCTCGCCCTGGGCCAGCCGTTCGATCATCCAATCCGAAACCTTGTTCTCGCTGTTGTCGCCCATGGTCATGCTCCTTCGACTGCGCGGGCGTCGATCGTCTCCAGCCGCGCGCGCAGCGTGCGCAGCCGCTTGCGGACCCCCGAGACGGAGAGGCCGCTCTCGGTGGCCACCTCCTCCAGCGTCATGCCGTCGACCAGGTGCATGACGGCGATGGCCTGGCTCGAGGGTCCCCGTTCGGGCTCGTCCCCGAACAGCCGGCCCAGGAGGCCCCGGGCCACTGTCCGCTCCTCCATGTCACCGCCGCTGGCGGCGATGCGCATCAGCAGCTCGTCATCGGGCGTCTCGGGCCGGCGGCGGGTGGTGCGCAGCCGGTTCAGGCAGGTGTTGGTGGCGATTCGCAGCAGCAGCGCCGACGGCGTCTGCGCCTCCAGCTGGTCCTCGTACCGCAGCAGCTGCACGAAGACGTCCTGCATGGCGTCCTCGGCCTGGGCCTCGCTGCGCAGCAGCTTGCGGCAGCGCCTCAGCACCATGGGCCCGTACCGCACATAGAAGCCTTCGACGTCGATAGCCAATGCGCTCTCCCCTCTTCCATACCCCAACGACACCGGACCCCGCCCAAAGTGTCACCACGATTTTCGCCAGTGATCTCGCGGCGAAGACGGGGTCCGGCGCCTCGAAGGAGCAGTTGCCCCTCGCTGCGCCCGCAATCCGCTGGTCGATCAGTAGCTGTCGACCAGCGACATCGCCCGTACGCCGGCGCGCACCGCCGCTAGCGTCGTCGGGGTGCGGGGCCGGAACACGACGGTCGTGGTCTCGCCCGGCAGCAGGTCGAAGTCGTTGTCGTCGAAGGCGCCGTCCACGGCGGGCACGCCGGTGGCCCGGTCCGTGGTCGACAGCCAGACGTCGCGCGCGTAGCGGCGGGCCAGCAGCCGCACGGTGAACGCGCCGTCGTCGCGCGCCTCGACGTCGACGTGAAGATCGGGCACTGGCAGCTCCAGCTCCTTGGCCTTCACGAAGGCCAGGACGTTGCGGCTGAGGCGCGTGGTCCCCTCGGTCAGCTCGGCCACCAGGATGACGCGGCGGGGGTCGGCGCCGCCCAGGACCTCGCGCCGCGAGACGTTCGCCAGCAGGTGGCTGGCGTTCGCCGGCAGCCGCAGGTCCTGATCGCGCCGCCATACCTCGCGACCGTTGAAATCCAGCAGGCGCAGGGACAGGTGCGCCGACACGGGCGTGCGCCGGTCGGAGACGCCGTACACCTTCACGACGCCGTCCTCCTCGACGGGGCTGACCAGCACCGGCGCGAAGAAGCGGCGCGCGGCGTAGTGCAGCGCCTTCCAGCGCCCGAAGTAGTCGATGCCCGACCAGGAGGCGACCGGCCAGCAGTCGTCCAGCTGCCAGTACAGGCTGCCCCAGTTGTGGCCCATCTGGCGGCGGTGCGCTTCGGCGGCGTACTTGATGACGGTGGCCTGCAGCACCTGCCCCACGTACAGGAACGAGGCGAAGTCCTTCGGCTTGCGGAAGTCGCGGCGCAGGTAGGTGTTGATCAGCTGGTTCCCGCGCGGATGCCGCTGGTGACTGGACATGACGGGGCCGGCGATGTCCCAGTCGCCGGGCACGGCGTAGCGGGCCACGGTCGACAGCTCGGGGAAGGATTGAAAGCCGTACTCGCTCATGAAGCGCGAGGTGTTCTGGGCGTACTTCGTGTACGGCTCCTCGGCGTGCCACACGCCCCAGTAGTGCATGTCGCCCCAGTTCAGCTTGTTGGCCGGCACGTCGTCCTCGTTCGCGCTGGGCGAGCTGCGCGTGTAGAAGCGGCCGGGATCCTCGGCGCCGACGATACCCGGCAGCATCACGTGGAACAGCTGCTTGTAATCGCTCCACAGCTTGTCCTGCACGGCGCGCGACAGGCCGAACTTCCAGGGCCAGCCCCAGCCTTGCCAGGCCGCCTCGATCTCGTTGTTGCCGGCCCACAGCGCCAGGCTGGGGTGGTTGCGCAGGCGGCGCACGTTCTCGATCGCCTCGCGGCGCACGTTCTCGACGAAGGCGGGGTCGCCCGGATACATGCTGCAGGCGAACATGAAGTCCTGCCAGACCAGCAGGCCCAGCTCGTCGGCCAGGTCGTAGAAGCGGTCGTCCTCGTACACGCCGCCGCCCCACACCCGGATCATGTTCATGTGGGCGGCCGCGGCCGCGCCCAGCAGCGCGCGGTAGCGCGGCTCCGTCACGCGCGGCAGGAAGCTGTCGGCGGGCACCCAGTTCGCGCCCTTCATGAACACGGGCGCGCCGTTCACGCGCACGGTGAAGCTCTTCCCCGGCTTGCCGCCCTCGTCGTCGCGCCGGTGGACGACCTCGATCGTCCGCAGGCCGATCTTGGTGCGGCGCGCGCCGCGGGCCACGCCGTCCCAGGTCAGGCGCGTCTCGACGGTGTAGCGGCGCTGCGCGCCCAGGCCGTTCGGCCACCAGCGCTCGGGCTTGTCGATCTGCAGCGCCACCTGCACGTCGCTGGTGCCGGCCTTCACCGGCACATCGACGGCCACCGGAGTGGCGCCGGGCTCGTCGGGCAGGGCCACCTCGACGCGCGCCTGGCCCGCCCGCGCCGCCTGCACGCGCGCCTTCACCGTCAGGCGCGCCACGTTCGCGTCCAGGTGATCCTGGAAGATCTGCACGTCGTCCAGCCGGGCGCCGCTCCACGGCTCCAGCGTGACCGGCCGCCAGATGCCGCTGGTCACGAAGCGGGGGCCCCAGTCCCAACCATAGTGATAGGGCGCCTTGCGGGTGAACATGCTCACCATCTCGGGCGCCTGATCGTTGATCGCCGGCAGCCGATAGCCCAGGCTGTCGTACAGCGGCTTCACGTGCTCGATGGGCGAGCGGAAGCGGACCACCAGCACGTTGTCGCCGTCGGTCAACTGCCCCTTCACGTCGACGCGCCAGGTGCGGAACATGTTGGTGGCCCACAGCACGGACACGCCGTTCAGGAACACCTCGGCGTAGGTGTCCAGGCCCTGGAAGACCAGCTCGACGTGCTCCTCTGCGCGCGCGGCGGCGTCGGCGCGGAAGGTGGTGCGGTACTCCCAGCTCTCGTGCTCGATCCCCTGCTGGTCCTTCTCGTTCAGCCGGTAGAAGGGATCGCCGATCTTGCCGTTGGCGAACAGGTCGGTGTGCACGCAGCCGGGCACGGTGGCGGGCAGCCAGGGCTCGGCGGGCGCGTTGGCGCGCTGCACGCGACGAAACGACCACGGGCCGGCCAGCGGAGCCGCGGCGATCGGCGGGGCCAGGCCGGCCGCGTTTGCTGCAGCCGGGTGCGGAGGTCCACCGGCGCCGCCGGTAGCGGGGTCCGCGACCGCGCCCTGCGGCCCCGCCACCAGTCCACCGGCGATTGCCGCCACGCTGAGGCGAATCGTCATGCCTGCTCGCACTATGGAACGGGCATACCACGAGCGCGGCAGGCGACCGAACGCGCGGTCAGAACTGCGCGAACGCCTGCAGGCCGGCCAGCGTCGTGGCGGGCGTGACGGCTCCGGTCAGCGGCGGCGCGAGAAACGGCGCCACGGTGAATGACGGCCGCGCCCGCTTCGTCTGTTCGATCCGCGCGGCCGCGCGCTGGTACGCGTCCACCGTCTCCCAGACGGTCAGCGCGGCGACCCCCGCCAGTGAGGCGATGGCCAGCGTCTCGTCGAAGTACGGGTGCGGGTCGTAGCTGCCCGAGTCGGAGACATCGCCGTGCGCGATCAGCTCGCTGACGGCGAAGGCGGTGGTGCCGGCCAGCAGCAGCCGTCCCGCCGTGAACAGCGCCGCGCGATCGAAGTCGGACGTCAGCAGATGCCCGGAGGCCGGGCCGAACAGGCCCAGGGACAGTCCGCTGAGAGCAACGATCTTCCGCGACGCGGTCACGTCGCCGGAGGGAACGGTCGCCGCGAGCATCGCCCCGTACCCGAACGCGGTCACGCCGGCCGACAGACCCACCGCCGTCCAGGGCGAAGGGTCGCGGTCTGCCGGCGCGGCCAGCGGCGGCGGCGCGGCGCCGCTGCCTTCGGCGGCGGGCGCCCGTGCCGATACGAGCGAGACTCCCGCCATCAAAACCGCCAGAACAGGTCTTGCCGGTCGCATGTCCGGCACGACAGCAAGCCATGTTCCACGCCGTCCCGCGATGCGCGGCGCACCGGCCTCCGAGGAATCGTCGCCCGGTAGCGGCGGTGGACCGTCGAAGATTCGACAGCGGCCGTCAGCTTTCTCGTCGCGCCGTCGCGCTAGCGGCAATGCCATTCTAAGTGAACGGCATTGCGCCTAGCGGCGCGGCGGGTACTTCTTCAGCTTCAGCTGCAGCGTGCGGCGGGCGATGCCCAGGCGGCGGGCAGCGGCCGAGACGTTGCCGTCGCAGTCGCCGAGGACGCGGTGCATGTGCTCCCACACGGCGCGCGCCAGCGTCGGTGTGGGTGCCTGTGGCTCCGGCCGGGCGGCCAGATCAGCCCCGGCCCGGAGCGTCGCCAGCAGCTCGACCGGGTCGACCGGCTTCGCCAGGTAGTGATACGCGCCCCGCTAGACCGCCTCGACCGCCGCCGCGATGCTGCCGGAGCGGTCGATGAACACGACCTTGGTTCGCGGGCTGATCGGGCCCAGCGCCGCGATCAGGTCGACCCGGTGGACGTCCGGAACGTCCGTGTCCACGACCGCGAAGTCCGGCGGCTGCTTCTCGGCCGCGGCCAGACCTCCCGCCGCGCTGGCCGCCGCGGTCACCGCGAATCCCCGCTCGCGCAGGACGCGAGACAGGGAGTCGCGGTCCACGGCCTCGTGGTCGACCAGCAGCACGGACGGCCTGACCGGCTGCCCCGAGGGCCGCCTGGTCGGCGGCGCCGCCGTCGTCCCGGCCATCATTCCAGGGCGAAGGCTTCGACCGTGCCTTCGGTGAAGTGCGGCACCAGCAGCCGCGCGCGCTTGGTGTCGTAGCCGATGTCTGCCGGCGACTTCTGCCCGGCCAGCGCCACCTGGAACGTGCCGCCCAGCTTGCCCCGGTAGATGCTGGAGGTCTGGTAGCTGGCGACCAGATATCCGTCGCCCAGCCTGACGATGCCGGCCAGACCGCCAGCGGGCAGCTTGGTCACGTCCTGCCGCTTGCCGTGCGCGTCCAGGCGGTAGATCTCGTCGCTGCCGAACGGGCTGACCACCGGCCCCTCGTCGGACCAGGCCAGGCCGTCGGGCCGGCCCAGCGCGCTCCCCTTCGCCAGCGGCCGCGCCCGGTTGCCCTTGATGACGTAGACCGCCTCGGTGCCCGAGCCGTCGAACTCCCCCTGCGGCGGGCCGACGTCGGTCAGATAGAGCTTCCCGTCGGGGCCCGCCGCCAGATCACCGAGGAACGTCGCGCCGGGGACGGCGATTTCCCCGCGCGGGGCGCCGGTCCGGGCGTCGAACGTGCGCACGACCGAGATGTCCGCCACGTAGAGCGTGCCGTTGACGATGGCCAGCCCCTTCGGCGCGTCCAGCTTCACGCCGTTCTTTCCGCCCTCGATCCACTTCAGCGCCGTGATCTCGCCGGAGGGCGACAGCACCGAGATGAACCCGTTGTCGTCGCGGTCGGTGGGGTTGCCGTTGACGTTGGAGACGAGGTAGCGGTCGCCGGCGGCGTCGTAGAGCACGCTCTCCGGCGCCGAGAGGCCGCTGTACCTGGATAGCGGCCGGCTGGGCGGCGCCGACGGGGCGGGCGCCGCAGGCGTCGAGGCCACGGCGCTGCCGAATGCGCCGGCCGCCAGCGCGCCGCCTAGCAGCAGAGCCCCTGCCATCGATGAATGTCGCATGAACGAATGCCGAGTCATGGAATCCTCCCTGTTGGTGTGGTGGGCGACGCGCGGCGGGCTGCCGCCTACTTGCTGACGACCGTGATGCCGTGCGGGCGCGCCGGCCCCGTCGGGATGTCGCGGTTGAAGTCGAGGTTGAAGCCCGGATCCTCGACCAGGTGATCGTTCACGATGTCGAACGTGTGGATCTTGTGGTCACCCTCGACCTGCACGACGCCGCTGGGGAAAAGGTCCTGCACCAGGAAGTAGTCGGCGTTCACCAGCCGGTCCTCGGTGGGGCTGAACTGCACGTAGTGCGGGCCCGAGTTCGCGCCCAGCTCGACGACGTCCAGGACGGTCGGATGCGCGCGATCCTCGATGTTCAGGTAGACGATCTTTCCGTCCAGTCCCTTGTAGTTCAGCGAGATGGCCAGGCGCGTGCCGGCCTTGTTGATCACGAACAGGTGGGGCCACACCTCCGCGGCCCCCGGCAGCGCGTACTGGTTGAAGTCGAATACGGGCGTGGACGTCCCGGCCAGCGGATCGATCAAGTACAGGTGGCCGTCGAACACGCCACCCACGTAAGCGCGCAGCCCGGGATCGCCCGGGATCAAATTGATGTCGAGCGTGCCGGCGGGCAGGTTGGGGTCGCCAACCTTGATGGTCTTGGTGATGGTGCGGTGGGCGAGGTCCCACACGCGCACGCTGCCGCGCGCCTGGATACCGCCGTTCACGATGCCCGGCACGACGTTCAAGGTGTGCAGCGGGCAGACGAAATCGCTGGTCAGCAGCAAGTTGTGCGCCTCGTCCAGCGCGATGCCGTGCGGGTTGAAGCCGTCGAGCGGCGGCACCGCCGGCCAGAAGCCGACGGGCTCGTTGTTGGCGTCGTACTCGACGACCCGTCCGGGGGCTGCCCCCGCCGCGCCACCCATGTAGGTCTGGAAGAAGCCACCGCCCGAACGCGTGGCCCACGCGTCGGCGATCGAGGCCAGCGTCGGCAGCGTGTTCGCCTTCACGAAGATGGGCGAGCGCGGGTTCTGGATGTCGAAGAAGAAGGCCTGGTTCTGGACGCGCAGGATGCTGAGCAATCCGCCGCCCGCCAGCCACTTCTTGTCGGCCGACACGCCGACGTGGTGGGGCTCGTTGCCGATGGCGCCCGTCGACAGCGGGATCGCCGTGGGCAGCGAGTTGGGCAGCGGCACGGTCTTCACCACCTTGCCGTAGGTCGGTGAGCCCTTGTCGAAGTCGACGACGCCCAGGAAGTCGGGCGCCTTGTGCGCCTTGTCGCTGGCCCACACGAACAGCGTGTCGGTGGCGGCGGCCTGTGAGATCGGCAGCAGCGTGGCGGCCCCGAGCGCCATCGCTGCGAACATCCTGCTGGTTGACGGACGCGTGTACATGATCCTGGCTCTCCTTCGTGAATGAATGACCGCGGCACCCGTGACGGCGTCCGCGAAACTGGACACGCAGCCGCCCTGAGCAACTGCCATGCCTCGCGACTGCGGCCGTGGGGGCGCGCCCCGCCCAGGCGGCATTGCAGCCCGGCGGGCAATCGCCCGCCTAATTTGCCGCTGGCGCTGCAGTCAGGTGCGCGCGGGCAACCACCCGACGGCCCCGGGCGTCCGTTCATTAAAACAGACAAACATCTTGCCTCCGTCGGCCGTGCGAATTATTTTCGCAGGGGGAGCGCGGCACACCGCCGCGAAGCGACTGCCCCAGGAGGACTGTCCGTTGACGCCGACGCATCTCTTGACCCTGCCCCCCTCCCAGCCCGCGGCGCCCTGGCGCGCCAAGGCCTCGGTGTTCGAGGACCCAAGCTCGCGGGCGCTGCTGACCCGCATCCGGCAGCTGGCGCCCAGCAACGCCACGGTGCTGGTGGTGGGAGAGACGGGCACCGGAAAGGAGATCATCTCCCGGCACATCCACGACCTGTCGCGGCGGGCCGGTCAGCCGTTCGTGGCCGTCAATTGCGGCGCCTTCTCGCCGACCTTGATCGAGAGCGAGCTGTTCGGACATGAAAAGGGCGCCTTCACCGGCGCGGTGGGCGACAAGCCCGGGTGGTTCGAGGCCGCCCACGGCGGCACGCTGTTCCTCGACGAGATCGGCGATCTGCCGTTGCCCCTGCAGGTGAAGCTGCTGCGCGTGCTGCAAGAGCGCGAGGTAGTGCGGCTGGGCGCGAAGCGCCCCATCCCGGTGGACGTTCGCCTGGTCGCCGCGACGAACGTCCGCCTGGAAGAGGCGGTGGCGGCCGGGACGTTCCGGGCCGACCTGTTCTACCGGGTCGCCGTGGCCAAGGTGACGATCGCCCCGCTGCGCGAGCGACCGGGCGACATCCTGCCGCTGGCCCATCACTTCCTGGACGTGTACGCGAACGCGCGCCAGGCGCCCGGCCCGCGGCCCACGCTGACGCCGCCGGCGGCGCAGGCGCTGCTGGCGCACTCCTGGCTGGGGAACATCCGCGAGCTGGAGAACGCGATCCACTACGCGGTGCTGGTCTGCCAGGACGGCCGGATCACGCCGGACGATCTGCCGGTCGCCAGCCTCCCCGCGCCGGCGAACACGGCCGTTCCCGCCATCCCCACGGCCGTGGCCCCGCCGTCCCAGGCCCGCCAGGCCTTGCGTACCGCGCTGGATGCTCTGTTCGCCGAGGCCCCCGAACGGCTGTGGGCGACGCTGGAGGAGACCATCATGCGCGGCGCGTACGAGCACGCGCGCCACAACCAGCTGGCGACCGCCCGCCTGCTGGGCCTCAGCCGCAGCGTCGTCCGCGCGCGGCTGCTGGAGTACGGCGTCCTGGCCCGCAGCGAGCGGGACGAGCGGCCGCCGGCGCCCGAGCACCCGCAAAGCCACGTGCTGGTCGTGGAAGACGACGACGTCGTGCGCGCCTCCCTGGGCGAGCTGCTGGAGGACTCGGGCTATCAGGTGTCCTTCGCCGAGAACGGCAAGGTGGCGCTGGAGGTGCTGACGGGCGGCCGCACCCCCGACGTGATCGTGCTGGACCTGAAGATGCCCGTGATGGATGGCTGGCAGTTCCGCGCCATCCAACAGGTCGACCCGCGGCTGGGGTCGATCCCCGTGGTGGCCATCAGCGCCGACCGCAGCGCCGCTGCGGTCCCCATCTCGGCCCACGCCTACCTGCGCAAGCCGCTGGACGCCGACGAGTTCCTGCAGACGGTGGCCCGCACCCAGCGCCTGCGCCCCGCTGGCGCCGCCAGCCTGCCCGTCAGCTGACCGGCGCGGGCGGTCGCAGCGGCAGCTCGACCACGAACCGCGCGCCGCACCCCGGCTGGCTTTCGAGGCGGATCGAGCCCCCCTGCCCCGCCACGATCTCGCGCACGATGAACAGCCCCAGGCCCAGCCCGCCGATCGAGCTGGTCGAGTCCCCGCGCGTGAAGCGCTCGAACACCGTCGCCTGCTTCTCGCGGGGGATGCCCGGCCCCTCGTCCTCCACCACCAAGATGGCGACGCGTCCGTCGCAGCTGAGCGACATCTTCACCGGCTTTCCGGCGGCGTACTTGATGGCGTTGATCAGCAGGTTGTCGATCACCTGCTCGACGCGCATCTGATCGAACGACCCCACCACGTCCGGCGCGATGGACACGGTCAGCGCGCTGCCCACGCGCGCGAACTGTTCGTCCAGGCGGTTCGCCACCTGGCGCACCACCTCGCTGAGGTCGACCTGCTGGAACGTGAAGGCCAGCTTGCCCGCCCTGATGCGGGAGACGTCCAGCAGCTCCTCGATCAGGCGGGTGAGGCGCACCACCTGGTTCTCGGAGATCTCCAGCGTCCGCGCCACCGAGTCCCAGCGGGCCTGACCGGTCTCGGCCCGCGCCACCTTCTGCTTCGCCATCTGCACCTGCAGGCGCAGGGTCGTGAGCGGCGTGTTCAGCTCGTGCGAGGCGATGGACAGGAAGTCCTCGCGGTCGCGGATCGCCTTCTGCGCCAGCTCGTACAGCAGCGCGTTCTCGACCGCGCTGCCGATCCGGCGCGCCAGCTCCTCGGCGGTGCGCGGCTCCAGTCCGCGCAGGTCGCCCGCGGCGGGGGCGCTGACCAGCGTCAGCGTGCCCAGCGCCTTCCCGTGCACGGCCAGGGGCAGCGCCTGCTCGTGCTGCTCTGCCGGCTCGCCGCCGTCGCCGCGCCGCGGACGGCCCACGGCGACCGACCAGGGTCCTTCGCCTTCTCCGTCGCCTGGGGCCGCCAGCTCGATGACGCAGCCGTCGGCCAGGCGCGGCACCACCAGGGCGGCCACCTGCGCCAGCGTCTGCTTGTAGTTCAGCGACGAGGCGAGCACCTGGCTGGCCTCGTCGAGGAAACCGAGCTGATCGCGCGAGCGCGCCAGCTCGGCGGTGCGATCCCGCACCCGCACCTCCAGCTCGGCGTACGAGCGATCGAGGAGTTGCCCCATCTGGCGCACCGAGCGGGCGAGCTGTCCCAGCTCGTCACGCGACCGGGGCACCAGCGCGGTCGTGAAGTCGCCGCTGCCGATGCGGACGGCGGCCACGTTCAGCTCACGCAGGCCGCGCGAGATCGATCGGCTGGTCAGGAACGTCAGCGTCAGGCCGATGCTCTCGACCGCCAGCACCGCCAGCGTCAGCAGCGTCAGCACGACGTGCTCGATCCAGCGCGAGCCGACCCCCAGATCGTACGAGAACTCGTCCTCCAGCGTGGTCAACCGCTCGTTGAGCTGCTTCAGGTTGGCCAGGCTTTGCGTGGCGGCGGCGCGATCGCCGCCGGCGACCGCCACGCGGTAGGCCAGGCCCGCCGACTTGAACTCGCCCAGCAGCTGGTCGGCGGCGCTCCAGACGTCGATGGCCCGGGCCAGGTAGGTGACCGAGTGGAAGCGGCGGAGCAGATCGATCATCGGCTCGATGTCGGCCGGATCGATGCGGCCGCGCAGGAAGCCCTCCCGCACCACCTCCAGATCGGGCGAGGGCTTGAACAGCTCGAGGCGCGCCATGTGATCACCTTCCGGGACCTGCATGGCGCTCAGGAACGCCTGGAAATCGGCCTCGTCCTTGGTGGTGCCGTAGCGCTGCAGGCTGATGGCGGCGTTCTTCTGCGACTTCGACCACAGGCCCTCGCCCCCCACGAACGCGCGGGCGGCGGACAGGGTGTGCATGGCGAACCGCAGCGTCGCCAGCTCACCGAAGATCAGGAGCGCCATGATGCCGACCACGAAGTACAGCTTCTTGGCGATCGAGATGTCTTTCCACAGATCGACCAGCTTCATGCGACCCCATGTCGTCTCGTCGGCGACGAGACAATTCTGTACTCACATCGGCTCGAGATCGGCCGCGACGAAGCGATCGTCCTCGAAACGCGCGCGGAACAACGCACCGTTGTCCAGCGGCGGCGGCGTCAGACCTGTGACAGCGTGGACGAACGAACGAATGGCGCCGCCATGCGAGACGGCGAGCACGGCCCCGTCATCGGGCGCGGCGGCGGCGATCTCCTTCAGCGCGGCCATCATGCGCGCCACCACCTCGGGCTGCGGCTCGGCGTCCGGCGGCGTCGAGCGCCGGTCCGCCAGGTAACGCGCCCAGGCCGCGGGATGATGGACCTCGCACTCGGCGCGCGTCAGGCCCTCGAAGCAGCCGAAGCCGCGCTCGCGCAGCCGGTGGTCCACCGTCACGGGCGTCAGGCCCAGCGCGCCGGCGACGATGTCGGCCGTCTCGCGCGCCCGTCCCAGATCGCTCGCGTAGACCCGCACGATGCCGCGGTCGCGCAGGCGATCGCGCAGCGCGTGCGCTTGCGCGCGACCCACGTCGGACAGCGGAATGTCGGTCCTTCCCTGCCATCGCCCCACCCGGTTCCACTCCGTCTCGCCGTGCCGCGCCAGAAAGATGACCCGCCCGCTCACCACCCCTCGCCCGCTTTCGGCTCGATTCGCCTCACGGCGGGAGCATGAGCGCTCCGACCCCGGTCAGCAACCGGAAGCATCGCCCGGCCTTCCCGTATGGGGGGCGATCGGTGTAAATGGTGACCGAAGGGTCAGGATGGGAGGCACTCCCACTGCATTCAGGGAGGTCACGATGGGGGACAGAAGCCAATCGAGCGTTCTGATGGGCGCGCGGCTGCGGACTTTCGCGGCCAGCGTCGGGACGCTGGCGGCGCTGGCCGCGTTCGACTCCGGCTGCACTGACAAGAAGCCCAGCCCGGCGCCTCCGGGCGTGGGCGGGCAGGCCGCGGCGGGCGCCGCAGGCACGGGACAGGGCAGCAATGGAACATCCGCGGGGTCAGGCGTCTCGAGCGGCGTCGACCTGGGCTCGGGCGGCGACGTCGGCTCGGGCGGCGTCGACTTCGGCTCGGGCGGCGACGTCGGCACCGGCGGCTTCGTCGGCTCGGGCGGCATCGACGGTTCCGGTGGCTACCTCGGCACCGGCGGTGTCGACTTCGGCACTGGCGGCTTCATCGGCTCGGGCGGTGTCGACTTCGGCACCGGCGGCTTCATCGGCTCGGGCGGTGTCGACTTCGGCACCGGCGGCTTCATCGGCACCGGCGGTGTCGACTTCGGCACCGGCGGCTTCATTGGGACCGGCGGCGTCGACTTCGGCACCGGCGGCTTCATTGGGACCGGCGGCGTCGACTTCGGCACCGGCGGCCACGTCGGCTCCGGCGGCGTCCCGGGGGCGGCGAGCACCAGCGCCAGCCCGCACGGTCTGATCACCGGCAGCGGTGGAACGGCGGGCTTCGTGCTGTGTCCGACGACCGGCGCCGGCACCGCGCCGGCGACCGCCGATGCGCTGCGCGTCGCGCTGACGGGGAGGTGGTTGTCGTGCCTCTACACGTTCCGCGGTGGCGAGGACGGGGACGCGCTGGGCACGCAGGGCGACGGCATCGAGCTGAAATCCGACGGCCGGTACTGGCACCTCACGCGCAACGGCGCGGGCCAGCTGACCGGCATCGCGGGCGTCGACTCCGAGGGAGACGTCTCGTACGGCCTCTCGCCGTCGGGCGCGCCGCAGGTGACGTTCCGGTCGGACCTGAACCAGGTCCTCAGCGCCACGCCCCTTCTCACGGCGGGGCCCACCGTCCTGATCATCAGGACGGCGAACGCAGAGCACCGCTACATCCCCGCGCCCTGACCTCCACGGACGACAGAGTGACCCCTGCCGCCGCGGCCGGCGCGCCCCGACCGGCGCGCTGGAGCGGCGACTGCGTCTTTCTGCTGATCCTGACCGTGGCGCTGCTGCTGGCGCGCATCCCGGTGGCGGTCGTGCGCTACTTCGATCCCGACGAGTTCGAGCATTCGCACGCCGCCTGGTGCGTCTTCAAGGGGCTGGTGCCCTACCGGGACTTCTTCGAGCACCACACCCCCTGGTACTACTACCTGCTGGCGCCCTTCTTCTCGCTGCGCTGGTTCGCGGTCGATCAGTCCTTCGACAGCGCCCACCATTTCCTGCTGTTCGCGCGGGCGACGTCGCTGGCGCTGTGCGCGATGGCGGTGCTGCTGCTGGCGCTGGCGGGGTTCGTCGGGACGGGCCCGGGACGTCGCACCGGACTGCTGGCGGGCCTGCTGCTGGCCGCCCAGCCCGTCGTGATCCAGAAGACGCTCGAGATTCGCCCCGACGCGCTGGCGCTGCCTTTCTTCGCCGGCGCCTTGTGGTTGCTCTCGCGCGGCCTGGTGGAAGCGGACGACCGGCGCCGCCTGCGCTGGTTCGCGGGCGGTGGCCTGGCGCTGGGCGGCGCCATCATGTGCACGCAGAAGATGCTGTTCGTGCTGCCTGGCGCCTTCACCGGCCTGGGACTGTGGGCGCTGGCCGGGCGCCCGCGCTGGTCGCCGCCCCGCTGGACGGCGCTGCTGGTGGTGCTGGCCGGCGTGGCGCTGCCCGGACTGCTCACCTGGGCGGCCTTCGCGCTGCACGACGGCGGCGGCGCCTTCCTTCGCAACAACTTCCTGCTGAACGTGAAGTGGCGCCTGCGGACCGGCCGGAACGTGCTCGAGACGCTGGCGACGTCCTGGCCGGTGGCCGTGCTGGCGCTGGTGGGCGCGCTGCCGACGCTGCGGCGACTGCAGCGCCGCTCGTCGCCCGCGCACGTCGACGTCCTGTTGCTGTGCACGCTGGCGGGCTTGCTGGCCGGGATCGCCGTGATGCCCGTGCCCTACCGGCAGTACTACCTGATGCCGCTGGCCGTCGCCTGCTTGCTGGCGGCGAAGGGGCTCGTGTCGCTGGTCGACCTGGCGCCGCGCCGCGCGCGGCCCTGGCTGATCGCCGGGGCCGCCACCGTGTTGATGCTGTGGCCGGCGCGGGACCTGAAGCAGACGTTCGCGTACCAGGACCCGGGGCAGATGAATCGCCTGCGCTACGTGCTGGAACACACGGCGCCCGACGACCCGGTCATGGACGGCTGGCTGGGCACCGGCGTGTTTCGCCCGCACGCGTTCTATTACTTCTTCATGCACCCCGAGCTGCGGGCCATGGTGTCGAAGCAGGAGATCGACGGCTACGCGAAGGCGCTGGAGACCGGGAAGATCCGCCCGGCGCTGATCACGCTGGATCGCGATCTGGCCGGGCTGGGGCCGCGCTTCGTGGCGTTCGTGCGCCGCAACCTGGTCACGCGCGACGGCCTGTTCTACCGGCCGACGCGCGCCCATCCCGAGGCCCTCTCGACCGTGGCGCGGTTTCCTGCCTGCCCCCCCGCGGGCCGCCCCAGCACGCCGGCCGATCCGGCGTCGTTTCGCGCCGCGGTCACGCGCCGCTGGGCGTCCTGTCACTACACGTTCGTGGGCGCCGAGGACATCGACGCGCTGGGCACGGAGGGCGACGGCATCGAGATCCTGCCCGACGGGCGCTACCGCCACCTGATGCGCGACGGCGCCGGCAGGCTGGCCACCAGTCCGGGCGTGACCTCCGAAGGCAGCGTCAGCTACGGCATGACGCCGTTCGGCGCCGTGCAGATGATCTTCCACTCGGACCTGGACCAGACACTGGCTGCGGCGCCGGTGCTGACGGCCGACCCCACGCTGCTGATCGTCCGCACGCCCAGCGCCGACCACCGCTACGTCCCCGCCGACCAGTGACCGTGACGGGCAGAGCCCGCCCTTCACCGGCGTTCCAGTCGTGCGACGAATGAAAACGAAGGCGCGCCGCTCGGGTCCCCGGCGTCAGGGGGCGAGGCTGGCGCAGGCAGGATCGCTGGTGCTCTGGGCGTCCAGACGGCCCAGCACCGCCTGCACGTCGGCCAGCGGGGCGGGCACCACGCTGCCGGGCGCCGAGGCGCCGATGCCCAGCGACTCCCCGTCCGGCCGGCGCAGCACCAGGATTCGCCCGTCTACGGGTCGCGAATCGACCCCGAACACAGGTGTGTCGGTCCCGAACGCTGCCACGACGGCCGGCGCGCCGAGCACCCGGGTGAGATCGGACGTCGTGACCACGTGCGCGTCGCGCGAACAGAGAGGCAGCGCGACCATGCACTGCCGGGTTGGCATGGCGGGGTCCGAGAACGTGCGCGTGCGCGTGTACAGGGCCGGCGGCGCGATCGTCGCCGCGTCGATGCTGACCCCCAGACCGCCCTCGGCGCCGTAGCTCATCGACAGGGAAAGGGTACAGGCCTGGTCGTGCGCCTCGCCGCCGGTGCAGACCGGCGTCGCGCCGGTCGGCGGACCCGCGCACGGGTCGGGCTGCGCCGCGCCGAGGGAGACGTCGAGCACCCCGGCCGCGGTGGGGAGCTGAAAGTCCTGCGTGACGTCACGCCCCCCGGTCATGTTCAGGGCCGACGTGGCGTCGTCGTACACGTGGATGGCGATGCGATAGCGGCCCGCCGGCAGGGCGCTGGCGCGCGCGCAGCGATACGTGCCACGGTCCTCCTCGGTGACCTGGTAGGCGTCCCACGAGACGGAGGCGAACTGGCCGGCGGCGATCTGCGTGCCGACCGGCTGCGGGCAGGCGCCACACTGGTTACTGCCGGTGCAGGAGGCCTGATCGCAGCTGCAGGCGCAGTGATAGACCGGCTCGAGAAAATCGCGGTAGCCCGACGCGCACGAGCTGACGCCGAAGTCGATCCCCACGCAGCCCTGATGCACGTACAGCGGCGCCCCGCTGTCGTTGCGGAACCGGATCTGCGTCGGGTACGGGGCCGCCTGCCCGGCGGCGTCGATGCTGCAGCTGGGATCCACCGCCGCGCCGCCCGCGCCGCCAGCCCCGGCCCCACCAGCACCTCCGGCGGCCGTTCCCCCTGCGCCGGAGCCACCGGCTGCCGTTCCCCCGGTGCCCGCACCGCCGGGACCGCCGCCCCCGCCTTCCCCACGACCGCCCGTAGACGTCCCGGCGCTTCCCCCCGTCGACGTCCCCGGCCCCGAGGACGGACGCGCGTTGCAACCCCCGGCACCCAGCGCCAGCGCCACCAGAACCAGCGCGCCGCCGGACCAGAACTGCGCAATCCTGTCGGGGGTCCTCAGATTTTGGAGACGATCGGCCCCGAAGGGACGGCCAGAACGCGCGGTTCGCATCATCGCCCCCGTGGGTATCAAGCGGCGTGCCACCGCCGCACCCTCAGAGGTCGACGATCGTGACGCCGTCGCCGCCCTGCCCTTTGCCGCCGGGCGCCCACCGCTTCACGTACGGCGACGCCGCCAGGTAGTCGCGAACGATCTTCTTCAGCGCGCCCGTGCCGTGGCCGTGCAGGATGAACACGGGCGAGCGATCTTCCAGCGCGGCGCGATCCAGATACGCCTCGACGGCGTCGCGCACGTCGTCGGCGCGCTGGCCGCGCAGATCCAGCGTGTTGGTGGCGGACGGCACCGCCCAGCCCAGGCTGTCGGCCGGCGCCGTGCCCGGCGCGCCAGGCACCACGTCGCCGCGCAGCTCGGCGGCGCGCGCGTTGGCGCGGCGGATGTCCTTGCGGTTCGCCGGCGGGGGGGCCGGCCTTCCCGCTCCCGCCTGGCCGATGACCGAAAGCTCGCCCAGGTGCACGCCCAGCGTCACCTTGCCCATCGTCACCTTCAGGCGGCCGCGCTCGTCCGGCTCGGACGCCACGACGGCCTCTGCGCCCAGCGCGTTCAGCCGCACGCGCGCCCCCACCTGCAGCGCGGCCGGCGGCGCCGCCGCCGGTGCGGGCGGCTCGGGAAGGTCGCGCAGCGCGGCCGCCGCGGTGTTCGCCAGGGCGGCCCGCGCGTCCTCGGCGGCGCGCGCAGAACCCGCCTCCTGCGCCTGGCGCACGATGGCGCGGATCGCTTCGCGCGCCTCGCGCACCGCCGCCTCGATGGCGGCGCGCGAGTGCACCGCCAGCTCGCGCTCGCGCTTCTGCAGCGCCTCGCGCGCGCTGCGCTGGTCCTCGGTGGTCGCCTCCAGCTCCTGCCGCGCGCGCGTCAGGCGGACCGTCTCTTCTTCCAGCGCCGCCTCGCGCGCCTCCAGCGTGGCGATCACGTCCTCCAGCGCCGCCGTCGTGCCGCCCGCCAGCTCCTTCGCGCGGGCCAGCACCGCCGGCGGCATCCCCATGCGCGCCGCCACGTCGAACGCGTAGGAACGGCCCGGCGTCCCGGTGCGCACCCGGAAGGTGGGCGTCAGCTTGGTGCGGTCGTACTCCATCCCGGCGTTCTGGAAGCGCGTGTCGGCCTCGGGCAGCGCCTTCAGCGCGTCGGCGTGCGTGGTCGCCACCACCAGCACGCGCTCGCCCAGCTCGGCCAGCGCCTCCAGCGTGGCGCGCGCCAGCGCCGCGCCCTGCTCGGGGTTCGTGCCCGCCATCAGCTCGTCCAGCAGCACCAGCACCCGCCGGTGCGCCGAGTCCTCCTGCGGTCCCCCGGCGGCCCGCAGGATCGCGGCCAGGTTCGCCAGGTGCGCCGAGAACGTCGACAGATCGCCCATCACCGACTGCCGGTCGCCGATGTCGGGCAGCACGTCGGCGAAGAAGCCGATGCGGCTGCCCGGCGCGGCGGGCAGCAGCAGGCCGGCCCGCACCATCAGCGCCGCCAGGCCGATCGTCTTCAGCATGACCGTCTTGCCGCCGGCGTTGGGGCCGCTGACGATCAGCACGCGCGCCTGGTCGCCGCCCAGCACGATGTCGTTCGGCACGACGCGAAAGTCCTCCTGGGCGGCGCGCAAGGTCAGCAGCGGGTGGCGCGCCTCGCGCAGGTCCACGAAGGTGTCGTCGACCAGCACCGCCGGGCTGCCCCCGTAGGCCTCGCCCAGCCGCGCCTTCGCCGAGATCACGTCCAGCTCGGTCAGGATGTCGATGTCGGCGCGCAGAAGGTCGGCCGCCTCCGCCACCTGGTTGGACAGTCCCTCCAGGATGCGCCGGATCTCGTGCTGGATGGCCAGGTCGGCCACCTTCAGGCGGTTGTTCAGCTCGACGATCGCCACCGGCTCGACGAACACCGTCTCGCCCGTGCGCGAGCTGTCGTGCACGATGCCCAGCCCCATCGACTTCGCCGACGCCTTCAGCGGCAGCACGTACCGGTCCTGGCGCACCGTCCAGAACTGATCCTGCATCACCGGCGCGTGCGTCTCGTCGCGCATCAGGCGCTCGATGTCCGTGCGGACGCGCGCCCCGATCGCCTCCCGCTCGCGGCGGCGCCGGGCCAGCTCGGGCGACGCCTCGTCCCGGATCTCGCCGGCGGCGTCGAAGGTCTCGCGGATGGCGCGCCCCAGCTCGCGGCAGGGGTCCAGCAGCGCCGCCTGCGCCGCCAGCACGGGCGTGGGGGGCCGGCGGCGGTCCTCCGGTCGCGGCGCGCCCTCGTCGTCGGCCGTTGCGCAGAAGAAGCGGCGCGCCTCGGCGGCGATCTCACACAGCAGCGCGATGGGCCGCAGCTCGTCCGGGCCCAGCACCTGCGCTGCCTGCGCCGCCTCGATCGACGGCCGGACGTCGTCGAACCCTAGCGACGGCAGCTCGATGCCCCGCCCCAGCACCAGGGCGGCCTCCTCGACCGCGACGGCCAGCGCCCGCGCCGCGTCCAGGTCGGGCGCCAGGCGCGCCGGATCCCCCAGCGCCTCGCAGGCGGCGCGCCCCAGCGGCGAGCGCGCCTGCGCGGCCAGCCGGCCCACCAGCTCGGGCCAGTCCAGCGACGCCAGACGCGCCGCCGGTGATGCGCCTTCGCCCTCGTTCAAAGCAGGCGACTCTTCACCTGGGTGTAGAACCCAGGCGCCGTACAGAAGCGGAACGCGAACCGGCCCAGCGCCAGAGTTTGACCGTCGCGCACCAGCGCCTGCTCGCCGGGGGCCAGGCGGACGTCGCCCACGAACGTGCCGTTCGTCGAGCCACAGTCCGACACCATGATCCCCTCGGGCAGGAACTCGAAGAAGCAGTGCCGCTTGGAGATCGAGTACTCGGGGATCATCACGTCGGTCTCGTCGGATCGGCCCACCACGATGGGCCCGCGCGGCGAGTGGGGGGCCTTCTCGATGGTGAACACGCGATTCACGAGCGCCATGTGCCGCACCTCGCCCGACGGGGTGGCCACCACGGTCTTGCCGTTCCAGCTCTTGTTCTTGGCCTCTTCCACCAGCTCGGCCGTCTTCCCCAGCACGATCAGCATGGGGGTGCGGTGCGCGCGCTTGAAGACGATATCCCCCAGCCGGCGCAGCTCGTCACGGAAGTCGTCCAGGTAAATCGCGGACATCGTGTGACGGACGACTATACCCCCCTCCGACGGCTCCGACGCAGAAAGCTGGTGAAAGCCGCGGCGGTCAGGGCTTGTTGCCGGCCCCCGAGGGGCCGTGGTCATGCCCTTCGTCGTGCCCTTCGTGGTGCGCTCCGTGGTCGTGGTGACCATGGTCGTGGCCGTGATGATCATGGTCGTGCTCCGCCTCCTCGGCGGCGATCTGCTTGCGCACGTCATCCATGTCCAGCGCCTGTACCTTCCCCATCAGCTCGTCCAGCGACGCCGCGGGCACCATCCCCGGCCGCGCGAACACCAGCACCTGATCGCGAAACACCATCAGGGTGGGAATGGACTGGATCCCGAACGACCCGGCCAGCTCGGGCTGGTCCTCGGTGTTGATCTTGCCGAAGGTGGCGTCGGGATATCGCTCGGCCGCATCCTCGTAGATGGGCGCGAAAGCCCGGCACGGCCCGCACCACGGCGCCCACCAGTCGATGACCAGGATCCCGGGCTTTGAGACGTGCTGTTCGAAGTTCTCTCCGGTCAGCTCGACGGTCGACATGACATCCTCCCTGTTTCCAGTATGAGCTACCCTAGCGACGTGGTCGAGGTCAGTGAGCTGTGCAAGACGTACCGGGTCCACCGTCGGCCGCCGGGGGTGTGGGCCGCCCTGCGCTCGGTGATGGTCCGCAAGACCGAGGCGGTGCAGGCCGTGGCGGGGCTGTCGTTCCGCATCGCCGAGGGCGAGCGGGTGGGCTTCCTGGGCCCGAACGGCGCGGGCAAGACCACCACGCTGAAGGTGCTGTCGGGCCTGCTGCATCCCACGTCGGGCCGCGTGTCGGTGGCCGGGTTCGTGCCGTTCCAGCGCGCCCCCGGCTTCCTCAAGCAGATCACCCTGGTCATGGGGCAGAAGCAGCAGCTGCTGTGGGACCTGCCCCCTGCCGAGACCTACGCGATGAACCGCGCCATCTACGAGGTGCCGCGGGCGCAGGCCGACGAGACCATCCGCGAGCTGACCGCCCTGCTGGACGTGGGGGACCTGATCCAGAAGCCCACCCGCCAGCTGTCGCTGGGCGAGCGCATGAAGTGCGAGCTGATCGCGGCGCTGCTGCACCGCCCGCGCGTGCTGTTCCTGGACGAGCCCACCATCGGCCTGGACGTGTCGATGCAGGCGAAGATGCGCGAGTTCATCCGCGCCTACAACGAGAAGTACGGCGCGGCCGTGATCCTGACCAGCCACTACATGGACGACGTGACGGCGCTGTGCCCGCGCGTGATCGTCATCGACCACGGCAAGCTGATCTACGACGGCGATCTGAAGGCGCTGGTGCGGCGGGTCCGTCCCGACAAGCGGCTGACGCTGCGGCTGTCGGCGCCGGTCGAGCGGCCCGTGCTGGAGAAGCTGGGGACGGTGGTGACCCACGACCAGGGCCACACCGTGCTGTCGGTGGCGCCGGCGCTGCTGAACGCCACGGTGCAGAGCGCCCTGTCCACCTTGCCGGTCGCGGATCTGTCCGTGGAGGATCCGCCCCTGGAAGAGGTGATGCGCGAGCTGTTCCGCGGCACGGCGGTCGATGGCGCGGACGCGGCCGGTCGTCCCGTTGCCGCGGAAGGCGCGGCGTGAGCGTCGCCCCGCTGGACCGGCCGCCGGGCGGCGACGGCGCCCCCACGTTCTGGGGCGGGCTGCGGCAGGCGGCGCGCGCCTACCCGACGCTGCTGCGCGTGGGGCTGTCCGAGGTGGTCGCCTACCGCGCCGAGTTCATCGTCTGGATCCTGACCACCAACATGCCGTTCGTCATGCTGGCCATCTGGCACGCCGTGGCCGCCGAGGGCACGGTGGGGCGCTTCGGCCGCGCCGACTTCGTGGCCTACTACCTGGGCGGCTGGACCATCCGGCTGGTCACCAGCACCTGGCTGGTGTGGGAGCTGAGCATGGAGATCCGCGGCGGCACCCTGTCGACGCGGCTGCTGCGGCCGCTGCATCCGCTGTTCACGCTGGCCGCGCAGCACATGGCGGCGCTGCCCATGCGCATCCTGGTGGTGACGCCCGTCGTGGCGGCCATGGTCTTCATCGCGGGCGACAAGCTGGCGGTGCGGGATCCGCGCATCCTGGCCATCTTCCTGGCGTCGCTGGTGGGCGCCTGGTTCCTGATCTTCTTCACCATGGTCTTCCTGGGCTCGATGGCGTTCTTCGTGGAGAGCGCGATCGGCATCTTCGAGCTGTGGCTGGGCCTGCACGCCATCCTGTCGGGCTACCTGGTGCCGCTCGAGCTGCTGCCCCGCTGGGTGGCGCGGATCGCGCGCCTGTCGCCGTTCGATTCCATGCTGGCGTTCCCGCTGGAGACGCTGACCGGCAAGCGCGACCTGACGGCGGCGCTGGGCAGCCTGGGCGTGCAGTGGCTGTACGTGGCGGCGATGGCGCTGGCCGGCCTGACCGTGTGGCGCCGGGGCGTGCGTCGCTACGTCGCGTTCGGCGGCTGAGCCCTTCAGGCGAAGATCGCGCGGGCGAGCAGGAACAGCCCGGCCGCCACCAGCACGGCGCCGACCGCGCGGGCCAGGCGGGCGCCGGCCGGGGCCAGCCGTTCGGCGGTGACGGCCACGGTGACGGCGCCCATCACGGCCAGGTCCATCAACCCGGCGACCAGCAGCACGGCGGTCAGCCCCGCGCAGCACGCGCCACAATGAAGGCCCAGGCGCACGCCGTGCCTCAGCGCGCTGCGCGCGTCCGCCCTGGGAGGGACCAGCCGTAGCCCGCGGCAGCAGCCCAGATGCCGCGCCTTCCAGGGCGTGACCTGCAGAGCGCCCGCCGCCAGCACGACCACCGCCATGCCCAGCGGCGCCGCGCGCGCCAGGGCGGGCCATCGCATGGCCGCGCCCGCCACCGCCACCCCCAGCGGAAAGCTCACCGCCCCCTGCGCCGCCCACACCAGAAAGTAGCCGGCGCTCACCAGCAGGCCCAGCGCCCCCCACCGCCTGCCCCGGTCGATGTCGGCGACAGCCTGGCGGTAACGCCACAGCGCCGGCACCAGCGAGGGCAACATCATCGCCACCATCATCAGGGTCCACATCCCCAGGTACAACGCCGCGGCGCCCAGCCAGGTCTGGTCGGGCATCCGCATCCAGGCCATCGACATCGTCCACCCGCCCGGCATCGCCATGCCCGGCATGTCCGCCATCGACGCGCACCAGACGATGGTCCCCGCGGCGCTGGCCAGGAACAGCGCCGCGCACACGCCCAGGAACCAGGAAGAGCGACGACTCGGCTGGACGGGCGCGTCCCTCTCGCCGCAGCAGCCGCGTACGTTCACCACCACCCTCGCGAGGTCCATTGCCGGCGTCATGGCGTCACTTGGCCTGGCCGTACTCGTCGTGGCGGCGCCACCAGGCGCCCTGCTCGTTCCGGCCCAGCGGCGCGCGATCCAGCCACTGGTACATGCCCCACAGCCCATCAAGCCCGCGCGCGTACGTCGAGTACGTGTGATAGACGGCGCCCCCGTCGCGCACGAACGCGCTCATCCCCGGCCGCTCGCGGATGAACGTGGGCACGTCGGTGCCGACCGAGGCCGCGAACTCGGCGACCGGTCCCTCGCTGTCCCTCAACAGCCAGGCCTCTTCCCGCGCGTAGTTGTACTCGGCGCCCCCCTCCCGTTGCTGCGCCTCGCTGATGCGCACCCGGAAGTCGTCGTTGAAATCCGTCCCCACGGGCGACGCCCAGGGGAACCGCCACCCCATCCGCTTCTTGTAGGCCTGCAGCTTGGGCAGCGGCGCCCGCGACACCGCCGTCAGCATGACGTCGTGGTTCGCCAGGTGCACCGCGAAGCCGTCGAACCCGTCCGCGATCGACGAGCACGACGGGCAGCCCGCCTTGTAGTCGGGTCCGAACATGAAGTGATAGACCAGCAGCTGCGAGCGGCCCTGGAACAGGTCCTCCAGCGTGGCGCGGCCGCCCTCGGTCTCGAACTGGTACGTCCTGTCCAGGCGCACCCAGGGCAGCTCCTGCCGGCGCCGGGCCAGCTCGTCGCTGCGGCGGGTCAGCTCCTTCTCGTCCTTCAGCAGCGCCAGCCGCGCCGCCAGCCACTGCTCGCGCGTGCCCACCGGGTGCTTCGTCGTTCGCGTCTCTTCGTTCATGGTCGTCTCCTGTTCTGGGGTCGCCAGCGACCGCGTCGTGCGGCGCCGCTGTCGAGATGATGATTAGCGCCGGCCCGCCCCGGGCAGGGAGTAACAACGGCGACGGGGTTAAGATCGCGGCGGTCGGCATGGAGACGGACCAGGCCATCGCGGCGGCGGCGGGCGCGCTTCGCGCGGGCGATCCCCTGGGCGCCCTGAAGCGCGTGGCGCTGCGCGAGGACGCGGACGCGCTGGCGCTGCGCGGGATCGCCATGGCCCAGCTGGGCGAGCTGAAGCGCGCGCGCGAGCTGCTGCGTCGGGCCAGCCGCGCCTTCGGGCCGCGGCAGACGCTGCAGCGCGCCCGCTGCCTGACGGCCGAGGCCGAGGTGGCGCTGGCGGCCCGCGACCTGACGGCGGCGGCGCGCGCCCTGGACGAGGCGCGCCGCGTGTTCGTGGCCCACGGCGACCACGAGAACGCCGCCCACGCCGGCCTGCTGCGCCTGCGGCGGCTGTTGCTGCTGGGCCGGATCGACGAGGCCGCCCAGGCGATCACCGCGTTGCCCCGGCTGCGCGAACCGCGGCTGGGCGCCGTGGCGGGTCTGATCGCCTTCGAGATCGCGGTGCGCCGCGGTCAGGCGCGCGCGGCGCGCACGGTGCTGGCGGGCGCGCGCGCGGCGGCGGTGCGGTCGGGCATCGGCGCGCTGGTCGCCGAGGTGGAACGGGCGGCCGACGCGCTGGTGCTGCCGGCGGCGCGGCTGATCGCGGGGGAGCAGGTTCAGCCGCTGGCGCTGGCGGAGGTCGAGGCGCTGCGGGCGTCGTCCGACCTGATCGTCGACGGCTGCCGGCGCGCCGCGCACCAGGGCGGGCGCGCCGTTTCCTTCGCGCGAAGGCCGGTGCTGTTCGCGCTGCTGCGGCGCCTGGCCGAGGTGTGGCCCGGCGAGGCGCCGCGCGACGATCTGATCCAGCGCGCGTTCGGCGCGCGGCGCAGCAACGCCTCGCACCGGGCCCGCCTGCGCGTCGAGCTGGGCCGGCTGCGGCAGCAGCTGCGCGCCTTCGCCGACGTCCGCGCCACCACCGGCGGCTTCGCCATGCTGCCGCGCCGAGCGAAGACGCAGGTGCGCATGCTGGCGCCGCCGATCGAGGGCCCCGACGCCAGCGTGGTGGCGCTGCTGGCCGACGGCGAGGCGTGGCCGACCTCGGCGCTGGCGGTGGCGCTGGACGCCAGCCAGCGGACCGTGCAGCGCGCGCTGGCCGCGCTGGAAGAGGCGGGGCAGGTCCGCGCCCTGGGCGCCGGCCGCTCGCGGCGCTGGCTGGCGGCGCCCGTCACCGGAATCGCGACGACATTGTTGCTGCCCATGGCGGGCGACGCCGCCTAGCCGGCGGTAGAGTGGCGATGCGATGGGCAAGGAACACGACCGGACCGAGCCAGCCGAGATCCTGCGCGAGTACGGCCCCTTCGAGGGAGAGCCGCACATCGCCGGCGTGACGTTCGACGGCCAGCGCGTCTGGTTCGCCGACGGCGCCAAGCTGCACGCGTTCGACCCGCAGAGCGGCCAGGAAGGCGCGGCGCTGGACGTCGCCTGCACCGCCGGCACCGCCTTCGACGGCAAGCACCTGTTCCAGATCGCCTCCGGCAGCATCCACAAGATCGATCCGGCCAGCGGGCGCATCCTGGCGACGATCCCGGCGCCGGGCGGCGGGCAGGACTCGGGGCTGGCCTGGGCCGAGGGGACCTTGTGGGTCGGGCAGCACGCGCACCGGACGATCCATCAGATCGATCCCGACAGCGGCGCCATCCTGCGCACCATCGAATCGAACCGCTTCGTGACGGGCGTGACCTGGGTCGACGGCGAGCTGTGGCACGGCACCTGGGAGGACGACGCCTCCGACATTCGCCAGGTCGACCCGCGGACCGGCGAGGTGCTGGCGCGGCTGACCATGCCGGCCGGCACCATGGTCAGCGGCCTGGAATCCGACGGGCGCGACGTCTTCTTCGCCGGCGGGGGCAAGGCGGCCCGCGTGCGCGCCGTACGCAAGCCGCGCCGCCGCCCGCGCTAGACTGCGCGCGTTCATGAACACGCTGGTTCGCTACGCCCGCCTGCTGGCCACGCAGCTGCGCATGTCGACGGTGACCGCCATGCAGTACCGGTCCGACTTCATCCTGCGCGGCGCGATGTCGCTGATGTGGCTGGGCGTGACGCTGGTGCCGCTGGTAAGCGTGTTCCAGCAGCGCGCCAGCGTGCGCGGCTGGACCTTCCCCGAGGCGCTGGTCGTGGTGGGCTGCTTCTCGCTGATGAAGGGCGTGCTGGAGGGCGCCATCAGCCCCAGCCTGACCAGCGTCGTCGAGCATGTCCGCAAGGGCACGCTGGACTTCCTGCTGCTGAAGCCCGTCGACGCGCAGTTCCTGGTGTCCACGGCGCGCGTCGAGCCGTGGCGGGTGATGGACGTGGTGGGCGCCGCGGGCGTGTTCGTCTACGCCTTCCATCGACTGGGCCACGCGCCCGCGCCGCAGGCCGTGCTGGTGGCGGCGGCGCTGCTGGCCGTCGGCGTGCTGGTCCTGTACGCGCTGTGGATATTGATCGTCAGCGCGGCGTTCTGGGTGGTGAAGGTCGACAACCTCAGCTACCTGTTCGGCTCGCTGTTCGACGCCGGCCGCTGGCCCATCGCCGTCTTCCGCGGCGTGCTGTGGTTCGCGTTCACGTTCCTGTTCCCCCTGGCGCTGATGACCAGCTATCCCGCGATGGCGCTGCTGGGCCGGCTGCAAGCGCCGACGGCGCTGGCCGCGCTGGGGGGCGGCCTGGCGTTCGCGTCGGTGGCACGCTTCGTCTGGAAGCGCGCGCTCGGGTTCTACACGTCCGCCAGCTCGTGACGGCGGGCTGCGGGATGACAGGCGACGGGAAGCCCCGCCTGGCGGCTCACCGGCGCCGGAAGATCAGCGACAGGTTGTTCGCCGGCATGGCCACGACCTCGGGCTCGCCGAAGCCGGCGTCGCGGGCCAGCGCGGCGACGTCGGCCAGGTCGCGCACGCCCCAGCGCGGATCCTCGGCGCGCAGCCGCTCGTCGAAGCGCTGGTTGCTCTCCGCCGTGTGCTGGCCGTCGCGCTTGAACGGCCCGTAGAGAAACAGCACGCCGGCCGCGGGCAAGATGCGCGCGGCGCCCGCGAACAGCGCCTGGGCCGCCGACCAGGGCGCGATGTGGATCATGTTGATGCAGACGATCGCGTCGGCGCGCGTGACCGGCCAGGGCCACCGCTCCACGTCCAGCTCGACGGCCGGCGCGACGTTGGCGAGACCGCCCGCCGTGGCCCAGGCGGCGACGCTTTGCCGGTGCGCGGGCACCGGATCCGATGGCTGCCAGCGCAGCGCGGGCAGCGCCGCCGCGAAGAACGCGGCGTGCTGCCCGGTGCCGCTGGCGATCTCCAGGACCAGCGCCTGCGGCGGCAGCACACGCTGCAAGACGGCCAGGATCGGCTCGCGGTTCCGCTCCGTCGCGGCGGCGTGCAGCCCGCCGGCGGGCACCGGCTGAGGATCGAAGAACATGGCGGGGGAACTAAGTCGAACGACGGCCGCGCCGCGCGCGGGCCAGCACCACGACCGCCAGGGCCAGCGCGGCCAGATCCAGACCTGCCGGGCCACCAACGCCGCAGCTGCATCCGCCGCCCGACGCCGTGGGGGTGACGCCCGCGCCAGCCGCGCCTCCCGCGCCCCCGGCCATGGCGCCCGCGCCCCCGGCCTGACCCTGGTTTCCGCCGGGCCCGGACGGGTTGCCGCCCGACCTGCCCCCGACCAGGCCCGCGACGGAGGGCTCACCGCGTCCCGCGGCGCCGCCGTGGCCGCCACGACCCCCGCCGCCGGACATGCCCCCGCCGCCGGCGCCTCCGCTGCCGGCAGGGCTGCCCGCGCCGCCCCCTTTGCCTCCGGCGCCGCCCCCCGCGCCGCCGCGCGCCTGAGTGCCGCCGAAGCCACCACCCCCGCCGACGCCACCACCCCCGCCGACGCCACCGCCGCCCGAGCCGCCCGCGCCGGCGGAGCCGCCGGCATCGCCACCCTGACCGCCCACGCCACCGTCGGGCGTCGGTTCCAGACGCTCGGTCGTGCGGATGCCGAAGGTGAACCCGTGCCACGTTTCGGGCTTGGGCACCGTCCACGAGAACGTCGTGAACGTCCCCAGGAACTGGATAGTGCCGTGCCCCTCCGTGCCTTGCAGGACGTTGTTGGGTAGCTGCACGAGCGCGGTCGCGCTGCCACCGAAGTACCCCACACCCTGGCTGACGATGGTGAACGGCGCGTCGAAGTCGTAGGTGATGGTCTGGCCGCTCTGGCCCAGGCTGACGATCGCCATGATCGGGTCCTTGATCGGCTCGGAGAGGGTGACCGTGTAGATCTCGTTGTCACCGCCGGACAGGCGCAGGATGTCGGCGTCGGGCGGCGGGTTCTCGACCTCGCTGCTGATGTACGGCGCCGACGGCAGCCAGTAGTTCGTCCCCTGGCCGTTCGTCTGCGCGCCGTACAGCATCCCCGGCGCGCCCGAAGGCGTGATCGCCGCGAACGAGACCCGCACCGTCGACTGGTCGGGCAACGTGATCAGCCCCGAGGCCGTCCCGTTCTTCACGTCGGCCGCCGACCACTCGACGTAGCTGTAGACGGCCGCCGACGCGACCCCCGGCGCCAAGAGCCAAGCCATCACCAGCGCGCGCGCCAGCCACCGCCGCGCCCGCGTCCCTCGCGCTTCGTAGAACCATTCTCGCATCGGCGTCGCGACAATAGGCGTCGCCTTCCGACGTGGTCAAGGCGGGGGCCCTGCCCGGCCGGTCTGCGTCGTGTCAACGTTGTTTCGCGATCTGGGCCGCGAAGACGCGCGCCGACCGCGCTTCAAAAGAGGCGTGACCGGCCGGATGCGCTACCCTTCTCGCATCGTGGACCTCGACTCTCCTGAAGAGGACATTCGCTTCGTGTGGATCGATCTGGAGATGACGGGCCTGAACCCCGACGTCGATCAGATCCTGGAGATCGCCGTGGTGGTCACCGGCGTCGACCTGAAGCCGCTCGCCGAGTTCACGCGCGTGGTCCACCACGCCGAGGAGACCGTGCAGCGCATGAGCAAGGTCGTCCATCGCATGCACTCGGCGAACGGCCTGATCGAGGACGTGCTGGCGTCGACCACCAGCCTGCGCGAGGCGGAGCGGCAAGCCCTGTCCGTGATCGTCGAGCACTGCCTGCCCGGGGCCGCGTTTCTGGCCGGCAACAACGTCCACCACGACTGGCGGTTCCTGACGCGCCACATGCCTCGCATCGAGCAGTACCTGCACTACCGCCAGGTGGACGTGGCCACCATCAAGGTCCTGGCCGAGGCCTGGGCGCCGGCCCTGGTGATGGAGAAGCCGCCCTCGAACCACCGCGCGCTGGCCGACATCCACGACAGCATCGCCGAGCTGCGCTACTACTGCGACAAGCTGTTCCGGGGCAGCATGTCCGCGGCGGTTGGCGAACCGGCGGCCGGCTGAGCGGCGCCGGCGAACTTCACCCCGTGCCGCGGGAAGACGAGCGGATTGCCACCGCTCGCCCCCTCGGGTAGACCCACCTTTGACGATGCGAATTCGTCTCTTATAATAGACAATGTGTTGTCCGCAGTGACCCTGCCCGAAGCAAAACCAGTTCTGCTGCCCGACGCCGTCGGGGAGACGCGCCTGGACCTGACGCAGGCGAACGCTCGCCTGGACTCCCTGACCGCGAAGGACCGCATCCGCTGGGCGGTCGAGCAGTTCGGTGACCGGGTCATCCTGCTGTCCAGCATGCAGAAGACCGCCGTCGTGCTGATGCACATGTTCTACGACCTGGGGCTGGCGAACGAGGTGCTGTTCGTCGACACCGGCTACCACTTCTTCGAGACGCTGCGCATGCGCGACGAGTACATGCGCCGCTTCCGCCTGAACCTGGTGACGCTGTACCCCGCCACCACGATCGAGCAGCAGGAGACCGAGTACGGAACGAAGCTGTTCAACAGCGTCGCCGGCCAGCCCGAGTGCTGCCGCATGCGGAAAGAGGAGCCCCTGCTGGCGCATCTGCGCACCAAGCAGGCCCCCGTGCTGCTGAACGGGCTGCGGCGGGCCGAGGGCGGCAAGCGCGCGAACTTGAAAGCGCTGGGGCCGGACCGGCGCACCGGCGGCTACCAGCTGTCGCCGATCTTCGACTGGACCACCGACGACGTCCTGGCGTACATCGCCAAGAACGACCTGCCCATCCACCCGCTGCACGAGCAGGGCTACCCCAGCATCGGCTGCTACCCGTGCACGACGCCCGTCCAGCCCGGCGAGGACGAGCGCGCCGGCCGGTGGCGACACCTGCGCGTGCTGACCGACGAGGCGCCGCAGTACTGCAACATCAACTACTCCGACGGCGCCGGCATCTAGACGCAATGCCGTTCACTTAGGCCGGCAACGTCGCGGGAGGGCAGCCGAAACCCGGTGAGTGAAACGCCAGGAGGCGAGGGACGCCAAGACGCTGGAGGAGCGGGCCAAGGAGCTCGATGAGCGT